>JAABUJ010005319.1_pt1 | contig 12922 bp, 10 predicted proteins | sample 5559131 | NCBI WGS metagenome assembly JAABUJ01 (sample SAMN10711875, study PRJNA513366) | rock metagenome | isolation source: Antarctica rocks | place: Antarctica: Victoria Land, Mt New Zealand nord | collected 2016-01-07
GCGGGGCAGGGGACAGCCTGAGGGGAGCGCGCCGCCCGCTGAGCCGGACCGGCATCGCTGCGGCGGGCGCGGTGGCCGCAACGGTGCTGCACGCCGCCGTACTCGCGCCTCGGCGCCTGCGCGTGCTCGACGTTCCGCTGGCGCCCCCCGGCTGGCCGGCGGCACTGGACGGGCTGCGGGTCGCGGTGGTCAGTGATCTGCACGCCGGCGCGCCGTTCGTCGGCGTGGGCCGGGTCCGGGAGGTGGTGCGCAGGGTCCTGGCCGCGCGTCCCGACCTGGTGCTGCTGCTCGGCGATCACCTCGCCGACGTCGCCCTGGGGCGGCACGTCAGCCCGGACGAGCTGGCCAGCGCGCTGTCCGGGCTCGCCGAGGTGCCCGTCGTCGGCGTGCTCGGCAACCACGACTGGTACGCCGGGGGCAACCGCGTGCGCGCCGCCCTGGAAGCCGTCGGCCTGCCCGTGCTCGAGGAGTCCGCGGTACCGATGCTCGACGGCCGGCTGTGGGTCGCGGGGGTCGGCGACCTGTGGGAGCGCTCGCCGGATGTGGGCGCGGCGCTGGCCGGCGTACCCGAAGGTGCTCCGGTCGTGCTGCTGACCCACAACCCGGACGTCGCGCTGGGGGTGCCGCCGCACGTGCAGCTGGTGCTGGCCGGGCACACCCACGGCGGTCAGTTCCGGCTGCTCGGCCAACCGGTGCACCGGATCAGCGAGCGCACCGGCAACCGCTTCATGCGGGGCTGGTACGCCGAGCTCCGGCTGTACCTCACGTCCGGTGTGGGGTCCTCGACCCTGCCGCTGCGGACGGTCGTGCCCGAGGTACCGGTGCTGGTGCTGTCCGCATTCGGCTAAGAGCGCGCCTTGCACTCGGCAGGGCAGAGTGCCAACATGGACCTAGCACTCCAACGTGTTGAGTGCCAGGTCAGGGGTGAGACCGGCAACCCGGTCGTCCGTCGCGGGCACCCACGACCAGCACAGCCCGACTGGGAGGAACCACACGCATGGCAAAGCTCATTGCCTTCGACGAAGAGGCTCGCCGCGCTCTCGAGCGCGGGATGAACCAGCTCGCGGACGCCGTCAAGGTCACCCTCGGCCCCAAGGGTCGCAACGTCGTCCTGGAGAAGAAGTGGGGTGCCCCCACGATTACCAACGACGGTGTCTCCATCGCCAAGGAGATCGAGCTGGAGGACCCCTACGAGAAGATCGGCGCCGAGCTCGTCAAGGAGGTCGCCAAGAAGACCGACGACGTCGCGGGTGACGGCACCACCACCGCCACCGTGCTCGCCCAGGCACTGGTGCGCGAGGGCCTGCGCAACGTCGCTGCCGGCGCGAACCCGATGGGCCTGAAGAAGGGCATCGAGGCCGCGGTCGCCGCGGTCGTCGAGGCCATCGGCACTGCCGCGAAGGACGTGGAGACCAAGGAGCAGATCGCCTCCACGGCGAGCATCTCTGCGGCCGACCCCACCGTCGGCGAGATCATCGCTGAGGCCATGGACAAGGTCGGCAAGGAGGGTGTGATCACCGTCGAGGAGAGCAACACCTTCGGTCTCGAGCTCGAGCTGACCGAGGGCATGCGCTTCGACAAGGGTTACATCAGCCCGTACTTCGTCACCGACACCGAGCGCATGGAGGTGAGCCTGGACGACCCGTACGTGCTGGTCGTCAACTCCAAGATCGGCTCGGTCAAGGACCTGCTCCCGCTGCTGGAGAAGATCATGCAGTCCGGTCGCCCCCTGATGATCATTGCAGAGGACGTCGAGGGCGAGGCGCTCGCCACCCTGGTCGTGAACAAGATCCGCGGCACGTTCAAGTCCGCCGCGGTCAAGGCGCCCGGGTTCGGCGACCGCCGCAAGGCCATGCTGCAGGACATCGCGATCCTGACCGGCGCGCAGGTCATCTCCGAGGAAGTCGGCCTCAAGCTCGACTCCGCCACGGTGGAGCTGCTCGGGCGGGCTCGCAAGGTCGTCATCACCAAGGACGAGACGACCCTCGTCGAGGGCTCCGGTGACACCGACCAGATCGCCGGCCGGGTCAACCAGATTCGCGCCGAGATCGAGAAGTCCGACAGCGACTACGACCGCGAGAAGCTTCAGGAGCGCCTCGCCAAGCTCGCTGGCGGCGTCGCGGTCGTCAAGGTCGGGGCGGCCACCGAGGTGGAGCTCAAGGAGCGCAAGCACCGCATCGAGGACGCTGTGCGCAACGCCAAGGCCGCTGTGGAGGAGGGCATCGTGGCCGGTGGTGGCGTCGCGCTGCTGCAGGCCTCGACCACCGCCTTCGACAAGCTCGACCTCGTTGGTGACGAGGCGACCGGCGCGAACATCGTGCGCCTGGCGCTCGAGGCCCCGATCAAGCAGATCGCGGTCAACGCCGGCCTCGAGGGCGGCGTCATCGTGGAGAAGGTCCGCAACCTGCCGCTGGGTCACGGCCTCGACGCCGCAACCGGTGAGTACGTCGACATGATCAAGGTCGGCATCATCGACCCGGCCAAGGTCACCCGCTCGGCCCTGCAGAACGCCGCCTCCATCGCAGCGCTGTTCCTGACCACCGAGGCGGTCATCGCTGACAAGCCGGAGAAGGCTGCGGCCATGCCCGGCGGCGGCGGTGGCGGCATGGGAGACATGGACTTCTAGGTCCGGCCTGCGCACCAGCTCGGCGTACTCGCCGGGACGCACGAACGTCAGTCTCGACGGGCGGTCTTCTCTACGGAGGGGCCGCCCGTCGTGCTGTCCGCGGCCGCGTGCCTGCCGAGGTCCTTGCCGCTGCACGGGAGATCCCCAGCACCAGGGTGCTCGGGATCTGCTGAAGATCTTGGTACGAAGGGGTGTCCGCGCCGGGCGGTCCCGCTGGAGCTGGCCGGTACGACGGGCAGCCGATACCTGCGCTGATGTCGGCCAGGCCACCCGGCGCGCCTGGCAGAGCATGGAGCACGCGTAGGAGAGGCTCGCCGTGACCTGCTCGTCGTGCCTGGAGGCCCCCATGCCCGTGCCCATCCGCACCATCACGGTTGCCGAGACCGCTGATCAGATCGGCGTCGCACCGTCCCGGGTCCGCGCCCTCATTGCCAGCGGAGTCCTCAGCACCTCGGCGCAGGAGCCCGACAGCGTCCCCGTCGCCGAGGTGGCTGAGCTGACCCGTCGCGGCGTGGTCCGTGCCGTGGACGTCGCTGCCGTCGAGGGCGCCGTCGACCGGGCCCTGCGTCGCCGCCTGCCTGCGCTGCTCGAGGCCGGACTCGGCGCAGGACTCGCGCCGCTGTCCCGTGAGGTTGCCACGGCCTTGGCCGACGTCGAGCTGAGCGTCGAGCAGCTCGCAGCGGCGCACGAGCGGGCCCGGGCGGCCGAAGCCGCGCTGTCCGAAGCCCGCGCCGAGGTGGCGGACCTACGAGGGCAGCTGGTATCGCTCGCTGCCCAGCCGACGGGGCTGTTCCGCCGCCGGCGCAGCAATGCTGTGGTCATCGCCTAGCCCCCACCACCGCCCAGCCCTATCACCAACGAGCCAGCACCGACGAGCAGCACCAGCGGGTACCGCAGGATGGGGTGCATGGACACGCGCGGCGGCAGCGAACGGGACTGGCGGGCACTCGCACCGATACTGCTGGCGTGACCCGGGAGGAGGAGCAGCTCGAGGCGGACCGGCTCAGGAAGATGCGGCGGCAGCCGCTGATCCTGCTGGGGGTGCTCAACGCCCTGGTGCTCGCGGTCGGTACGACGGCCGCGCTCGACCTGCGCCGGCTGCAGACCCCGGGCGGTACGTCGCTGGCCTGGGTCGAGGCGGCGGTGTTCGGCGACTGCACGCCCTACCGCGACCTGTCGGTGCCGGTCCCGGGAGTGGTCGAGCGGCGCAGTCCTGGGCAGGTCTGCAAGGACCTGAAGGCGACCACGGCGCCGGCCCGTACCGAGACCGCCCGCATCGCCCTCTTGCCGGGGCCGGCCCTGGAGCGCGGACAGGCGGCGAGCTCGGCCATCCGGGTCCGCCGCCCCGAGGGGGACCGGACCGTGCAGGTGCAGCTGCGCAAGGTCGACGGCCGCTGGCGGGTCGTACGGGATGCCGCAACCTGCCAGGCCGTCGGCTGCGCCTGAGCGCTGGCGGATCATGCCTCGGCTGGGCATCCTGCGGTGCATGACTCTGTCCCGGTACGCCGGCCCGACCGCGCCCCCGCTGCTCGAGCAGACCATCGACGACGTACTCGGCGAGATGGCAGCGCGCTTCGGCAACCGCGAGGCGCTGGTGTCGGTCGCGCAGGGGATCCGCTACACGTACAGCCAGCTGTCCGAGGCGGTCGAAGCGGTCGCCCGCGGGCTGGTCGCGGCCGGGATTGATACCGGCGACCGGGTCGGGATCTGGGCGCCGAACTGCGGCGAGTGGGTGCTGGTGCAGTACGCAACCGCCCGGATCGGCGCGGTCCTGGTGACCATCAACCCGGCGTACCGCTCGCACGAGCTGGCGTACGTGCTCGAGCAGTCCGGCACCTCGCTGCTGGTCAGCGCCGAGCAGTTCAAGGGCTCGGACTACCGCGCGATGGTGGCCGAGGTCGCGCCCGAGCTGCGCACCGTCTTCCTCGGCTCACCGGACTGGGCGGCGCTGCTGGAGGCCGGACAGGCCGGCGGGGCGCTGCCGGACCGGCGGCTGTCGCCGAGCGACCCGATCAACCTGCAGTACACCAGCGGCACCACGGGGTTCCCCAAGGGCGCCACGCTCTCGCACCGCAACATCGTCAACAACGGCTACCTGGTCGGGGAGCTCTGCGGCTACTCCGAGCTGGACCGCGTCTGCGTACCCGTGCCCTTCTACCACTGCTTCGGCATGGTCATGGGCAACCTCGGCGCGCTGACGCACGGCGCCTGCGTCGTCGTACCGGGTCAGGGCTTCGAGCCGGTCGCGGTGCTCGAGGCGGTGCAGTCCGAACGCTGCACATCGCTGTACGGCGTGCCCACGATGTTCATCGCCGAGCTGGCCGAGCCCGGCTTCTCCTCCTACGACCTGAGCTCGTTGCGGACCGGGATCATGGCCGGCTCGCCGTGTCCGGCCGAGGTGATGAAGCAGGTGCAGGTGTTCATGCCCGAGGTGACAATCTGCTACGGGATGACCGAGACGTCGCCGGTCTCGACGCAGACCACCGCCGCGGACAGCCTGGAGCGGCGGGTGTCAACGGTCGGCCGCGTGCACCCGCACGTGGAGGTGAAGGTCGTGGACCCGGCGACCGGTGAGGTGGTCGAGCGGGGGGTGCCAGGGGAGTTCTGCACCCGCGGCTACTGCGTGATGCTGGGCTACTGGCAGGACGAGGACCGTACGGCGGAGGCGATCGACCCCGAGGGGTTCATGCACACCGGCGACCTCGCGGTGATGGACGACGAGGGCTACCTGTCGATCGTTGGCCGGATCAAGGACCTGGTCATCCGCGGCGGCGAGAACGTCTACCCGCGCGAGGTCGAGGAGTTCCTGTACGGCCATCCGGACGTGCTGGACGTGCAGGTCGTCGGGGTGCCCGATGCGCGGTACGGCGAGGAGCTGTGCGCGTGGGTCAAGCTGCGGCCGGACGCGCGGGTGGCCGAGCAGGACCTGCGCGAGTGGTGTCGCGGCCGGCTCGCGCACTACAAGGTGCCGCGCTACGTGCGCTTCACCGACGAGTTCCCGATGACGGTCACCGGCAAGGTGCAGAAGTTCAAGATGCGCGAGACCTCCGTGGCCGAGCTCGGCCTGTAACGCCCGCGCAAGCCGCCTGTCTACCGCGGTCGGAACGTGTCTGCTCCCGTCGCGCCCCGGACCCATCGCAAGCTCGGCCGCGTGCAACCGAGCACCACGGAAGCAGACACGTTCGTACCGAGTCAGACAGGCTCAGACCCCAGGAGACAAGCGGGCGTGCTCAGCCCCGCAGGGAGCCGACCGGAGCGATCGGCAGACCGGTGGTGTGGCAGACCCAGAACGGGTCCGGTCCGAGGTCGGGCTCGACGAACAGCGGGTGCCCGCCGACCTCCGGGCAGGACTGCTCCGAGCACACCGGCCACAGCGGGTTCACCACGTGCACGGCCTCCTGCACGTCCTGGGCGAGCAGGCACAGCACGAGCGGGGCCCCGTCGGGCCACTGGTCCAGCCACCAGCGGCGGTGCTGAACCGCAGCGGGCACCACGTCGGCGTACGCCGGACCGAGGTCGCGCTCGACGGCGGCGCGCGCGCCCTCCAGGCTCATCGTGCCCGCTTGGCGCGCAGCTGCTGGGCGACCAGCTCGCGCAGGATCGGCAGCGCGCGGCGATCCTTGTCCCGGCCGGCCGCCTCCTTGCTGCGGACGATGTCCTGCAGCGAGGCCAGCAGCACCGGAATGCCGCGCAGTGTGACCTCGACGGCGTCGCGGCGCAGGTCGTCGTACCCCTGCGTACCGCTGGGGCGGAAGCTGATGTCAAGGTCACCGAACCTGGTGGTGAGGTTCCAGAAGGTCGACCCGGCCAAGCTGGTCGCGTCGTGCGTGAACGGCAGCGGCTCTTCGTCGCCGTTACGCACCATGGCCTCGAGCTCCCGCAACGCGTCCGACAGCCGGGTCAGGTTGTCGCGTGTGGACGCGGGGACGATGTCGATGTCCCGGGTGGGCAGCGGTGAGCCATGGCCCACCGCGCCCCAACCGCCGATGACGACGTGGGCCACTGCGTGGCGGGTCAGCACCTCGACGACCGCGACGGGGTCGAAGTCAGGCATGGGCCGCAGCGACTGCCGCCCGGAACTCGTCGGCAAGTTCGACCGTCCGGTCGTTCCGCGCCACGCGCTCCTCAGGGGTCAGGTCACGCAGATCGGCTGCTTGCCAGCGGTCCGAGGGCTCGTCGGGGACCAGCTCGACCCGCAGGTCCCACCCGGTGAGTCGCAGCAGGCGCACAACATCCTCGAGCGCCGGACGGGTGCGACCGCTCTCCAGCCGGGCGATGGCGGACTGGGTTGTGCCGGCTCGCACGGCGAGCTCACGCTGGGTCAGCCCGCTGCGTCGCCGTCCCTCGCGGACCAGCTCGCCTCCAACCATGCCGAAAGCATAGCAGTCCTGCTATCCCTCAGCGAGCACGTCGTCGGCATCGACAATTGTGTACGGGTAACCCTGCTCGGCCAGGAAGCGCTGCCGGTGGGCGGCGTAGTCCTGGTCCACGGTGTCCCGGCTGATCACGGTGTAGAAGTGCGCGCTGCGCCCGTCGGCCTTGGGTCGCAGGACCCGGCCGAGCCGCTGGGCCTCCTCCTGGCGGGAGCCGAAGGTCCCCGACACCTGGATGGCGATCGCCGCCTCGGGCAGGTCGATGGAGAAGTTGGCGACCTTGCTGACGACCAGCCCGGGGATCTCGCGGCGGCGGAACAGGTCGTAGAGCCGTTCGCGCTCGGCGTTCTTGGTCGAGCCCTGGATGATCGGCATGGAAAGGGCCGCGCCAAGCTCCTCGAGCTGGTCGAGGTAGGCCCCGATGACGAGCACCTGGTCGCCGCCGTGCCGCTCGACCAGCTTCTTGATGACCGCGACCTTGGTGTGTGCGGTCGCACCGATCTTGTACCGCTCCTCGGGCTCGGCGGTGGCGTAGGTCAGCCGCTCGGCCTCGGTCATGGTGACCCGCACCTCGGTGCAGTCGGCCGGCGCGATGTAGCCCTGCGCCTCGATGTCCTTCCAGGGCGCGTCGTACCGCTTCGGGCCGATCAGGCTGAACACGTCGCCCTCGCGGCCGTCCTCCCGGACCAGGGTCGCGGTCAGGCCGAGCCGGCGGCGGGACTGCAGATCGGCGGTCATCCGGAAGACCGGGGCAGGCAGCAGGTGCACCTCGTCGTACACGACCAGGCCCCAGTCCCGGGCGTTGAACAGCTCCAGGTGCGCGTACTCGCCCTTGCGCCTGGTGGTCATGATCTGGTAGGTCGCGATGGTGACCGGCCTGATCTCCTTGCGCTCCCCGGAGTACTCGCCGATCTCGTCCTCGGTCAGGGACGTGCGCTTGAGCAGCTCGGACTTCCACTGCCGGCCGCTGACGGTGTTGGTAACCAGAATCAGCGTGGTCGCGCCGGCCCGGGCCATCGCGGCCGCGCCAACGATCGTCTTGCCGGCGCCGCAGGGCAGGACCACTACGCCCGAGCCGCCGTGCCAGAAGCCGTCGACGGCCAGCTGCTGGTAGTCGCGCAGCTGCCAGCCCTCTTGCTTCAGGGCGATCGCGTGCGCCTCGCCGTCGACGTACCCGGCGAGGTCCTCCGCCGGCCAGCCGACCTTCAGCAGCGCCTGCTTGAGCCGGCCGCGCTCGGAGGCAAAGGCGATGACGGTCTCGGGGTCGAGGCGCTCGCCGAGTAGCGGGGCGACCTTCTTATTTCGGACGACCTCCTCGAGCACCGCCCGGTCGGTGGTCCGCAGCACCAGTCCGTGCACCGGGTCGTTCTCGATCCGCAGCCGGCCGTACCGGTCCATGGTGTCGGCGACGTCGACGAGCAGCGCGTGCGGCACGGCGTACCGGCTGAACCGAACGAGCGCGTCGACGACCTGCTCGGCGTCATGCCCGGCGGCGCGGGCGTTCCACAGCCCCAGCGGCGTGAGCCGGTAGGTGTGCACGTGCTCGGGGGAGCGCTCGAGCTCGGCGAACGGCGCGATCGCCTGCCGGCACTCGGCCGACAGTGGGTGCTCGATCTCCAGGAGCAGCGTCTTGTCGCTCTGGACGATCAGGGGTCCGTCGGTCATCGTGCGGTCTCCTTCATGCCTGGCCGAACAGCGCGCACGTCAGGCACCTTCCGCGTCCAGTGCCGCGACGCCGGTGATGCGGTGAATGGAGAACGTGCGGTTCTCCTGCCGGAGATGGTCGTACGCGGTGACGAAGCCCCCCTCGACCGAGCGCGGCTCGACCACGCGGCTGGTCGAGCGGCCCTGCGCGTCCACGTACCCGAGCCACACCTGGTCCTGGGAGCGGGCCGCGTCCTGCAGGAACGCCAGGGTGTCCGCGGTTGTGCTGCGGGTCGTGGTGACCGGTGTCCGGCGCTGAGCCCGGGCGGCCAGATCACCGGCGCGCAAGGCGGTCACGGCCAGCCGCGCCTGGTCGTCCGCTAGGTGTGGAGGCTCGCCGTGCCGGCCGGGCCGCTGCCGCGCGGGGGTGCGCCGGGCTTGCGGCCGGGCGACCAGGACCGCGCCGTCCGCAGCCTCGGCGGCGGGCGCGTGGCCAAGCGCGCGCAGCACCTCCAGCACCTGGCCGATCGGTGCCCCGCTGGTCAGGATGGTCGGGGCGAGCCGCCGAAGCCGTAGCGACTCGGCCTTTTTGGTGGCCAGGACTTCAGTGAGCAGCGCCTCGTCGTCGCAGCGCAGGTAGGACGCCGACGCGCCGACCCGCAGCCGGCCGTGTCGGCGGGCGACGTCGTCGATGAGGTAGGTCAGCGACTGCGGCACCGGTGTCCGGGACCGGCTCCGGAACAGCTCCTGCAGGTCGTTCGCGCTGCGGCCGAGGTCCAGCGCGCGCCGTATGGTCGCCTCGGTCACCCGGTAGACGGTCGCGCCACCGGTGGACTCCACGTCGGCCACCGCGGCCAGCTCGCCGGCCAGGCCGCGCTCCAGCGGCCCGGGTGCGACCACGGTCAGGTCCGGCTGGACGAGCACGTGGTCCAGCGGCTCGGGCAGCAGCTTGGCCAGCTGGCGGGCGGCAGCCCGGTCCTCGCCGGCCAGCAGCGAGCGCGTGTAGGGCGCCGGGCCGCCCCGGCCGGTCAGGCCGAGCACCTCAGCCTCCTGGAGCACCCAGCCGGTCAGCAGGTCGCGCAGCCGGCCACCGCGCCGGGGCGCGCGCCAGGCCAGGACGTCGCCGACCACCTCGCGCGAGGGGACGCGGCCGGCGGGCACCTCCAGCAGCACACCCAGCACCCGTCGCCGGTCGCTCGGCGCGGCCGGCCGCTCGACCTCGGGGGCGAGGGGGGCGAGCGCCTTGTCCCGCTCGTCGCGCTGGCCGATCAGCGCGGGGAGCCGGGTCATCTGCAGCCAGGCCCGGGTCAGCTGCAGCCACCGGTCCTCGACCGGCGCGGCGAGCCAGGCGTCGTACGCCGGGGTGGGGACCCACTCCGGGTCGACACCGGCACTCTGATCAACGAGTCCTGCTGCGTAGGCGATCTCGATCAGCAGGGCGGCGACTTGCTCGCTGACGTCGAGGTCCTTGGCGGTGCGCTTGAGCTCGCGCACCCCGAGGCCACCGGAGCGCAGGACCGACGGGGGAAGCTCGGCCCAGCTCGTCAGCAACGCCTCGAGGCGTCCCACCAGCTCGGCCGCGGCCAGCGCGGCTGCGGCGTCCACCTGCCCGGCGCCGGGCTCGGCCGACGCCAGCTCGGGGCTCGTGGGACGCACGGTCCCGAGCGGGGCGGCGCCGCGCAGGGCGAGCCCGACCTCGCGCGGCAGCTCGACGGTCCCCGCGTCCACCGCGGCCAGCAGGCCGTGCGCGAGCAGCCAGCGCACGGGCGTGTCCGCTTCGTCCGCGGCCACCGGCCGCAACGCGTCGCGCACCTGTCCGTACGGCGGCCCGGCGGCCAACGAGCCCAGTACCTGCTGCTCCTGCGGACCGCCCTGCGCCAGCAGCCCCCGGAGCCGCTCCGGGTCGCCGAGCACGCCCAGGACCCCGTCCAGCCCTTCGACCCCGAGGGCTTGGGCGATCGGGGCGAGCTGGCGGTCGGTGTGCCGGGCGAAGCAGGCGGCGGCGGTCCGGCCCAGGCCGGCTGCCCCGTTGCCGGTGACCTCGCGGACGGCCCCGACCACGTGCAGCGCGCTGTCCTCCCCCCAAACCAGGGCGAGGTCCTGCAGCCGGTTCAGCCCTCCGCGTACCTGCTCCCGGGTCGCCGCGGCGCCCACAAGCAGGGCCACCCCGTCGTACGACGTGGGCCCGTCGTCGAGGCACAGCGCGTCGAGCAGGGCGAGCACGAAGGCGTCGAGCTGCTCCAGGGCACGCAGGACCGACAGGCGCACGGCGGCGCGGGCGGCGAGCACCCCGACGTCGGGCGGGACGGGGACGGCGAGGTCCGGACGGGCCTGCAGCAGGGCGGCCAGACGATCGTTGGGCCAGGCGCGCAGGCCGTCCGCGAGGCTGCGCGGCGCGGTCCGGTCCATCCTCACCAGGCTAGTCCGCGCCCAGCCGGTTGCCGGGCCGCAGGGCCGGGCACTGCCGTGCCATGAGCCATCCCGATGACCTGACGACGGACGAGGGCGTGGATGAGGGCTCGGCGGCGTCCTCCCGCGAGGGCGACGCGGGCCCGGACCGCGAGGCGCAGCAGGACCTGCTCGGGGAGCCGGTGCACGGCGCGCCGACGACCGAGGCCGACGCCGCGCCCCCAGTGGATGACGGGCCGGACGACCCGCGCGGCCCGGGCCAGCAGCTGTCGGCGGGCGAAGGCTGACGCAGGCCGTCGTACGTTGACCGCGTGGACCTCGCCGTCGGCTTCGACCTGGATATGACCCTGGTCGACTCCCGCCCCTGCGTCCTCGCGGTCGCCGAGGTGCTGGCCCGCGAGGAGGGCGTGCGGATCGACGGCGAGTTGTGGGCCAGCCGGCTCGGACCGCCGCTCGAGCAGGAGCTCGCCTGCTGGGTCGCGCCGGACCGGGTGGAGCCCGTGGCCTGGCGTTACCGGGCGCTGATGGCCGAGATCGGGCTGCAGCACTCGATCGCGCTACCCGGCGCCCGGGAGGCGGTCCAGGCCGTGCGGGACAGTGGCGCCCGCGTCGTCGTCGTCACCGCCAAGCAGGAGTCGCTGGCCCGCGCCACGCTCGCGCACCTCGGTATGGAGGTCGATGACGTCGTCGGCTGGGTGTGGGGTGCGGACAAGGGCGCAGCACTGCTGGAGCATGGCGCCGGCGTGTACGTCGGTGACCACCCGCTCGACGTGGAAGGGGCCAGGGCGGCCGGTGCGGTCAGTGTCGGCGTGCGCACCGGTGGCAGCGAGCCGGTGGGCGCCGACGTCCTGTTGCAGGACCTGACCGGCTTTCCGGCGTGGTGGGACGAGCACCTGCTGGACCTGCGGCTGGCCGCACTGGAGCAGCGGCTGCGCGGGCTCGGCAGCGTCCTGGTGGCCTTCTCCGGCGGCGCCGACAGCGCCCTGCTGCTGGCCGCTGCCGTACGGGCTCTCGGACCGGCGCAGGTGGTCGCCGCGACCGCCGTCAGCGCCTCGCTCGCCGCCGCAGAGCGTGAGCCCGCCGCCGCCTTCGCCAGGTCCCTCGGGGTCCGGCACGTCGAGCCGTCGACCGATGAGCTGTCCCGCGAGGGCTACATCGCGAACGGCACCGACCGCTGCTTCCACTGCAAGGCGACGCTGCTGGACACGCTGCGCCCGCTGGCCTACGAGCTCGGGCTCGCCCATGTTGCCACCGGGACGAACGCCGACGACGCCGTGGCCGGCTTCCGGCCGGGCATCCGAGCCGCGGCCGAGCGGGCGGCTGTGACGCCGCTGCTCGACGCCGGACTGACCAAGGCGCAGGTACGGCAGGCCTCCCGCCGCTGGTGTCTGCACACCGCCGACAAGCCGGCCCTGGCGTGCCTGGCCAGCCGGTTGGCGTACGGCGTTCAGGTCACCCCCCTCGGCTTGGCCCGGGTCGACCGGGCCGAGACCGCGCTACGCGCGCAGCTGCCGGGTGTCCTGGATGTGCGCGTGCGCGACCTCGGCCGGGATCGGGCCCGGGTGGAGCTGGACCCCGCCGCGCTCGCGCACTGGGATGAGGCCGCGCACGCCGCCGTACGACGGGAGGGTTTCGGCCAGGTCGAGGTGCAGGAGTTCCGCAGCGGCTCGATGAACGAGCTAGGGCACGTGCGACCGGGCGCTCCGCAGCAGGCCCAGCAGCGCCAGGCCGAGACCGAGCGGAAGCAGCAGAGCCAGCAGGTCAAGCGGTGCGGGGGCGTCGCGACGGGCTCCGGTGAGAAACGGCACGAGGATCGCCAGCACCGCGAGCACCCCGAGGGCGAACACCAGCGCGCCGACGCGCACGAGCA
>JAABUJ010005321.1_pt1 | contig 12920 bp, 12 predicted proteins | sample 5559131 | NCBI WGS metagenome assembly JAABUJ01 (sample SAMN10711875, study PRJNA513366) | rock metagenome | isolation source: Antarctica rocks | place: Antarctica: Victoria Land, Mt New Zealand nord | collected 2016-01-07
TGAGCTCGTGGAGCTTGTGGAGCTCGTGGAGCTCGTGTAGCTCGTGGATCTCTCGGTCTGAGCTCGTGGAGCTCGTGGAGCTCGTGGAGCTCGTGGAGCTCGTGGAGCTCGTGGAGCTTGTGGAGCTCGTGGAGCTTGTGGAGCTCATGGAGCTTGTGGAGCTCGTGGAGCTCTCGGTCTGAGCTCGTGGAGCTCGTGGAGCTCGTGGGTGCCTCCCCGGTCGAGCTCGTGGGTGCCGGCCTGGTCGGGCTTGTGGGTGCTGGCTCGGTCGGGCTTGTGGGTGCCGGCCGGGGTTGAGCTGACCTCCCGGGTCGTGGGTGCCGGCCTGGTCGGGCTTGTGGGTGCCGGCCTGGTCGGGCTTGTGGGTGCCGGCCTGGTCGAGGGTGATGTCCCGGTCGAGTTCGTGAGCTCGTGGAGCTCGTGGAGCTCGTGAGTTCGTGAGCTCGTGGAGCTTGTGGAGCTCATGGAGCTCGTGTAGCTCGTGGATCTCTCGGTCTGAGCTCGTGGAGCTCGTGGACCTCGTGGAGCTATCGGTCCGAGCTCGTGGGTGCCGGCCTGGTCGAGCTCGTGGGTGCCGGCTCGGTTGAGCTCGTGGGTGCCGGCCTGGTCGAGCTCGTGGGTGCCGGCCTGGTCGAGCTCGTGGGTGCCGGCATGGTCGAGCTTGTGGGTGCCGGCCTGGTCGAGCTTGTGGGTGCCGGCCTGGTCGAGCTTGTGGGTGCCGGCCTGGTCGGGCTTGTGGGTGCCGGCCTGGTCGAGCTCGTGGAAGAGTAGTGACCCGCGGAAGTGATGACACTCACTGGGTACCCGTGCACCGAGTGCACGCTCACCGGGTAACCGCTCTCTGGGCAACACTCTCACCGGCCACCAGGCGCACCGCGGTTAGGTCGGTGGTCGTTGCGGTTATCCCGGCCTGACCAACAGTGCGAGCGTCGATGTGATGGTGCGGTGGGATTGTCATTGTCAGGTTGCCCCCTCACCACGTCATTACCCGATGAGAGTTAATGACGTGGTGAGGGCGATTGCCAGGCAGGGCACTTATTTTCCTGCGTGAGCCGCATCGATAGACGCCCGTTCAGCTCTGGCCTCCCGTTTCTTCACGAACCGGGTAAGTCGATTGCGGACGTTTAGTCCGGGCCGGGTAGTCGCACCACTGAGAATGCGGCGTAACTGTCCGTCGGTGATCCGCGGTTCTATTGTGTCCTCCTTCCGGTGTTCCGTTTCCCGGTCGGCCTCCCATTCGGCTAGTCTTTCTGTGCGACGTTTCCGCAACTTCGGGTCGGTCGCCTCCGAGATCAGCCGTCTGAGTTTCCCGAAGTCTCGTGATCCCGGGCGAATCTTCTGCCACGCCCGGTAATCATCACTGAACGGGTCGAGCGGCGGCATCGGCCAATCGATAACGTCCCTGTCGAGATACTTGTGCCCGGAACCCGTACGGTCGAGTTCCTCCCGGATTGCCTTTACTCCTGCCTCTCGTAGTGCGGCGAGTGTTTGTTCCCATTCCCCGTCGCCCCCGTATCCGATTACTTCGTTACCGACCACTATGTGTTCTGATTCGTCGAGCGTGTGCACTTCCTTACCGATGAACCGGTGCCACCGTATCCGCACGGGGACTCGGAGTAGTATCCCGCGGGTGTCCTCGACGCATGGCCCGCCATCCGCGGCCAGGTACTTACGTTCGAGACTTTGATCGTGTGTGTAAACGACTTTCCCCATATCGCGGATGGGGACTTCACTGGCTATGTAGTGTTTTAGTTCCTCGGTCCATTCCGCGTCCTGGTCGGTCATTACGAATCGGACACGATGGGTGCTGCCGTCCCGCAACGCCAGGAACTCCCGGCCTTCGATATTCCGGGTGTCTGAGTTGTACGGGGCGACGAGTGCTCCCGGACTTTCCCCGAGCTGGTCGACGGTGACCATCGTGAGGAAGTTGAACGGCTTCACCTGGTCCGGCCACGACTTCCCTTCGTTGAGCGGATTGACCTGGTCGAGCATGTGCGGTGAGGTCACGGACAGGCGGGCGACCGCGGCTATCCGATCCCATCCGGTGACTGGACTGTCGGTTCCGGTTATCCCGAGGTCCCGCTCGACGACGGTCCGCCAGAGCGCGTCGATCCATCCCCGGTCCGTGGTGTCGAATGGCACGTCAGGGTCGTCCCGGTCAATGTCCGGTGACAGGAGGTATCCGACCCCGTGCTGTTTCCCTAGGTCGATCGCTTTACCGTCGGTCCCCACAACGTGGGCGACCTTACCGTTGTCGTCGAGCCGGTATGTTGCGTAACGTTTAGCACTGACCGCATACACGGTCCCGGAGTATTCATGTTTCAGCAAGTGTGGGACAATCCTCCGGTCGTAAGGGTTGAGCATCGTGTCGAATCGTTCCCGAATGGCCGCGGTCTGTGCGTGTGTCAACGCGCGGACGCATTCCCGGCCCGATACGTCCCGGTTCGGTCCGCCCGGACACGGGATCAGTGACCCAGCGTCGTCGACGATGACGGCCATACTGTCGGTGTCGCAGAATACCCACCAGCCACCCGCGTCGACGACTGCCCGTTCGAGTAGTGCGAGCATCAGTCGTGCCGAGCCGGTGATGGTCGCGGCGATCGGTGGGAAGCACCACGCGCCCGGTTCCTCCGTGGTTGTCTGTGACGACTCGAAACTGTCCGCGCCGGTTGTCACGTCGATAACCCTTCGGTCAGTTTCGGCGTGCGGCTTGGCGACGAACTCGGAGAAGATACCGTAAGACCCGGAGTTCGCAAACAGTTTCAGGAATGACTGCGTCGACGGATCAGCACTGGACTTGCGGAGTTCGATCACGGACCGGAACAAGTCACCCTCGGCAGGGTCGACTGTGAGCGTGCCCAACTGTGACGGGGTCAGCGTGTCCGCGGTTCCGTGGCCGACGAACCGGACCGCCCGGATGATCGTCGGGACCCGCCCAGTAAGTATCTTCGACGCGACCAGGTCCGCGATGGTGTACCAAGTGGGCCGGTCGGAGTGCACCTGCTGCAACCCGATCACCGGGGACATGCCCGGGGCGAACGCTGCCCGCACCGGCAGGGTGTCACCGTCGGCGAGAATCTGCGCGACCCCGACGAACTCCCGCCACGTCTCCGGCCGGTAGCAGTCCTCCACGGTGACCCGGTCGAGCAGGTCCCGAACGTCGTCGGTCGCGTCGTCCGCGGTGATCGTGTCCGCGGTGAGAAGTCCCCACAGTCCGGTAAGCGTGTTCACGGTGGGATACATACTCGTAAAGTCGTGCGCCTGCGCTGGTGCATGAACCCTCCGGGTCCGGACTTCGGAGCGGCCGCCGTAAAACGATTCCATCGACGCTCCCAGTATCTCCACGGGGAATGCCGGGTTACGCACCATCGGCGGAACCACCCCGAGACCTTTCAACGTGGCTTTGGCGAGGCTCGCCCCGGACAGTGCCCGGTCCGCGCCGAGCCCCGGAATCCGGTAGGAGTCGAAGTCGACGAGAACCTTGTCGAGGAGTTCCGCGGAGGCCTGCACGTCGCGGCGGCAGTAAGCGACGTAATCGTCGGTGATGGTCCCGTGCCCGGCCGGTTTTGTCTTCCCGTGCTCCACCTCCCAGTGTTTGCATGCTGATTCGAGGGAGAACCCACGGTCAGTGATCGCTGCCGTGAGAGTCCGCAGGTCAAGGAACCGAGGATTATAGGACTTCGACGGATTCCGAGTCAACGATCCCGCACTAATCAGCGACTTACGGGAGTCGAGATTCCGGATGATGAACCGCGGCCGGTACCCTTCGAGTTCCCACACTTTCAGGCTGAACGCCCCGTAATGCTCCCCTGTCCCCGGACCGGCGCCAACAGCAATCCTGGACAGATCGAATGGCAGATTGAACCCTACGATCACCGCGCCGAGGTCCAGCGCCCGCCACAAAACACCTTCGACCCAATCACGACGCGACGTCAGATTCAGCAGCGGTCGGCACATGTGCCGACCGCTGCCGATCCGTACTCCTCCTGGGGTCACGTCCGCGTCCGGGTGCGCAGCGACATAGTCGACGAGTGCCCGGTATCCTTCCGGGTCCCGCTCGGGCAGGTTGTCCGAGTAGAACAAGCCTTCCTCCAGCACGTAGGTCCTGCCGTCCCAGTGCCGGAACACCAGCCGGTACGCGCCGAAGTTCAACTGCTGGGCAGCGTCGACGGTGGTCTCGGTGTCGAAGATCAGTGCCCAGCTGATCCGGGTCGCCCCGGCCCCGTCCCGGCCCGGTCGACGTCCGATCCCGTCGGAGTAGTCGCAGGGGTCGGAGTAGTCGGCGAGGTCGGTGCCGTCCGTGACCGCCGGGCCGACGTCGACCGGGGCCGCGGTGAGCCGTCCGTCAGGGCCGGAGTGCCGACGATGTCGCTGCGGCTTCCCGTCGGCCGGTGGTGGCTTGGGGACGGCCCACGCGCGGAAGTCGGCGAGCAGGTCCAGGGGCGGGGTGGTGGCGGTGCCGAACGACGTCGCAGTCACGGTCGGTTCCTCTCGTCGGAGCGGTCGGGGGTCGGGCAGAGCGGTCGGTGTCGAATGTCACACGAATCCCGGTTCGGTCAATTGCCACGGGCGCCGGTTCACCGGGCCGGAGTTGCGGGTACCGATGGGACGGTGATCCCGGGTGGGCCGGGGACCGACGCGATCACGTCCCGCCACCCGGCGGCGCCCTGGTCGAGCGCGGCAACGAGCTGTCGGAGAACGTCGGCCCACGCGACCATCCGCTCGCCCAGCTCGGTCAGAAACACGCCGGCCCCTGCGAGTAGGGCGGCCAACCGGTCCAGCAACGTCGGCGGTGGGTCGACGCTGTCTCGGAGCGGGAGGCCGACGCGGCGGTGCGCCTCGGTCTGCTCGGCGTGGCAGTTCAGGCAGAGGGGAACGGTGAGGTTGGGGTCGTTGCGCCGGCCGGCGACGTGATGCCCGACCTTCACGTGCAGGGCGAATAGTCGGGACTCGGCGCACAGTGCGCACGCCGGGCCACCGTCGTCGGGGTCGGCGTCGGGGTCGGCGCCGAGCGCGTCGAGTCGACGCCGACCGCGTCGTGCCTGGCCGAGCGGGTCCGCAGTCACGATGCTGGCCCCGCCGCCGCCGCCGCCGCCGCCTCGACCGCCGCGGCCGCGGCCGCCTTCCGCTCACCGGACCGCCTGTTCACCGCCCGCTGACAGGTCGCGCAGACACGGCCGCCCCTATTGTCGACACCGCTGTAGGGATGCCCGTCGGGACAATGGGTCTTCGCAGCGTTCAACGACGAGAACGAGCGGGACTCCGGGTGCGTCACACTTTCCCGCGTGGACAGGACTTCAAGGTGGTCGACGTTGCAGCAGCGCTTGACCCCGCAGCGATGGTGGATGACCAGTCCTGTCGGGATCGGTCCGCGGAACAACTCCCATGCCAGACGCGGCGCCTGCCGCGAAACCCTCCCGCGGCCGAAGTCGACCCATAGGTGGCCGTATCCCATTGTGTCGGTCGATCGCTGCCAGAGCCAGCACCCGGACATCGGATCGATCACAACGTTGTCAGTGATCCTGTATTCGAGTGGGATCATGTTTCCGGTCACGATGCCACCGCCGACAGCGTCCGGGCCGTTATCAGCGCCGCGATCACGTCGGACGTGTGACCCTTCGCCCAACTCTCGGCCACCGCCTGCTCGACGAGGGTCCGGTCCAGCCGCCTCAGCTTCCGGAGCTGGGGGTCGCTGGTCGGATGCGATCGCCACGCGCTGTCCGCCCGGGTCAGGTGCCGCGATGCCAGCCCGACGAATCGGTCGACGGCGTGCCGGACAGGTAGCGACCCGTCGAGCCGTTCAACCGCGCCACCGTTGAGCAGGACCGGGGTCCACAGTCCGCTGTCACCGTCCGGCACCAGGACCCCGACCTGACCGTCGACGAGAGGGACCTGCATGACACCTTCAGGTCCGGGCGCCCACGACCAGGTCGGTGACCGGAGGTTGGTGCCGACGAGCTGACGGGTGAGCGGTCCGCCCCGGCCGGGTAGCGCCCACCAGTCCCCGGGCTCCCGATCGGCCCCGTCACTGGCGGTGGTGGTCAGCGTCGAGGGGAGGACCGTCGGGGCGAACACCTGCCCGGTCGCCGACGGTGTCGCCGGGTCGCCGACACCGGTAACGTCAAGCACGACACACGAGGTCTTTCCCGGATGGACACGCAACCCTCGTCCGAGAATCTGCGTGTAGAGCAGCTCGGACCGGGTCGGCCGTGCCATAACAAGAGCGTTGACGGGTGGGCAGTCGAATCCTTCGGTGAGCGCGGTGACATTGACGAGGATGTCCAGCCCGTCCGGGTGGGCCGGTCCGAGGGTGAGGGCTGCGATCAGTCTTTCCCGAACCGGGCCGGGAGTCGATCCGAGAATCTGCCCGACCCGGAACCCAGCGTCGGCGTAGGCGGTGGCGAGTGCATCGGCGTGCCCGATCGTCGCAGCGAACACCAACGTCGACCGACCTTCTATTCGCACGACGGTTCCCGCGACGGTTGCTGCGATCGCGGCCTCGGTCGTGAGGATCGCACCGAGCGATTCCGACTTGTAATCCCAGCCGAACTTGGTAGCACTGGCGGGCACGCCGCCGAGGTTCACCGGCAGCCGGACCGCGGACCATTCGATCGGGGCTAGAACACCTGCCATGTCCTGGTGATCCGGGTCCCGGACCATCACGCACCGGCCGAGAACGTCGTCGAGCTGGTCACCGTCGTGGCGGTAAGGCGTCGCGGTCACGCCGACCCGATGGGCGTCCGGGAAGGTGCCGAGCAGGCGCCGGCACCCTTCGGCGGTCGCGTGGTGCGCCTCGTCAACGAGGATCAGCCGGGATCGGGCAGCGTTGCGAGGTGCCCAGCGTCGAATTGTGTCCGCGCCGCCGACGACGATCGGGCCGGCGGCTGAGTCCCCTCCAGGGGTCGCAGTGGGCAGGGTGGTGGCGCGGTGCCCGGTGCCCGCGGCCAGTGCGTGGGCGAGCTGGGCCGTTATCTGCCGGCGCGGACTGACCACCAGAATAGTGCCGGGTTCCGGGTCGAGGTAGTCGGCCAGGTAGAGTCTGGCGAGTTCGCCGAGTATCCGAGATTTACCGGAACCCGTGGGTAGGCTGAGATATGCTCGGCCGGCCCGGACGAGTTCGGCCACGGTCAGATTAACCGCGGTCTGTTGGTAGTTGCGGAGTCCGGTCGTAGTTTCGATCGGGCGTGCTGCGGTGTCGACGGTCGTAGTCATTGACGAGTTACCTCTCGTGAGTGTCGGGTCAGGTTCGCGTGCCTTCCATTCGAACCGTTGGGGGGTGTCGAACGCATTACAGGTGACGATATGTGTAACTGTCAAGGGTGGTCGATTGCCCACCGGATGCATTCCCGGGAGTCGGCGCAGACAGTTCGCCCGTTAATCGGTAGCTGCGAGAACGTGTAAGCCTGCTGCTGAGACGTCTCATCGGATGATCGACCGCACAACATGCAGTCACCCTCGGTGTCGGTGTCACTCACTGGGCTTCCAATCCTTTAGTTCATTAGAAGTAAAGGCAGACTTGGCCTTACCGGCGGTCCGTGCCACCTTCCCAGCAGTGGTTCCGCCGACTACGTGCCGAGTGCTTCTCGGAGCGGTCAAGCTGCCCTAACGTAGATATCGACGAAGTCCAGTTCACCGGATCGTTGCAACACTGACAGTCGGTCAGAGTTCGTTTCTAAAGTTACTGTGACAGCAGTTTCATAATTACTTTCCTTCGTGTACCCTGTAACTTTCGTTCCCGCGAACGATGGGAGGCGGGATCCAGCCTGACCTTGACTGAGGAACCAACCGACCGAGCTCGCGTGACTTCCCACAATCGACCTGTCGGCCGCTGTCATCCCGGACAACACCTGTACACCGTCGGTCGTAATAACACGCATCGCATAAGCACGGTTCGCCCGATATTTCGCGTATTCGACCTTTCGGTCGGCACGCGTCGGCCTTTCCGGCGTCCGACCGTGCCCACGCGCCGCGGCCAGCGACGCGCCCGACTCGAACTGGGCTCGGGTAATACCCTTCCCAGACAGTCGCTTCCGGTACGCCGGTGAGAGGGAATCCCAAGAGCGGCGCCGGCCACCGCCCCCACCACCGCCGGCCATCAGCGGTCAGCTCGGAGAATGCGATATGATGGGCAACGCCGGTAAGTCGTGGTCACTGCCGAGGATGCCGTCCCGCTGGTCACGGGGCGGCCTCTTCGTTTCACGGTGACCCGCCCGGCCCGGACCGAGCCAGCGTCGCTGACGACTCCGCCCGCTCACCGCAGACGTAGCAGAGCCGCTCACCGCCGACGACCCGGTCGGCCCAGCCGCCGCACCGATGACAGCTCTCGTCCTCGTATCGGACCCACCCGCGCATCGGCCGGTGCGGGAAGCTGTCCCGGAAGGTGCTCACGAGTAGAATTCCGACGGTCGCCTCGGCTGGCTGTTCTGCCGTTCGCGGGCTCCCGGCCACGTCGCGGACGCCGCGTCCCGGTAGACCTGGCGCCGCAATCCTTCGGCAATCATGTCCGGCAGGACCGCGGCAATCCCAAGTGACACGAATTGGTCGACGGTGAGTCCCAGCTCGGCCGACCTTGCCTCAACCTTCACGATCAGTTCTCCGGGTATCCGGCACCACAACGGCACCAGGTGGTCCAGGTCGGTGACGCCTTCCCGGTGGGCGGCCGGGTCGCGGTCGCGGTCGCTGCTGCGGCTCACCGGGTCACCCGCTCGGCACCGGCGCCGCGGGTCCGGTCGAGGTCCAGGTCGAGCACCAGGGCACGGGTCAGTACCTCGGCGATGACATCGCCGATGACCTTGGTCCCGTGCATCGTCCCCACGAACCTCAGGGTCTGCGGGATGGTCCTGGTGACGACAGGCACGAATAGGACGCCTTCGATCGGTGCCGTGGGCGTGATAGTCGAGGTGATCTTGGTATTCGTCACTGTGTTGTCCCCCCTGTCAGGCGGTGGCAGACCCGGTCGGGTCCGCCTACCCACGAGCCTTCCCGGCGCCAGGAGGCGACTGGGTATGTAACTCGGGTACCGGCGGGCCGGGGGGTGGCGCGAGGGGGTGCGCTGGGGACGTCCGAGCCTCTGACCAGCAACGATGACCCGGCGGGACCTTCACAACCCGACCCCCCTCGGTTTGCGCGGGAGGGTTGACGGTGGCGCCGACGGCTCCTCGGGACGGCGGCGATGTCGGCCCGGTGAGGGAGGGGGACCGGGACACGATTGATGATCCGGGGTCGTCCGGTACGGTCGGGACCATGCCAAGACCAGCCGCCGGCAACCTCGCCCATCGGACCCTGCTCGACCAGGTCCTCCGACACCCGCTCACCGTCCGACGGGTCGAGGCCGGGGACGTCCCACCCACCATCCGGCAGGTGCAACGTCTCGGAGAGGACGGACTCGCACCGCGACTCCGGAACGGGGACCCGGTCGACGTCGTGATGGTCGGGCACTGCGCTGCCCTGCTGGCCTGCCGGACTCCCGGACCGGATTCGTGGGGAGGTCTGCTCCCGCTGAGGCTGAGTCTCGACGGTCACCCGATGCTCCCGGCGTACGTCAAAGTCGGTGTGATCCGATTCCTCGACGACTACGTTGCACGTTCCCGCCGGGAGGTCGAAACCCTCGACACCTGCGGGAACGTCGTCGAGAAGATTGCGTCGTACCGGACCGCGGCACGTCCGACTGAGGACGAGAATGGGAATGTGGAGGACAAGAAAAGGATTAACCGGAAGCGACGTCCGATCGTTCAGGACTTGTTTAACGGTTTTCAGTCGAACGGTGTAGACGGAGTATCGGAAGATGTGGTCAAGGGAGAGAGAGAGGGAGGGTACAGGACCCGAGACGGAGCGATAGCCGTACTGCAAGATGCGATGGTCACCCTCAACAATGGCGGGCGGTTCACCGACCCCCAGTTGATGTCCAAAGCATTCGAGTCCCTGGTAGGATTCCCCATCGACCCCCGAATGTGGGCGGCCCTCCCATCACGACCGGAGATTCTCGAATGGGTGCTAGACCACCCATTAGACGAGAAAGTGATGCCAGGGATCAAACTACTAGAAACCTTCCTCCCACTGTTCCCGTTCTACCGTAAACTGAGTCATCCGGAGAAGTTAGAAACCTGTCTGTTGGTGTCATGTCTGCTAACAGCAATGTTAGAACGTGGCCGACCTCTCGTTAATCTCCCCACGCTCAACTCCCCACGTTACGACTATCGCGGACGGTAACGTTCTCAACCGTTGACAGTCACGGTGCTACATTCCGTCCCGTGCAAGACTTGGAACTAGTCACCCTAATCCTGCACGACACGTACACCGACACCCGGCACCGGCCAGTACTCGTCGCCGACGGGTACGGAGTCAGAGTTCACGTCCGCGACGGTCACCTGATCATCGACGACGGAATCGGCGACCACCGCCGCACCCGACGTCTCACCCGAGCACAACGGACCGTCAAACGACTTGTCATCCTCTCCCGAACCGGAAGCATCACCCTGGACGCGATCCGCTGGCTCACCGACACCGGCATAACCCTGATCTGTGCCCGGCACGATGGGATCCTCGACCTGGTCGCCACCACCGCACATCACCGGGACGCCCGACTCCGACGGGCGCAGGCCCTCGCCACCACCACCGACGTCGGCGTGAGCATCGCCCGGTATCTCATCACAGGGAAACTCACCGGGCACGCCCACAACCTCGCCAGCCTCGACGTCGACCCTACGATCGTCACCGACTACCTGCCCGCGGTCGACGAGGCCAACTCCACGGTTGAACTGCTCGACGTCGAATCGCGGGCGGCCGCCGAATACTTCGCCGCGTGGGCCGGCCGAGTCCACATCATGTTCACCGGAAAGACCAGCCGAGTCCCGGACCACTGGCGGACCTTCACCGCCAGGAGTACGCCGCTGTCGACGTCCCGGTCGAACCGGCGTGCCGTCGACCCCGTCAACGCGATCCTGAACTACGCTTACTCACTCGGTGAGGCGGAATGTCGCCGAGCCTGCTCCGCTCTCGGACTTGATCCCGCGCTCGGTGTGCTCCACCACGACCGGGCGCACCGGGACTCACTCGCACTCGACATCCTCGAACCGCTCCGACCCGTAATCGAACGAACCCTCCTCGACCTCGTCAGCCGGCGCCGGTTCGGCCCAGTCGACTTCCTCGAAACATCCGACGGGCAATGCCGGCTCACCGAAACAGTCACCCATCCGCTCACCGAATCCATGACCGGATGGGGACGGATCGTCGGACCCGTCGTCGAACACGTCGCCGCCGCACTCGCCGACAGCGCCACCGGGAAGATCCGGGCACGGACCCCGCTCACCAACTCGACCCGGGTCGCCGCCGGGCAGCCCGGACGCAGGGCACGATCCTTCGCCCGGGCCGTCGCACTCGCAGGGACCGCGCGGGTCGACCGCCACTGCGAGCACTGTGGGCGGACCCTCACCGTCGCCGCCCGGAAGGTATGCGCGGACTGCCGGCCCGAGCAGCGCCGACGTCAGCTCGCCGACGCGAGCGTTACCGCCCGAGGCGACACCTGGCGGGAGCGGATCACCAGTGACAGCGCCCGGCAGAGACGGGCCGCCGGGATAGCCGCCAACCGGGCCGAAACCATCCGATGGGAAACCGAGCACGGAAGGGAACCCGTAGACCGGGCAGCGTACCTCCGGGACACCGTCCCATTACTCGCCGACCTGACCACCGCAGACGTTGCCCGAGCACTCGGAGTGTCGCAATCCGCAGCATCGCGTATTCGCACGGGTAAGCTAGTCCCGCATGTCCGGCACTGGGCACAATTAAACGAGTTAATCCCCTATGGCAGGATGTGAAACCTCAATCCATTACTTCTCCCAGTCGATCGCTCTCCCGACCGAGACGGTACCCCGATCGGCACCCTCGACCGAGACGATGCCCTCGACCGAGACGATGCCCTCGACCGGACCAGCACCCACGAGCTCGACCAGGACGACCGCCTCGACCGCAACGGTGCCCTCGACCGCAACGGTGACCTCGACCCAGGACGACGCCCTCGACCCAGGACGACGACCTCAACCCAGGACGACGACCTCGACCAGGCCGGCACCCACAAGCTCGACCAGGCCGGCACCCACGAGCTCAACCGGGGCGACACCCTCGACCGGGACGGTACCCCGGTCAGCACCCTCGACCGCAACGGTCAGCTCGACCGAGATCAGCAACCGACCCTGACGGCACCCTCGACCGAGATCAGCTCGACCCGGACGGCGCCCTCGACCCAGGACGGCGCCCTCGACCCAGGACGGCGCCCTCGACCCGGGCGGCGCCCTCGACCGCGACGGTCAGCTCGACCAAGGTCAGCGACCGACCCGGACAGCACCCTCGACCCAGGACGGCGCCCTCGACCCGGGCGGCGCCCTCGACCGGGCCGGCACCCACGAGCTCGACCGAGGCGGCACCCTCAACCCGGGCGGCGCCCTCGACCCGGGAGATCAGCTCGACCCCGGGCAGCAGCACCCTCGACCAGGACGGCACCCACAAGCCCGACCAGGCCGGCACCCACGAGCTCCACGAGCTCCACGAGCTCCACAAGCTCCACGAGCTCAGACCGAGAGATCCACGAGCTACACGAGCTCCACGAGCTCACGAACTCGACCGGGACATCACCCACGACCGGGCCGGCACCCACGAGCTCGACCGAGGCGGCACCCACGACCCCGACCGGCAGAAGGGAGCACACTGGTGGTGACAGCAACGGCGCCACGACCACACGTCGTGATGGGATCGGCGCCGCCGACCGCGGCCCGAGCAGCAGCCCTGGCCGGGGTAGCGGACAGTGACGGGTCCGACGCAGCGGTCGAAGTGTGAGCAGTGCTCCACGGGATCGGCGTCGGAAGTCACAGAATCATAACGAGAGAGCGTTGCTCTCGTGCATTTTGACCCTGATCCTTAAGTAACCC
>JAABUJ010005322.1_pt1 | contig 12920 bp, 12 predicted proteins | sample 5559131 | NCBI WGS metagenome assembly JAABUJ01 (sample SAMN10711875, study PRJNA513366) | rock metagenome | isolation source: Antarctica rocks | place: Antarctica: Victoria Land, Mt New Zealand nord | collected 2016-01-07
CGAGGTCGCCGCCATGCGCCAGGCCTGCGTCGACAACGCCGTCTGGGGCTGCTTCAGCATCATGGAGCGCAACCCCGGCGGCATGCCCTGGAACAGCGGCATCGTCGTGTCCGACACCGGCGACGTCCGGCTGTACTACCGCAAGATGCACCCCTGGGTCCCGGTCGAGCCGTGGGAGCCCGGTAACCTCGGCATCCCCGTCATCGACGGCCCGCGCGGGTGCAAGCTGGCGCTGATCATCTGCCACGACGGCATGTTCCCGGAAATGGCGCGCGAGGCCGCCTACCGCGGGGCCGAGGTGATGCTACGCACCGCCGGCTACACCGCGCCGATCCGCGACGCCTGGCGCTTCACCAACCAGTCCAACGCGTTCTGCAACCTGATGGTCACCGCCAGCGTGTGCATGTCCGGCAGCGACGGCACCTTCGACTCCATGGGCGAGGCGATGGTGTGCAACTTCGACGGCGCCATCGTCGCCCACGGCGCCGGCGGCCGGGCGGACGAGATCGTCACCGCCGAAATCCGCCCCGACCTGGTGCGGGAGGCGCGGTCGTGCTGGGGGGTGGAGAACAACATCTACCAGTTCGGCCATCGCGGCTTTTCGGCGGTCGCGGGCGGCGCCACCGACTGCCCGTACACCTACATGCACGACCTCGCCGCCGAGCGGTACCGGCTGCCGTGGGAGGCCGGGGTGCAGGTGACGGACGGCACTGGCTGCGGCCTGCCGCCGCCTCGGGCGCACCTGAAGGCCGCCGAGTGAGCATCCCGGCCGACCCCTATCCCTGGCCGTACGACGGAGATCTCGCCGGCGCCGCGCTGGTCGTCATCGACATGCAGGCCGATTTCTGCGCGCCCGGCGGCTACGTGGACAGCATGGGCTACGACCTCTCGCTCACCCGCGCGCCGATCGCCCCAATCGGCCGCGTGCTGGCCGCCATGCGCGGGCGCGGCGACACTGTCATCCACACCCGCGAGGGGCACCGGCCGGACCTGTCGGACCTGCCCGCCAACAAGCGCTGGCGGTCGCGTCGGATCGGCGCGGGCATCGGCGACGCCGGGCCGTGCGGGCGTATCCTGGTCCGCGGCGAACCCGGGTGGGACATCATCCCCGAATTGGCACCGGCCCCCGGCGAGGTGGTGATCGACAAGCCCGGCAAGGGCAGCTTCTACGCCACCGACCTTGAGTTGATCCTGCGCACGCGCGGCGTCCGCAACCTCGTGCTGACCGGCATCACCACCGATGTCTGCGTCCATACCACGCTGCGCGAAGCCAACGACCGCGGCTTCGAGTGCCTGCTGCTCAGCGATTGCTGCGGGGCGACCAGCTACGCCAACCACCTCGCCGCCCTCGCCATGGTCCCGATGCAGGGCGGCGTGTTCGGCGCGGTGACGGATTCCGCGACCTTCCTGTCCCACCTGCCATGACCGCGATCGGCGTCGAGGCGGCCGGGATCGGCAAGCGGTTCGGGACCTTCGCCGCGCTGTCGGGCATCGACATGAAGGTCCGGCCCGCGACGGTGCACGGATTGCTGGGCGAGAACGGCGCCGGCAAGTCGACCTTGGTGAAGTGCCTGCTCGGCTACTACCGCGCCGACGAGGGCGCCTTCCTGGTCGACGGGCGCGAGGCCGCCATCGCCCGTCCGGCGGACGCGGACGCGCTCGGCCTCGGCATGGTGTACCAGCACTTCACCCTGGTGCCGTCGATGACGGTCGCCGAAAACCTCGTGATCGCCCGCGCCCGCGTGCCGGCCATCATCAATTGGGCGCGCGAGCGGGCCGAGCTGGACGCGTTCCTGGCCCGGATGCCCCTCCAGGTCCGCCTGGACGCCGTCGTCGGCACGCTGTCGGCCGGCGAACGGCAGAAAACCGAAATCCTCAAGCAACTGTATCTCCAGCGCCGCTTCCTGGTGCTGGACGAACCCACCTCCGTGCTGACGCCGCAGGAGGCCGACGAGATGCTGAGCCTCATGCGGGGCCTCGCCCATAGCGGCGCCGTCACCGTCGTCGTCATCACCCACAAGCTGTCCGACGTGATGCGCTTCACCGACGAGGTCACGGTGCTCCGCCGCGGCAAGCTCGCCGGCCGGGGGACGACGGGCGAGCTGAGCCGCGGCGACATGACTGCGATGATGATCGGCGAGCCGCACGCGCCGGGCCGCCCGGAACGCCGGGGCGTGGCGGAGGCGGCGGTGCGCCTGTCCTTGCGGGGAGTGCGGACCGCCAAGGATGTCGGGCGGCCCGGGCTGGACATCGCGCGGTTGGAGGTGCGCTCGCACGAGATCGTCGGGGTAGCCGGGGTGTCCGGCAACGGTCAAAAAGAGTTGTTGGAGGTTCTGGGCGGCCTGCGTCCCGCCACGGCCGGCGCGGTTGCCGTGGACGGCGCCCCCTACGCCGCGACCCGGCGGCAGTCCCAAGCCCTGCGCGTGCGCGTCCTGCCGGAGGAGCCGCTGCGGAACGGCTGCGTGCCGGCGATGTCGGTGGTGGACAACCTGAACTTGCGGCAGTTCGACCAAGGCGAAAATGGGCCGCGGCGCTGGCTGAACGCCCGCGACATGCGCCGCCGGGCGGACCGGATGATCGCCGGCTACGGCGTGCGCGCGCCCTCTGCCGACGCCCCGATCGGCGTGCTCTCGGGCGGCAACGTCCAGCGCTGCGTGCTCGCCCGCGAACTGGACGGCGAGGTGTCGCTGCTGATCGCCGCCAACCCGTGCTTCGGGCTGGACGTGAAGGCGGTGGCCGAGGTGCGCGCCCGCATCATGGCCGCCCGCAACGCCGGCGCGGCGGTCCTGCTCATCAGCGAAGACTTGGATGAGCTGCTGGAATTGGCGGACCGCATCGTCGTCATGCGACACGGCAGCATCGTGCACGAAACCCCGGCGGCCGGCGCCGACCCGAAGGCGATCGGCGCGCACATGCTGGACGCCCATTGATCCAGCTTGAAGGGTGCCGTCAGAGGCAGGGCGGCCTACTCCTCCGGTTCGGTGGTGAACAGCAGCGGATAGCCTTTCTTGCGGCCCGCGTCGGTGGCGTTGGTCGCCTTGGCCTCGGCCACGTCCTTGGTGAACACCGCGACCACGCATACCCCGCGCTGGTGCGCCGTCATCATCACCTGGTGGGCCTGCCCCTCGCTCAGCCGGAACTCCGCCCGCAGCACCGACACCACGAACTCGCGCGGGGTGAAATCGTCGTTGACCAGCATGACCTTGTGCAGGCGGGGCCGCTCGGGCTTGATGTCGACGTGAATCCGGGGCGTGGTGGTCGTGTCTTGCATCGGGAAACTCGCGTCATTGGTCGGTCGGACACTTACGTGGCACTCAGGCTGGCACAAGCCAGGGCGCAATGCACCTAAAGCGAGACGTCAACATGCGTGAACGAATGGGCCGCCGATGATGCCGTTCTTCGACTGGCCGGGTGTGCCGGACGTGCTCGTCCGCCACGTCCGCGTCCCGCGCTGCATGGGCAGCGGGCTCTCCGGCGCGTCCGAACTGGCCGATTGCGACATCCGCGTCGTGGACGGCGCCATCGCCGAGATCGGACCGTCGCTGGCCTCGCCGGGCGCATCGGTCGACGCCGGCGGCGGCATCGCCTTTCCCGGCTTCATCGACCTGCACACCCATCTTGACAAAGGCCATACCTGGCCGCGCGCCAGCAACGCGGAGGGAACCCACGGAGCCGCCCTGGCCGCGGTCAAGGCCGACCGCGAGGCGAACTGGACCGCCGCCGACGTCGCCGCCCGGGCCGGGTTCAGCCTGCGCTGCGCCTACGCCCACGGCACGGTCGCGATCCGCACCCATCTCGACAGCCTCGGCCCGCAGCTCGACATCTCGTGGCCGGTGTTCAAGCAGTTGCGCGCCGAGTGGGCCGGGCGCATCGCCCTGCAGGCCGCAGCCCTAGTGCCGCTGGACGCGTACGCCACACCGTTCGCCGAGCGCCTGGCCGACACGGTGGCGGAGGCCGGTGGCCTGCTCGGCGGTTCCGGCGCGCTGGAGCCCGAAGCGGCCGCACATATCCGGCGCATTTTCGACCTCGCAGCCGACCGCGGCCTCGACATCGACCTGCACGTCGACGAGACCGGCGACCCGGCGGCGCAGACGTTGCGCCTGGTCGCGCAGGAGGCCGTCCGCCGCCGCTACCAGGGCCGGGTCACCTGCGGGCATTGCTGCAGTCTGGCCATGCAGGACGAGGCAACCGCGCGCGAGACCATCGCGCTGGTGGCCGATGCGGGGATCACGGTCGTCAGCCTCCCCATGGTGAACCTGTACTTGCAGGGCCGCCGCCTGGGTGGCACGCCGACCTGGCGCGGCGTCACGTTGCTGCACGAGTTGCGCGCCGCCGGGGTGCGCGTCGCTGTCGCCAGCGACAACACGCGCGATCCGTTCTACGCGTTCGGCGACCTCGACCTGGCCGAAGTGTTCCGTGAGGCCGTCCGCATCGGCCATCTCGACCTGCCGGTGGGCGACTGGCCCGGCGCCGTCACAGCCTGGCCCGCCGCCGCCATGGGGTTGCCATCGGGGCGCCTGCGCGTCGGCGACGCGGCCGACCTCGTGTTGTTCTCGGCGCAGACCTACAGCGAGCTGCTGTCCCGTCCGCAAGCCGATCGCCTGGTGGTCCGGGCGGGCCGGGCCATCGACGCCACGCCGCCCTCCTATCGCGAACTCGACCCCATGTTTGCCGGCGATCCGTGAAAGCGCCTGCTCGTCGTCGAATTGGCGTGCCCTGCCTTATCCTGACCAGGAGCGCTCAGGTGCTCCCGCGCTGCCGCACCGTGGCCGCCACGATATCCGGCCAACGCGGGCGGCCCGGCGCCATCGTCAGCCGAATGCGGACCAGCGCCGGGATGTCCTTCTGCGTCCACTCCGGCAGCCAACTGCCGGATTGGCCCGGCGCCGCGGCTCCCCAGTAGGCGAACTCGACTCGCTGCACTCCCTCCAGCAACAGCTCCGTCGCCGGGAAGGGCGGCGGACCGAGCCGGACCGCGTGGAGATGCGGAACATACCGCAACACCAGCCGGCCAGCCTCGACACGGAGCGCCGCATCGACCGGCGCGGCGCTCTCGTTCAGCACCGTGGTCAGGCCGAGGCTGGCAGTGCTTCCGACGAACTCCGGCGCGTCGCCGCCGTAGCCGGGGTCGGCCTGTTCGATCAATCGGCGGAGCAGCCGGTCCACCGCGTCGATGTCGGCTTCGGCCGCGACCTGCAGCGACTGCAGGCCGGTCGCCCGCAACCCGAATTGCACGCCCTGCCCGACCGCTGCGAGCACGAAACCGAGGACGACCAGCGCCACCAGGATTTCGAGCAGGGTGAAGCCGGCTTGGGCGCGCCTCGCTACGGCGTCCGTCCCGGCGCCTGCCCGGCGCGGCGCGTCTGCAGCGTGACCACCCGGCTGCGGTCCTCGGCGCGCCAGGATTCCTGGACCACGATGTCGTACAGCGCCGGAGCCGGGACGCCGGGCGCATCGCGCGAGGGAACCCCGACCGCAGCCGCCGTCACGCGGACGCGCCAGTGGAAGCCGCTGCCCTCGTCGCCCTGCCGATCGGACGCCGCCAGCGCGCCCTCGGACGCGGCGGACGCCAGGTGCGACTGCGCCCGAGCCAGCGCCTCCTGGTACCGGGCGGCTGCCGCGGTGGCCGACAGCCCGGCCAGCCCGCCGCCGAACAGGGCCGACAGCGCCAGTGCCGCGATGATGAACGCGACCACCACCTCCAGCAGGGTGAACCCGGCCTCGGCGACGTCGGTCATCGGTCGCCGGTCGTCTGCACGCAGCCCGTCAGCCACGAGACATCCAGCTGCACGTGGACGGTGCCGCTGGCAAGTTCGATCCGGCCGCCGCTCGACGACCCGTCCGGCGCGAACACGATGGCCGGGCGAGTCGCAGCCATGGCCAGGCGATCCGGCAGCCGCGTCACCGGCCCGGCGCCGACCCGAAACATGCGGGCCGCCGGGTCGAGCACGACGGCGACGGGCCGGTCGGTCGCGATCGCCCGGCCGCGCGCCGTCCGCAAGCCGCCGGCCAGCGCGGCGGCGCCGGCCCGCACCTCGGCGCGCACGCTGCGGGGCGGCAGGCTGGTCAGCACGACCGTTGCCGCCAAGCCTAGTACGGCGATCACGACCAGCATTTCCAGCAAGGTGAAGCCGGACGGCCGGGCGTTCATTGCGCCAGGTCGTTGAGGCTCAGCATCGCTAGCAGCAACGACGAGACGATCCCGCCGATGGCGGCGCCCATGACGATGGTGATCGTCGGCACCAGCAGGCTGACCAGCCGCTGGGCGGACAGGCGCGTCCGTTCCTCGTGGATGGCTGCGGCGCGCAGGGACATGGCGCCGAGCTGCCCCGTCTCCTCGCCGAGGCGAAGCAGGTAGATGGTGCGCGGCGGCATCACGCCCGACTCCGCCAGCGAGCGGGACAGCCCGGCGCCGCCTTTGGCGCTGACCGTCGCCGCATCGACCGCGGCGGCCCCGGCCGCGTTGCCGACGGCATCGCGCACGATGCCCAGCGCCGCCACCAGCGGCACCCCGTTGGTCAGCAGCGTGCCGAGCGTGCGGGTGAAACGCGCGGCCAGCAGCTCCCGCCCGAGCGTGCCGAACACGGGCGCGCGCAGCAGCACCCGGGCGGCCCGCAGCCGGGGACCGGGCCGGCGCAGCAGGGCGCGGACCGCCACGCCCAGCACGATGGCGGCCAGCAGCGCGGCCGGGCCGAACCGGCCGACGGCGTCGCCGGCGTTGATGAGGAACTGCGTGGAGGCCGGCAGCGCCGCGCCGTTCTGCTCGAACAGCGGCACGAACTGGGGCAGCACCTGGGTCAGCAGCAGGACGATGGACCCGATCGCCGCGACCAGCAGCAGGCACGGGTAGATCAGGGCGGAGGTGATGGTGCTGGCCATCCGCCGCTGCTCCTCCAGCAACTCGGCCAGGCGGTCCAGCGTGGCGGCCAGGCTGCCGCCCGCCTCCCCCGCGCGCACCAGGCCGACATACAGGCGGGGAAAGCTGCGGGAATGCTGGCCGAGCGCGGTCGCGAGCGGGCTGCCGTCCCGCACCGCGTCGCGCACGCGGCCGATGATGGCGGCGACGCGCTTGCTGGGCGCCGTCTCGACGATGAAGCGGAGCGCGCGGTCCAGGTCCTGCCCGGCCGACAGCATGACCGCGAGTTCGCGGGTGAAACCGGTCACCTCCGCGCGGGACAACGCCTGGCCGCGGCCGATCTCGAGCTGCAGCAGGTCGCCGACGCTGCGCCGCGACGCCGGTTCGGCGCTGAGCGGAATGTGGCCGTCGCGCTGCAGCCGGGCCACGACGGCGGCCTCGTCCGGCGCCTCCATCTCGCCCCGCGTCACCGCTCCGGACGGCGCGACCGCGGTGTAGCGCCACGACGCCATCAGGCGTCAGCTTTCGGGGTCGCCATCAGGCGGCGGCTTTCGAGGTCGCCATCAGGCGTCCGTGGCCCGGATGCTGCGCGCAACCTCCTCGATCGTGGTCGTGCCCTCCAGCGCCGCGGCGAGTCCGGCGTCGAACATCGTGACCATGCCGGCCGCCACCGCCGCCCGCTCGATCTGCGCGTCCTCGGCCCGGGCAAAAATCAGGTGCTCGATCTCCGGCGTCGGCACCAGCAGCTCGGCGATCGCCTGCCGTCCGCGGTATCCGGTGTTGCGGCACTCCGGGCAGCCGACCGCGTGCCACAGGCGCGGCGTGTCCGGCACCCGTTTGTCCAATTCAAAGCGCTGCACCAGCGCCGGGGGGGCGTCCTCGCTGCGCCGGCACGCCGCGCACAGGCGGCGCACCAGCCGCTGCGCCAGGATGCCGCGCAGCACCGCCGTCATCAGGTAGTCCTCCAGCCCCATGTCCCGCAGCCGCGCGATGGTCGCGACCGCCGAGTTCGTGTGCACCGTGGACAGCACCAGGTGCCCCGTCAGGGCCGCCTGCACCGCCACCTGCGCCGTCTCCAGGTCGCGGATTTCGCCGACCATGATCACGTCCGGGTCCTGCCGCAGGATCGACCGCAGCAGGTGCGCGAAGGTCAGCCCGATCTGCGGCTTCACCTGGCTCTGGTTGATGCCGGGCAACTGGAACTCGATCGGGTCCTCGACGGTGACGATCTTGCGGGTGACGGCGTTGAGGCCGGTCAGCCCGGTATACAGGGTCGTGGTCTTGCCGCTGCCGGTCGGCCCCGTCACCAGCACGATCCCGTTCGGCAGCTCCAGCACGCGCGTCAATTCGCGCACCAGCGGCGTCGCGAGGCCCAGCTTGGCGTAGTCGAACACGACGGCGCTGCGGTCCAGCACGCGCAGCACGACCGTCTCGCCGTGCAGCGAGGGGATGGTGGAGACGCGGAAATCGACCTCGTTGCCGCGCACTGCCAGCTTGATGCGCCCGTCCTGCGGCAGCCGCCGCTCGGCGATGTCGAGCCGCGCCATGATCTTGATGCGCGAGATGATGGCGGGCGCCAGCCGGGCGGCCGGGCTGTCCATCTCGTCCAGCACGCCGTCGTAGCGGAAGCGCACGCGCAGGCGGTCCTCGAACGGCTCGATGTGGATGTCGGACGCCTGGGTCTCGACCGCGCGGGCGATGATCTGGTTGACGAGGCGGATCACCGGCGCCTCGCTCGCGAGGTCCTTCAGGCGCTCGGCGTCCTCCTCCAGCGGCTCGGTGGCGGTTTCGGAGGTGTCCTGGGCGGCGGCCTGCTCGGGGTACAGCCGGTCGAACGCGGCCTGCAGCTCAAGCGGGATCGCGATCTCGATCCGCACCGGCATCCCGGTGGCGGCGGCCACGGCGCGGGGGGTGAACGGGTCGAGCGGGTCGGCCATGGCGAGCACAAGCACGCCCTCGGCCGCCACCGGCAAGGCGCGGGCGTGGCGCAGGAAGCGCGGCGCCAGGCGGTCGGGCAGCACGGGAGCATCCGGGTAACGCGATGGCGTCGCGAGCGGCAGGTCGAGCAGATCGGCGTAGGCGGCCGCCAGCTCCCGCTCGCTGACGAGGCCGAGCTGGATCAGCACGCGGTCGAGCCGCTGCCCACTCTCGGCCGCCACCCGCGCGCCCCGCTCGAGCGTGCGCGCGTCGCAGGCGCCACGGGTTTCGAGCAGGTGCGCCAGGGCGTCGATCGCGTCGGCGGGCTGGCTGTAGCGGGCCGCAGGCGGGGGCGAGATGTCCAAGGCATTGTCTCCGGCGTCGCAGCAGGGGGCATCGGTTGGCGGCAGGGCTGGAGCGGGACCGCGCCACAGGCCCATGATGTAGCACAACGTAGGAGATGTACGTGTCGTTTGCAGTGGCGGTGTTGCCCGTGCTGGCAGCGCCCTTCGTGGGCAGCTTCGCCGGCGTGCTGGCGCGGCGGTTGCCGGCGGGCCGCCCGGTCGGCTGGGCGCGGTCGGAATGCGAGAGCTGCGGGGCGACGCTCGGTCCCGCCGAGTTGGTTCCGATCGTCAGCTACGCCCTCCAGCGCGGCCGGTGCCGCCGGTGCGGCGCGCCGATCGGCCGCGACCTGCTCGCCATCGAGGCCGCGTGCGCCGGGATCGCCGCCTGGGCCGCCCTGTCCGCCGACCCGGCCGACATCTGGGCCGACTGCGCCCTGGGCTGGACCCTGCTCACCCTCGCCTGGATCGACTGGTCGTTCCTGCTGCTGCCGGACGTGCTGACCTTGCCGCTGACCCTCGCCGGCCTGCTTGCCACCGCCCTGCTCGACCCGGACGCCTTGACCGACCACGCGCTCGCCGCCGGGCTCGGCTGGTTGACGCTGGCGACCGTCGCCGCGGCCTATCGGCGGCTGCGCGGCCGGGCCGGGCTCGGCGGCGGGGACGCGAAGCTGATGGCCGCGGCAGGCGCCTGGACCGGGTTGGCGGGCCTTGGCCCGGTCCTGCTGATCGGCGCGGCCTGCGGCATCGCCGTCGCCTTCGCGCGCACGCGGTTCCGGCCTGGCGCCGCGACGGTGGTCCCGTTCGGAACTTGCCTGGCGCTGGGGGTATGGCTGGAGCGTTTGTACGGGTGAAAGTCCACTCCCCCGCCCGCCAGTGAGCGAGGGTTCTGGAAAGTCGATTTCGGTGGGAAACCCAACTGCGACAGCCCTGAGGGCATCACGCCTTCCGCACCGACCAGAAAATCGCAAACCCGTTCGGCACATCGCTTAGCGTCTCGCGGTACGCCGTCGCCTGCAAATACTGCCCGAGCGGGACATACGGCACGTCCGTCAGCGCCTGGATCTGCAGCGCTTCCGCCACCTTCTTCTGCGCGGCCGCGTCCGTGGCCGCGAACCAATCGTTGCGCAACCGTTCGATCCTGGGGCTGTTCGGCCAACCGAACCAAGCGTCCTCCCCATTCGCGCGCAGGCTGATATGCCCGGCCGGGGTCAGCATGTCCGTCCCGGCCCACGCCGTGAAGAACGCGCTCCAGCCGTTGGCGCTCGCGGGCGCCTTGCTGGTGCGCCGGGTCAGCACCGTGCCCCAGTCCAACGCCTGGTAGTCCACGTCCATGCCCGCCCGGGCCAGCATGTCGGCGCCGACATCGGCCATCGCCTTCAGCACGGGAAAGTCGGTGGCGACCAGCACCACGACCTTCTCGCCAGCGTAGCCCGCGGCCTTCAGGTCGGCCCTCACCCGGCCCATGTCGCGCCGCCCGGTCAGCACCTCCATCCCGGCGTCGCTCGCCAGGGCCGTGCCGGGGGTGAACACGCCGGTGGGGACGTGGAACAGCGCCGGGTCGCCGACGATGGCCTGCATGAAATCGGCCTGGTCCACCGCGCCCAGCAGCGCCCGGCGGATGGCGGGGTTGTCGAACGGCGGCTGCAGCTGGTTCATGCGCATGATGGCGACCTGGCCGGACGGGTCCTGCACCGCGACCTTCACGCCCTTCGTCCGCCGCAGCAGCGGCAGCAGGTCGGCGGCGGCGTAGTCCCACCAATCCGCCTCGCCCGACTGCAGGGCGGCGGCGGCGGTCGCGGGATCGGGCGTGGTGGTCCATTCCACGCGGTCGACGTGCACGATTTTCGGCCCGGCGGTCCAGTCGGACACGCCCCCTTCCCGTGGCACGTACCCGTCGAACTTCGCGTAGGCCACGCGGGCGCCGGGAACGCGCTCGTTCGCGAGGAAGCGGAACGGGCCGCTGCCCACCATCTCCGTCACCTGCGTGGCCGCCGGCGTGCGCGCCAGGCGCTCGGGCATCATCGCCGGCATGTACGTCGCCGACTTGCCGAGCGCGTCCGGCAGCAGCGGGAACAGACGTTTCAGGCGGAACACGATCACCCGGTCGCCATCGGCCGCCAGCGTGTCGGTCGCGGCCAGCAGGGCCTGGCCGAAGCCGTCGCGGCTGCCCCAGCGCTGGATCGACGCCACGCAATCCTGGGCGCGGACCGGCTCGTCGTCGTGGAACCGCAGCCCGGGCCGCAACGTCAGCCGCCACGTCCGGCCGTCATCGGACACCGTGTGGCCCTCGACCATCTGCGGCGACGAGCGGTAGGAGCCGTCCTGCCCATACAGCGTGTCGAACACCATGAAGCCGTGGTTGCGGGTGACGTAGGCGGTGGTCCAGTGCGGGTCGAGCACCGTCAGGTCGGCCTGCGGGATGAACTTGACGGTGCGCCCCGCTTGCGCCCGCCCGATCTGCGGACGCGCGAGGCTGGCAGCCCCCACGGCGAGAAGGGTGCGGCGCTTCATGGCTGGGCTCTCCCGTTCCGGGGGACGATGGCAGCGCCGGATCGCTTCAGCTACAAGGCCCACTATGCACGGTTTGTTGGTCAGCCTCCACGCCGCCCTGCCCGGCTCCGCCCGGCGGTTGATCTCCCCGGCCTACCTCATGCTCGCGGCGCAGTTCATGCAGTTCGCGACCGTGGGCGTGGCGGGACTGATGGTGGATGCCGTCGTCGTGTATGCGACGCGCGACCGGGTGGGATTGTACGTAGCCGGGCTGCTCAGCTATCTCGTCGCGGTCACCGTCACCTGGGCGCTGAATCGGATGTGGACGTTCCGCGGCCTTGGCCAGGGGGGCGCCCTACGGCAATGGGCGCGGTTCGTGGTCGCCAACCTGCTCGGCTTCGTGCTGAACCGCGGCGCGTACTTCACCCTGGTGACGGTCTCGCCGCTCTGTGCCGCCCAGCCGATCTACGCCGTCGCGGCCGGCGCCCTGGCGGGCATGTTCGCCAATTTTAGCCTGTCGCGCGGCGTCGTGTTCAAATGAGGGTCGCCGTGCTGATCCCCTGCTGCAACGAGGAGGTCGCGATCCGCAAGGTCGTGGCCGACTTCCGCGCCGCCCTGCCGAATGCCCGGGTGTACGTGTACGACAACAACTCCCGCGACGGCACGGCCGCGGCGGCGCGCGACGCCGGGGCGGTGGTGCGGTTCGAGCAACTGCAGGGCAAGGGCCACGTGGTGCGCCGCATGTTCGCCGACGTGGAAGCGGACGCCTACGTGCTGGTCGACGGCGACGACACCTACGACGCCGCCGACGCGCCGGAGATGGTACGCCGCCTGCACGACGAGCGCCTCGACATGGTCAACGCCACCCGCCTTCCCACCAGCGCGGGCGCCTACCGCTCCGGGCACCAGCTCGGCAACCGCGTGCTGTCCGGCATCGTGCGGCTGATCTTCGGCGACCGCGTGTCGGACATGCTGAGCGGCTACCGGGTGTTCTCGCGCCGGTTCGTGAAGTCGTTCCCAGCGCTGGCCGGCGGGTTCGAGACGGAAACGGAGTTCACCGTCCACGCCCTGGAACTGCACATGCCGGTCGGCGAGCTGCCGTCGTCCTACCGCGACCGCCCGCCAGGTTCGGCGTCCAAGCTGCGGACCTACACGGACGGCCTGCGCATCCTGCGCACGATCGTGGTGTTGGTGAAGGAGGTCCGGCCGCTGGAGTTCTTCGGGCTGGCCGGGTTCGTGCTGCTAGGGCTAGCGGGTGTGCTGGGCGCGCCGGTGCTGATGGAGTATTTCTCGACCCGCCTGGTGCCGCGCCT
>JAABUJ010005323.1_pt1 | contig 12918 bp, 11 predicted proteins | sample 5559131 | NCBI WGS metagenome assembly JAABUJ01 (sample SAMN10711875, study PRJNA513366) | rock metagenome | isolation source: Antarctica rocks | place: Antarctica: Victoria Land, Mt New Zealand nord | collected 2016-01-07
GGCGAGGAGAGTTGCAGCCGGATCAGCAACGCCTCGATCCCGCCCACGATGAAGAAAAAAAAGGTCAAGCACAGGTACATCACGCCGATCTGCTTGTGGTCGACCGTGGAGAGCCAGGCGAGCAGACCGTTATTGGAACGCGTAATAACCGGCAGCGGCTCTTCGTTCTCCGGGACCGACGGCTGCGCGGTCGGGTTAATGACAGCACTCATCGTAAACTCTCCAAGTAGGCGCTCAAGTCGCGCGCTTGCGTTTCACTCAATTGGAAGTTGGGCATGTGCACACCTTCCTTGATCGAATCGGGATTGAGCAGCCACTGCTCCATATGGGCGGCCGTGTTGCTGACCGCCCCCGCCGCGATGATGGAACGGCTGCCGACGTGCGTCAGGTTGGGCCCGTAATCGACGGTTGGTTGGGAACTGGCCCCGTTCACGCCGCGCACGTAGTGGCAACTCTGGCACGCGTAATAGGTGAAGAGCTTCGCCCCGGACGTGACCTCGCTCGACGTATAGCCCATCGCCGGGGGCCGGCTTTGTGGCGGCGGCGGTTGATGGAGTTGTTGCTGTTCCCACGCCTTGAACTTGGCCATCGGTTCGGCGACGACGTCGAAGAGCATCCAGGCATGGCCCGCGCCGCAGAACTCGGCGCAGTCGCCATGGTACACGCCGGGCCTATCCGCTTCCAACCAGATATAGTTGGTCTGCCCCGGCACCGCCTGGATCTTGGGACCCAGCTGCGGCGCCCAGAAGTCGTGGATGACGTCGTACGATTTAACCGCGGCGACCCAGCGCTGGCCGACCGGGATATGGAGCACGTTGGCGGTGACGACGCCGGATGGGTAGCGTAGTTCCCACCACCACTGATGGCCGATGATCGTGATGCGAGGCTCGGACCGCGCGCCGTCGTTGAGCGCGATCTGGCCCGGCGAGGAGTGCTGCATCGCGCTCACCGACACGAAGAAGAGGAGCGTCACGAGGACAAACGGGCTGACCGTCCAGGCGATTTCAACGCGGGTGATCCCGAACGTTTGCGGCGGTTCCCCCTCCTGCCCCGGGCGCGCGCGGAACCGAATGAGCGCGTAAAACATCACCCCCGTGACGCCCAGGGCGATCAGCAGGCCGACGAGCATGAGGAAGATGGTCAGGTTCGATATTGCCTGCGCCTGCGGCGACATGGGATTGAACACAGAGTTGCTTAACATGCTGCCCTCATCGCTCTACACCACTATCTTTGACATCGGCGTACTCAACACATACATGCCATACGCGCGTTCCGCGATCTCCGCGTACGCACCTGGCTAATGGGGCCTCGATGTTCTAAGGGGGCACTAACGATCTGTTCCGGCTCAGGGCACTGTCGTCGCTCTTACTTTATTATTTAAACCGCATCATCCCGTCCAATCCGTTACGCCCCGCCGCCGGCTTGTCGCCCCGGCGCACTCACGCCATTAAGATAGCATATCGTGTGTCGTCGTGCCGCGCCCACGGCCGGGCGGCGCCAGTACTGCTATAATATATCACGGAGCGACACGAAATGGCATATGCTTGGCATGGGCGTATGAGCCGCGCGTTAACTTGACGCGGATATCGCTTGCCGGACGATGCGGTCGACGAACGTGGGTATGCGTTCGTCGAGGAAACGCGCCATCGCTTGCTCATCGCCCAGGATCCGCTGACACACCTGAACGGTGTCTGTGTCGCCGGTGTCTTGCGCGGCCGTGATGATCGCCCGATACGTGGCGATCTCGAAATTCTCCGACGCATAGTCGGAGATGCTGTTCTTGAGGAGGCTTTCTTCATCGGCGGAACCCGCGAATAGGTTTTCCAAGGGGGTAAGGACGCCGGCCCAGCGGTCTTTATGGGTTGAGGGCGCGCTACCGAGCGCCGTGATGCGGTCGGCCACCAGTTCCGCGTGGCGCCGCGTCTGGGTGAGGTGCTCCGCGAGCTTGGCCTCTATATCGGAAAAATCTTTGGCCTCCTTAGCATGTCGCTCCAGCACATGGATGAGAGCATTTTCAACATTATACGCATCGTTCAGCCAGGTCAGCACGATCTCGTGATTAGCCTCGGCCATGGTGGGAACCTCCGCACTTATGTTTGTCATAGCATGAACGTCCTCGACGTTATGGGGCATAGAGGGCAATGGAGATGGCGGCAACCTGCCCTGCAACTCCTATGCCATACCGCTGCCACAACACGCGCTTCACTCTTCAGCGAGCGCGGCGCGCTGATCGCGATCAGCGCGCGTGTAGAGTTCACGCATGCGCGGGTGCGCGCCAGTTTTTCGCGCTGGTCACCGCGAGCAGCTGGAAAAGTTGCGGAAGTCCTACTCCGAACAGACCACTTCTTAGAGATGTCACATGCGTCGTTACCGCCTCCGCTACGTATCTTCCTGGATGCGGGTGTGATCATTGATGGCTGCTACAACTCCTGGGGCTTCTGCAAAGGCGTCTTGATCCTTGCGACTCTACGACGCAATTACCGCATTGTGCTGGCCGAGCCAATTGAGGTTGAGGTAATGCGTAATACTATCACTTGTCCACGACGATGATCCCGCGCTCGATGGCGATCTTGACCGCGTCGGTGCGCGAGCGGGCGCCGAGCTTGCCCATGGCGCTGCTGAGGTAGGAGTCCACCGTCCGCTTGCCCAGATATAGCTTGTCCGCGATCTCCCGGTTGCTCTCGCCCTCGCTGACCAGGGCCAGGACGTCTCGTTCGCGCGCGGAGAGCGCCGTCGTGGCGACCCCGCCCGACGTGCGTTGCGCGGCGAGTTGAGCCGTGACCTCAGCGCTCAGGACCTGCTCGCCGCGCGACACCGCCCGCACCGCCCCGATCAATTCCTCGTCCGAGGCGGTCTTGAGCAGATAGCCGTCCACGCCGATGGCGAAGAGCGCGCGCACGTAGGTCTCGTGGGCGTAGGCGCTCAACATCAGGATGCGGATCTCCGGCAGGTCCCAGCGCAGGGTGCGCGCCACCTCAATGCCGCTTGACTCGGCCAGGCGGATGTCGAGCGCCACCACGTCGGGCCGCAGCCGTCGCGCCAGGGTCAGCGCCTCGTCCTCCCGCGCGGCCTCGCCCACGACCGCCATGTCCGGCGCGGCGCCCAGGAGGGCGCGCGTGCCCTGGCGCATCAATGTGTGGTCCTCGACCAACAGTATCCGAATCATCCCTTCACTCCTCTGGCGGCCGCCAGAGGGATGGCGACCCGCACGAGCGTTCCCCGTCCGGGCTCCGCTGTCACAGACAACCGGCCGCCGGCGTGCCCCACGCGCCGTTGCAGTCCGGCCAAGCCCAAATGCCCCGCCGCGGCCAGCGTGTCCAGGCGTTCCGGCACGGCAAAGCCGTCGCCGTCGTCGCACACGAATAACCGTACGGCGCCGTCCTCGCAGCGCAGGGTCATCCGTATCGTGGCCGGGCGCGCATGGCGCAAAGCGTTGTTGAGCGCCTCCTGCGCCGCGCGATAGAGCACGAGCTCGACGGCGGGCGAGAGCGCGAGCTCGGTCAGCGCCGGGTCGGCGTCGAGCAGAATAGGCACGGTCAGGTCCGCGCCCAAATCCAGAGCGAGCGTTTCCAGGGCGGCGGCCAGGCCCAACTCGTCCAGCGCGGGCGGCCGCACTGTCGTACAGACCAGGCGCAACTGGTCAATCACGGCCTCGGCGATGGCGACGTGGCCGGCCGCGGCGACGCGTCCACGCCCATCGGCGAGGAGCCGCCGACGCAGGTGCAGCGCCGTCTGCAGCGCCTCGTCGTGCAGGTCGGCGGCGATGCGGGCGCGTTCCTCCTCCTGCGCGTGCTGTAGGCGCTCGTTGAGCGTGTCCAGCGTGGCCTCGCGCGCCCGGAGCGCGTCGACCTGCGCGCGCAACTCGTCGACAAGTTGCGCGTTGCGCACGAGCGCGGCGAGTTGCCCGCTGAGGGTGGACAGCAGGGCGCGATCCTCCGCCCGGAAAGGCTCGCCGGAGCGCTTCGGGCCTAAGCAGAGATGGCCCACCAGACGATCGTGCGTGCGCAGGGGCACGATCAAGACGGCCGTCTCGCCGTCCGCGAGGGACACGGTGCGCGGCGCCCCCTGAACGGCGCGCGCGGCCGCCGCGAGGTCTACCAGACAGGGACCATGCGGCCCCCGGGCGCCGGGCGCGCCGCGCGTCCCCTCGGCCAGCAGAACGGCGAAGTCGAGGTTCATCAGCCGTTGGAGGCGGCCTGGCAACGCGGCGTCCAGCGCGTCAAGGTCCCCGACGAGGGAGAGGTCACGGCTGAGTCCCTGCAAGGCGGCGCGATACTCGTACGCGTCCTTGAAGAGCCGGTCGTCGAGGACGCGCCGCAGCCCATCGTAGGGCCGCCGAAAAGCGAGGCCGGTCAGCAGCACGAGGGCGGCGAACACGACGAGGGTCCCGGTGGGCACCCCGATGTCGGCATTGACGACACGGCGCAACCCGTAGGCGACGGCCAAGCACAGGACGAATACTATCCCCCACAAGAGGCCATGCGCCAGCCAGCGCTGCAGCAGGGGGACGTTCAGGACATTGTGGCGCAGGATGGCGTAGGCGAAACTGGCCGGCAGGAGCGCCAGCGCGAGGATGGCCGTCTCCGAGGACAGCAGCGGCGCGCCGTGCAGCACGACGGGAAGCAAGTACAGCATAGTGAAAGGAGCGATGGACGCAACCGTGCCCGCGCTGATGATGGTGAGCCCGCGCCGGGTCTCGCCGTCGCGCGCGCGCCTGAACGATGACACCAGGAGGCCGGCGCCGGCGAGGAGATAGGCCAGCAGAACGGCCATGCGCGCGAGATAGGCCGTGTCGTAGAGCGCCGGCCATTGAAGCGAAGCCAGGCCCAGCGCGACGCCGAGCAGCGGCGGAACAAAAAGGAGTGCACGGCCCCGCGTCGTCCCGCGCGGCGCCGGGAACGTCAGGAAGAAGGCGACGAAACAGCCGGCGAAAAGCGCCCCCGCGGCCCACTCGACCATCATCGCCAGCGCGTCGTCGTTGTCGGCCGCGGGAGCTAGCGCCAGCGCGCAGGCGGCGCTGACGAAAAGGGCGTACGTCGCGCGGCCAATCGTGGGCGGAGCGCGCAGAACGACTAACGTGCCCAGCAGGAGGAACCATGGGCTCAACAGCAGCACGGGCCATGTGCTGTGGCCCCGTCGCAGCGCCCCGACGTCGAGGACCAGAACAGCGCCTGATCGTGTACGCACTGAGAGGCGGCGTATCGGCGCATTGCCCTCCAGCGCATGGCCTGGGACACGTCCGTCCACGGTCAGGGCACGGTCGCCAGCGCGCACGCCCTGGTCCCATAGGTCGCCGCCGGGCAACACATAGGCGATCCGCGCCGACCCCCGTGATGGGGTGTCAAGCTGGAACGACAGTCGCGCGGGGGCTAGCAGGGTCGCGATGTTGAGCGCGAACAGCACCGCGTACACCACGCTCACCGCCGCGACGAGCGTGAGCCGTGTGTCCACCCACCGCGGCCGCCACGGTGGCGCCCACGACAATAGGCTGTGCCGCGCCGCGGTCACTCCCTCTCCCCTACGCGTAAAAGCGCTCATACGTCGCGCGGCGGCGCGGCGAGGGCGCGCCTGCCCGCTTCATCATTCGCCATCCGCGGGATGAACTCCAGGGCATGGCGTCGATAGGTCTCGGCCACAACCCAGGTGAACTGTAGCGGCCCAGCGGCCCATTGTGCGGCGCGCGGCTCCATTTCGCCGGCGTGTGAGTTTGCCGGACGGGCCAGCATGGCGGCGTAGGCGAGCGGCAGGGTTGGCCGAATCCGCTATGGCGGCCACAGGGACCCGCCAGTGCGGCGCCATCTCACTGTACATCGTCGCCATACCCATACTATATCTCTCTTCCGGGTGACCGGACAGCGCTCGTCGTAGAGGCGAGAACAACACCGCGCGGCCACACCCGGTTCTTATCATACACGTCTGACGCGCTCGTGACTACCGTGTTTTTGTAACTATCCAGCGGGTCGTTCACGGTGAGCGCACCTGGCGGATCGGGCTCTGGACGCGTAGACTACGCGCAGAGAGCGCCGCGCCGGGCGGTGGAGGATGAGATGGAGGGGACACGGCGCGTGACCAGGGAGCAACGCGCATCGACGACGCGGTGGGCGCGGCCTTTGTGGCGCGCTACCAGGCGATCGTGGCGGAGGGCTATGCCGCCCCCCGCCGCCCCCCCGCCGCCCACCCCTCTACCGGACAGCGGGCCGCGGAAACGCGGGCGGCCCAAGCAAAGCAAGGCCCGTACCCTGCGTGATCGGTTGAGCGCCAACGAGCGGGAGGCGCTCGCCTTCATGACCGCCGGGCGCGTGCCCTGCGACAACAACCAACCCGCGCGTGACCGGCGCCTGATCACGGTCCCATAGAAGATCTCCGGCTGTTTCCGCAGCCCCACCGCCGCCGTTGTCTTCTGTCGCCTGCGGGGCTACCTCTCCACCCTCACGAAGCAGGGCCAGGCCGTACGGCCCGCGCTCCAGGTTGTCTGCCCCGGTCCTCCGCTCCTCCCTGACCTCACCGCTGGATAGTCACATCCCAACGCTGAAAGCGGAACGGCCCACCTTGGCGACGGTGCATAGCCAGGTGCTGCAGAACGTGGCGACCCGCATCGAGGTGGCGTTCCAAGCCTTCTTCCGGCGCGTCAAGGCAGGCGACAAGCCTGGCTATCCCCGCTTTCGTGGGGTGGGCCGGTACGACTCATTCTGCTACTCTGGCACTGAGCACAAGCTGGCTGGGCGGCGCGTTTTCCTCTCCAAGATCGGCCACGTCAAGGCGGTCATCCACCGCCCGCTTGAGGGCGCGATCAAAACCTGCTGCGTCAAGCGCGCCAGCACGGGCAAGTGGTCCGCCACGTTCGCGTGCGAGATGGTCCATAACCATTGCCTCGCCAAGAGCATCAGTGGCGCCGCGTGGTCGATGTTCGCCGCGTTCCTCTCCTACAAGGCTGCAAGCGCCGGTCGGAGATACGTGGCCGTAAACCCGGCCTACACGTCGCAGGATTGTTCCCGGTGCGGACACCGGCAGAAGATGTCCCTCGTCGAGCGGGTGTATCGTTGCCCCTGTTGTCGTCTCGACCTCTCCCGCGATCACAACGCGGCCCTCAACATACTGAGTCTGTGATTACAGACTCTCGGTGCGAATCCGTAGAAGCCCACGGGTGTACCCGTGGGAGTAGTCACAGCAACTTCAGTTGCACGCCCGTGTCCTCGGTATCGCGCGGCGCCATAGTGAGGCCGTGCTCCGACGCCTGATCGGGCGTCGGCCCTTCCCAACGGTACGCGTCCAGGGGCACGAGCCCGCGTGCGTCGAAGACAACCTCTTCGTCTTCCAGCAATTCGCGCTGGCGTGGGCCACGCGTGCTGACGCCGCCCTTGCCGTTGATGATACGCTGCCATGGGACCGCGTCCAGGCTGCCTTTGGGGATCTCATTGAGCGCGTAGCCAACGGTTCGCGCGTCACATCCGTCCCCCACGATCGCCGCGATGTCGCCGTAGGTCGCCACTTTCCCGCGCGGCGTCAGCGCGACCGCCGCGTAGATCCGCGCGTACAACGCGCGCTCAGGATTGCTTGCCCCGTCGCTCATGCGCCCTCCTTACGAGCTGACAGCTGTCAGCTTTTGTTCGCGTATCGGCTCGTCTAACGTTGGTGGAATGGGGTTAATGGCGACGCCAAGCTGACAGCTGATCGCTGACTGCTACGTTACCGCTGCTGCTCGTCGCTCACCTCGCCGGTCGGCGTCAGCGCCGGAGCTGTCTCGCCCTCGGCGGGCGCGGGCCGTACCTCGTAGCTGCCCTCTTCGAGCCGCCCCTGCCGCACCAACTCCCGGAGGACCTCACCCGCCTCGTCCTGGCTCCCATATCGCGTCGTTTCGGGTGCGATCTCGCCCGTGTAGATGTTCGCTACTACCCACTGACCCTCTTGGCCATCTTGCTGTACCATCAGTATCCCCTCTCGCGACGCATGTCGTCACACCTCGTTAATCAGCTGTCACAGAGACATGCGCGCTGCATGGAGCGTGCCGTAACCCCTAACCCGGATTATGCGCCACGGAGACACGGAGGCACGGAGAGAGCAGCAAAGGGGTCAACGCCCCTGGTCGGCCGCCCAGCAGGATACCAGGATGTCCGACAAAATCTCCGTGTCTCCGTGGTGCACGGGCGTCCATGAATAATGCAGGCTACCTTTCGACTCGTCACGCCGCCTTGCCCATCAGCAACCTGAACCGCCGTCGCCGCGCGCCCACGGGCGCCTCCAGCGGCGCGAAGCCCTCGCCCAGCACCGTCGTCGCCGCCGCGACCGTCATGAAAGCGTGCGGGTCCTCGCTCTGCACCAACGCCCGCAACTCTGGCTCCTGCGCGCGGTCCAGCACACACATCAGCACAGGCCGCCCCTCGCCGGTGTAGCCGCCGCGCCCCTCCAGCAGGGTCGCCCCGCGCCCAAGCTCGCGCGTGATGCGCGCGCTGATTGTCTCGGCCGCGGGACTGACGATCAGCGCCACGCGCTCGCCGGAGAGCCCCTCCAGCGCCCAGTCGATGGCCTTGCCGCTGGCGAACAGGCTGATCAAGCCGTACAGCGCCAACTGCGGACCGAACACGAGCGCCGCCGCGCCGACCACTACCGCGTCGACGCCGAGTTGCGCGATGCCGGCGCTCAGGTTCGTCACTTTTTGCAGCAGGCGCGCCACGATAGTCGTGCCGCCGGTCGAAGCGCCTTGCCCGAAGACCAGCCCAATCCCCACGCCGGAGATGACGCCGCCGTACAGCGTGGCTAAGAAGGCGTCGTGCGTGATCGGGTGTATGAGATGCGCCAGCGGATCGACTGTGACGGAGAAGATCACCACCGAAACGAGCGTGCGCGCGGTGAAGCGCGCTCCACCCAGGAACAGGTACCCGGCCACGAGCAGCGGCAGGTTCATGCCGAACACGAGCAAGCCCGTAGGCAAGCCCCACAGGTAGTGCAGCACGACGGCCAGCCCGCTCACACCGCCTGCCGCGATACGCGCCGGCACTAGGAAGAGGGCGTAGGCCACGCTGAGCAACAAGGTCCCAACGGTTAGAATAATATAAATGCGCGCGAGTTCGCGGACCTTGGCCATAACGGGCCTCCCTTCATTAAGATACGAATGTCCGGGGGATTAAGAAAGGCTATAGGAGAAATATGGCTCGATCCCATAGCGCTATCTTTAGTATATCATTCGGAGATATGGTAATCAAGCGGAATATTGTACGGCATGATGCGCATGGATGACGCCACGATCACACGCCGCATCGCGCGGGCCGTCGCGCGCCGCGTCCCGTTGGCGGATGACGCGGCGACCACGGCCTACCGTCTCGTCAACGGAGCCGGCGATGACCTGCCCGGCGTGACGGTCGACCGCTATGCAGGCGTCTTCGTCCTCAATTTATACGACGAGGACAGCGGCCCGCGCTCGTATGTCGCGGCGCTGGCCGCGCTGCCGGACGCGCGCGCCGTCTACCTCAAGCGCCGCCCGCGCAGCGCCGCGCGCCTCTCGGCCGCACAGACGGCTACACTGGCCCCGGACACTCCTGCCTGGGGCGAGCGCACTGAGGGCGTAACCGTGCGCGAGAAAGGCTTATCGTACCTCATCCGCCCCGGCGCGGGCCTGAGCCCCGGCCTGTTCCTCGACATGCGCGAACCGCGCGCCCGCGTCCGCGCGCTCGCCGCTGGCGGGGCCGTCCTCAACCTGTTCGCCTACACCTGCGCGTTCGGCGTCGCCGCCGCGGCCGGCGGGGCGGCGCGCGTCCTCAACATCGACGCGGCGCGCCCCGCTCTCGCCTGGGGCCGTGAGAACTACGCGCTCAACGGGCTCCCCGCCGACCCCTACGACTTCGTCTACGGCGACGCCTTCGACTGGCTGGCGCGCCTGGCCCGGCGCGCGGCCGGGCAGGGGCAGGTCTTCGACCTCGTGATCGCCGACCCGCCCAGCTACTCCACCGTCAAGGGACGGCGCTTCACCGTCCGGCACGACGACGCGACGCTCGCCGCCGCCTGCGCCCGCGTCGCCGCGCCGCACGGACGCCTGCTGCTATGCGCCAACGAGGCCCGCCTGCCGCGCCAGACCTTCCAGCGCGACTGTCTGCGCGGTGTCGCCACGGCCGGACGCACCGCCCGCGTGCGCTCTTACGACAGCGCGCCCGCGCTCGACTTCCCCGCCCCGCCCGGCGACGAGAGCCACCTCAAAGTATTGCTGCTGGAGCTGTCATGAGTCGGAAGTCGAAAGTTATCGTGGTCGAGACGTTTGTCGGCAGCAGCGCCGCTGGTTTGTGTACCTTGGCGCCCCATCTTACTTCCGACTTCCGACCATCACTCCGTCGACGGCGACAGCACTTCTACGGCGACGTTGTTGGGCGCTTGCACGAAGAAAAAACGTACATGGCCGGCCGTGCCCTCGTTGAGGAACTCCACGCCCTTGGCGCGCAGGTCCTCCCTGGCCGCGTCGAGGTCGTCCACGTAGAGCGCGAAGTGGTCGACCGCGTTGCCGCGCCCGTCGGCGACCGGCGTCCGCGAGGTGATGGTGACGCGCACGCCGCCCCCATCAAGCTGCACGAAGGTCAGCCCATTGGCCTCGAACTTTCGAATGCGCCGCATGCCAAACATACGCTCGTAGAACCCCGCGGTCTCCTCCACGTCGGGTCCGTTCAGGTGGACGTGATCCATGGTATACGTGACAGCCATAACTCTTGTCTCCTTAGCCTAGTCCGTAGGGGCATATCACATCATACAGCCCCACCCGATTAACGTATGGCACACAATGTAAGGTGTAGGGGCGTATCGCCATACGCCCAGCGTTTGCCACGAACACGCCTAACGCGCGGCGACAGAGAATCGTACGTCCGCGACCACCGGGCATATAGCGATACGCCCCTACACCCCCTATCCGCACGACGCATTTTAATCGGACAGGACTGTATCGCCATACGCCCGGCTGATCACCGCACAAGGAAGGCCCGCCGGCTCCTGCCCCGGCGGGCCCTGCTACATCGCCCTCTCCCCACGAGAGGTTATAGATATCGTAGGACTTTCGCCATGGGTGGGCAACGAGTTTGTCCACACAGCGCCCTTAGTCCTACAGTATCGCTTGTGGACATGACGCGGACGTAAGCCGCGTCGGGTCGAGGAGCCGCACACGATAGACAGCTCCGGCCGCGTGTCGCGGCAGTACGGCCGCCACGACCTGTCCAATGAAGGGCAGGCGCGACAGTGTGACGATCACAGCGTTGGGGGGTACTGCCGCTGGTCTGGTGACGCCCCGACCGGGCGTGACGCAGAGAGGCGAGCTGATCAAGAGCCCGGATCGCTGTGGCCCGACGGGGAAGAGCATGTTTACGACGCGCGGCGATGGGCAGGTCGTGCTCGTCGTGACCCGCGTCTGACCGTTGGGAGCGATTGACGTCAGGGTGGTATCGGCACAGCGCATATCCATGCCGTACGCTCGGATCAGCACTGTCCGCCCTGACCACGCGCGTGGGTGCAGATAGATACCCGTTTGCACCTCGTCAACCGAGTAGACGCGCTCCGCTGGGGTCAGTCTCCCCACGAATGCCGCTAGCAAAGCGGCGCTACACAAGAAGCCCAGCACGATAGCAAGCGCCACGACAAATTTACGCATGAGTGTACCCATCCTATGTCAGGCCGAGGTAGGCCAGCATCGCCGCCCCGGTCTTGACGCCCATGTAGAAGCGCTCGACCTCCAGGTTCTCGTTCGGCGCGTGGTTGGCCTCGTCGGCGTTGGCGTAGGGCACGCCAAACGCCGGGACGCCCAGGATCTTGGTCCACACATAGTCCGGCAGGCTCCCGCCGAGCGCCGGGACCAGCAGCGGCTCCGCGCCCTGCGCCGCCACGATACCCCGCCGCAACGGCTCGGCGAACGGCGCGTCCAAGGGCGTGCGCGACGGCTCCATCCCGCCCTGCCACACCACCTCGACCACGACCGCCTCCCGCGTCCGCATATACGCGTACACATGCGCCTCCACTTTATCCCGGATCTCCGCGACCGTCTGCGCCTCCACCAGCCGGATGTCGCACTTGGCGACCGCCTCGCACGGCAGCACCGTCTTCGAGCCCGGCCCGCCGTAGCCGCCGTGCAGCCCGTTGATGGTCAGGGTCGGCCACAAAGCCAGCCGCTCGGCGTACGGACGCCCCGCCGGCGCGTCGAACGCGCGCAGCCCCGCCGACCGCCTGATCGCGTCGAGGTCGGCTGGCAGCCGCGCCAGCGCCGCGCGATCGGCCTCCGTCGGCGCGCGCACGTTGTCGTAGAATCCAGCGATGGTGATCTCGCCCTGTTCATCCTTCATCGTGCCGAGCAGGTGTACGAGCGTCCACAGCGGGTTGGGCGCGACCCCGCCCCAGTTGCCTGAGTGCAGGTCACGGTTGGCCCCACGAGCCCGCAACTCGAAAGAGAGCACCCCACGCACGCCGAACAGGATGCACGAGCGCCCGCTCTCGTGGACCGGGCCGTCGGCAGTGATGACCATATCGGCGCGCAGTTCGGCGCGATGCGCGCGCACGAAGTCGGCGATATGGGGGCTGCCAACCTCCTCCTCCCCTTCGAGCAGCACGATCACGTCACAGGGCGCCTCGCTCCGACAGTGCAGGAGCGTTTCGAGCGCCAGGATCTGCGCGAAATGCTGTCCCTTGTTGTCGGCGACGCCACGGCCATAGAGGCGACCGCCACGCACCGTGGGCTCGAACGGCGGCGAGGTCCACGCGTCCAAAGGCTCGGGCGGCTGCACGTCATAGTGCCCGTAGAGCAATACTGTCGGCGTCCCTGGCGGACCGTCCCGCCGCGCCACCACCATCGGCGCGCCCTCGGTCGGCACGACGCGCGTCTCCAGCCCGATGCCGTCGAGCACACCGGCGATGTAGTCCGCCGTCTCCGCCACACCCACGCCCTGCGCGCTGATGCTTGGC
>JAABUJ010005325.1_pt1 | contig 12915 bp, 10 predicted proteins | sample 5559131 | NCBI WGS metagenome assembly JAABUJ01 (sample SAMN10711875, study PRJNA513366) | rock metagenome | isolation source: Antarctica rocks | place: Antarctica: Victoria Land, Mt New Zealand nord | collected 2016-01-07
GAATAAGTTATGAAAATCATGACTTTTTGTGAAGGTGCGCATTAGAAACACACATTAGTAAGCATGTGTATGTGCTTACTAAGCACATACACATGCTTACTAAGACTATATATAATCTGCAAAAAACTCATGACTCTACACAGATCAGGTCAGGTTAATCTGCACTTAACTTAGCTGAATAAAAGTTAATCTAACTTAACTTAATACCTGAACTCAACTCTGACCTGCATGACCTATAGGTAACTTACACACTCAGTCTACTTCTTTCTTATTTTTAACAAACTTAACAGCATAACTCTTAATGATCTACTTAAGATCTGATGCTCAAAGTAAATACTGCTTTGTGATTTTCTTACTATAATTCATAAATACTCTTACTTATTCTCAATTCATGAACTTATTCTGTCTGTCCTCAGACAAAGACTTTAAGTCAACATAGAAGTAGCATTTGCATTCTTACATATATACATAATTAATGAATAGTTTTATCTCAGTGAACACTTTCTTTAAAGTGACTTATTTATCATTGATTAAGAGATCAGTTACTATGCAGTTATAAAGATAAACATCAGTTTATGCAGTTTCTACTTAAAACTTTATTGAAAGTTTAATCTTCTTAATCATTATATATACTGAGTTCTCAGTGATTCTGATTGCTTTCTCAGTCACATCATTTTAAATCAATATGTAAAGCACTGTATACTGTAAAATAATGTTGAAAGACATACATCACTCATTAAGAGTAGATCTCAGCTCTGTTGCATTGTTGCTTTATATAGCAAGAATCTTTACATTAAATTGAAGTTTAATCTTCAGTTATTATTTCTGCAGTTTCTACAGAGCATTGTCTTATTACTTTAGTAATATTGTTTATATTTTTCATAAATGATTATCTACAATTTTCAGAAAGTATTGATAGTCAATAAATGACAAAGACAGAGATTTACATATGTTAATGAAGATTAAAATAAGAATGTTAACTTTTTTTTTATTTATGTTGTGTTCTTATTGATTTACAAACTTAGTTAAAGTACAGATCTTATATACATCAATATTGTTTTTAATAATGAGAATTGATTTACTTAAAGTGATGATCTTATAGAGATCATAAAGGTTAACTACATTAAGATGAATAAATTAACAATATTAAAGTCTATATGTCTTGATTTTATCATTATGTGACATAACTATATCATCATTCATTTGCACATTCTTACTAAATGTGTCTGTAATGAACTTATAAATCTGAATTTACAAATTCTTATATACTTTGAAAAGAGTGATCTTTGACTTACTTTGTACATGCATAACAGAGAGTAAAATGAATTCATTAAGATTATTTAAGATATATTTAATTATATAAACTCTCTCTTTCTCAGATGCTTTTAACATGAGCTTTTCACTCTTATTTTATATGTAAAGATTCTTATAATCAAAATATTTAAGCAGTTTCTTCTCACACATCTTCTTTTCTGACAGAAGATTGACTTCAAGCTTCAGAACATAAAGTGTTGAATTTAAAAGAAGTGAATTTTCATTCTTATTTTACATAGTAACTGTGTCATAGTAATTAATATACAATCTTTTTTCTTTAACTTTGATGATATGTCATTACATGCATATCAGAGAGTCACTGAAAAGCTGAAGTTTATTAATTTTATAAGATGAGACATCAGAGTCTGTAACTTAGTCTGATTGAGAAATCTTATTGATAATATTTTTAAAAATAGTAATAATCTTCTTATCAGACTCATCTGCAGCTTCAGATTTCTATGTATTGAATTTCTCTTCAGAAATAATTTTTACATCATAGACTTAATTTCTTCTTTTATTTCTATGTAAGTTAATTGCAATCAACTTAACTCACTTCTTAACTGTCTTAACTAGCTTTGCTGACTGTATAATCTTGTAAATTACAGAGATATATTTACAGTTTTATTTACAGTAAGTATTATTACAAAGATAGCAGATTAAAATTCTGCATAATGATAAATAATCATTATTTAAGCTTGAGTGCCTTCTATGATCATGTTATGAGATTTAACATTCTTAATAACTTTTATTTTGTCTTTACTGCTCAGCTCATAAAGCATTATTAAACATCTTCAGTTAAATCTTTTTCTTTTAAAGTTTTTACAGATTCATCTCAATGTCAAATGTATTTTAAGCATTAATGATATTACAAATAACAACATACTCTGCTGACAGTACTTAAAGCAGTGTTTAAAATTATTATTTAAATATAATAAAGTTTTTAAGTCTTAACTGTGTTGCAGCAATCTTTTTGTTAAGATTGTTAAGTTAAGTTCATGTCTCATTAACAGTCATGTTTAATGACATTTTATATTCAATGAACTTTGTAAAATATTATTTCTCAGTTGTCTGCAATTTCTTCTTATACTTTAAGAAGAAAACATTTTAAGCTTTTTTTACTGTAATTTTATTCATAAAATAGTTCTCATCATCAGCACTGATGCAAACTGTAATTCAGAATAAAGCTTTACTGTTGATTTACTGATTCTTAAAATTAAGATTGTTTAATAAAAAGAAAGAAAAAACATTACTGATGAGTATATTGTCTGTAAAGACTTAAATAAAAATCTTTATTATATATCAGAGATTCTTGTCAATCAGTCATCTTTTCATATAAATAAATCATTTTTCACAGTTCTCTTGAGTGAGAACAGAAATTGAACATTGCTTTATAAAGAATAATGAGTTGTGCTCTTGATTTATAGTGATGATTGGCACACAGTATAAGAATTGAAGATAAAAGAATGTGTTATAAAGATGAATGTAATAACAGAAGAGATATGTGTATGTATTGTTTACTTATAGCAATGTAGAGAATGCTTATTTGTTGATGCTTAACTTATATTAAGTTGTTAAATTGTTGTACTCATTATATTCATCTTGTTTTGCTCTAATAAGCAGCATATTAAGAACTGTCTACTTATTTTGCTTCAATAAGCAGCACATTAAGAGTTATGTGCACTAGATCAGTCTGCACTTTCTTTAAGAAGTCTTTTGCTAATCTGAGCTCATAATTTATTGAAAGAATAATGAGTATTTATGCTATCTGTTTATTTAATGAATTTAATGTGTCAATGTTGACTGCAGTCAACTTAAATGTAATTAGATTGATGACAGAAACTCTGTTATCTAAGATAGAAGAAGACTCTGTCAGTCTCTTATGCTAAGACTAAAGAAATCAAGAAAGTAAATAGAACATTACACTTCTCAACAGTTTTAAAGATGAAGTTTGTGTTCAATGAATTTTAAGTAAAGCAAATGAGAAATTGACTTAAGCTGCAATAATTAAATTGTAAATACAAGTTCTTTATGAAGATAAGAGTAATTAAATTTATATGAAAAGAATAAATATAAAGTGCAGTCACAATACATATGCAGAGTGATGCAATCAAGTTGATGTATATCTTAAAGATAAATTAATTGCAAATGATGCACTTTATATTTTAAGTACATTTTTTTGTAACTGTGTTTTTTTAGTTACTTTGAACAGCTCTAAGTCAAAATATAAGATTATTAAATCTAAACACTATGAGTTTAACTTTGCTAATATGAGCTGACTTTAAGTCAATCTCTTAACTTGCTGATGGTGAGCATAGAGAGAATGAAGAGAATGATGAAGAAAATAAAAGAAATGAAAGAAATGAAAGAAAAGACAGAAGAGAAGACAGAGAAGATGAAGAGAATGAAGAAAAGAAAATGAAAGAGAAAATGAAAAAGAAAATAAAAGAGAAGATAAAGAAAATGAAGAGAATAGAAGAGAAGACAGAAAGATTAAAGAAGAATTAAAAACTATTAATGTGTACATAAAAACATCATTAAGATTTAACTTCATACTAATATAAAAATAATAAATCTATTTTTATTCTTTTCTTTAACACATTCATAGTAATCTTAACACATCATTCATAATACATCATTCAATTTTATTCACTTAACTATCTTTTCATCACTTAAATCTTTAAATATCAATCTTCTATTACTCATTCTTTATTCTTCTTACACATCTTGTTCTTCACAAAGCACTTTCATCTTATCATATGTATCTTTACAATCTGATGATCTCAATACTTTATCTTTATTAATATCATCATCTTTCTCAATCTATCAGTTCAACACTTATTACTTTACATATCACAGTAAATATTCTGACAAGCTATTTTGTTAAGTACTATAAATTTTATCAGTAACACACTACTTTTATTAGTTACATTTACTGAAGATATAATTTCAAATTAGTCTTACATTTACTTTATATTTTCTTTATGCATCAGACATTTACACAATCATATATTATATATTTATGTATCTTCACATCTTACATCTTATATCTTATATCTTTACATCTTTACATCTTTACATCTCACTATCTTCACACTTTACATTCTTACATCTTCACACTCTCAACTTTCTCAACATCTTATCAGATCATATTACATCACTATTATAATAATAAATCATAAAAAGCAAGCTGTAGATTCTTTAAATCATTACTATACTGATATGAATCTGACATCATCATTAGACAGCAAAAAAAGATTAGAAAATAAAAATTAAAAATTAAGCAGCAGTAGTAGCAGCAACAGCAGCAGCATCAGTAGCAGTAATGACAGCAACATTAATAGTATTAATATTAACAGCAGCAGCAGCATCAGCAGTAATGACAGTTAATGATATATTAAACTTATTAGTTTACTTATTTACATCATTTACATTACATATATTACTTACATTACATGCATCATCTACATCATCTATATTAACTACATCAACTACATCAACTATGAACACAATGTCTTTTAAATACAATATATTATTTAAACACAATGCATTATCTAAACATAATGCATCATCTAAACACAATATTACATTCAAAGTTCAATTAAAACTAATAATCTTACAGAAATCTGAAGAGCAGATACAGTTAATAATTTATCTTTATATTGATATAAAGCTGACATATAGAACAGATATTTATTCTGTAATTATTAAATATAAAATTATTATCAACATCAGCACCATTAGGTTCTGTCATTGTCACATTAAGAAAGTACAAAGATCAGTTAATATAAATTTTGATTAACTTTTATATAAATATAAAGCTAATAGACTTTTAAATAGTAGTTTATTTGACATTAAATTTAAAATACATTAAAGTATCTAACAAGTCAGATAAGAACTTTTTACATTATTATTTAAGTGAGACATTACTGATCATCTATTTAGATTTTGTTGACAAGAATAACTTTCAAAATTTAAATTTATTTACATTATTCTTAAATTATAAAAAGTCTACAAAATGATCTGTCTCAAAATCTGAATCAGCTCTATAATAAAGAATACTTAATTAGCAATTACACAAGACTTATTAAGCATCTTAAAGTTACTAAAGACTATTTATATATTAATGAAAAGTCTTTTTACAGATAATTATGTTAAGAAACTTTAAGTTATATAGTCTTTAGCTGATATTCTTTTATATATATATGAAGTTATATAAGTTATGAATCTCAATATAAACACAGTAAAAGATCATTAAAATGAAGTCATTAAAAGAATTCTTAATAATTAAGAAATTTCATTCTTTGATTTACAGAAAGTTTGCAAAATCTTAAATCTGAGATTTTTGCAAGAAGAACATTTTTTTAAGATAATAAACTGTGTTTATAATCTGCTTCAGTCAGTTATCAATGTATTTTTTCAATTTTACTTTAAATTAACTTTTAAAAGAAATGTAAAGAATCTTTACTTCTCAGAGACAATCATTGATATTTATAAGTTAAAGTGAATGTAGATAGTAACTTAATTAATGTTATAATTTATTTATAATAAATCTTTCATCATATCTACACTCATCATAATCTTCAAACTGATATAAAGCAACAAGCAGATTACACAGTACACAGAGAAACTGAATGAATATATTATTAATTTTGTTGAACACAATATATTAATTATGTTAAAGACTTATATTTTAAGAACAGACTTTCATTAGTATCTTAATTGTTAAGAAGTGATGTTCTAGCTGCTTCTATAAAGTGAGATAGAACTAGTGTCAGAGACTGAGTGAAGACTCTGCTTACATTAATTACAGTTAACATTCTTTTTACTTCTTCTGAAACTCTCTCAATCAAGATGTACTCATAGACAACACAGTTTAGAGATTTCACTAAATGACATAGTATAGCATGAGTATCTACTTTCTTTCAATAAATTATGAGCTCAAATTAGCAAAAAACTTCTCAGAGAAAGTGTATACTTCTAATGTGATGATAGTTGAGTACATCAGCTTTTAAGATTTATAAAAGATTTATAATAAATCTGACTTTAATAGAATCAGCACACTGACAATAGCTGTATATATTAGTTATTAAGATTCACAGTTAATTCAGCTTTAGCAGTATCACTGATTATTAAGATTTGTGATAAATTTAGCTTTAGCAGAATCAGCATTTTGCAACAGTTAAGTATGTTTGACTTAGAAGATTCATAGAGAATTGATCTTAACAAAAATTAACATTTATAGTTACTCAGAAAGCACTGTTCTTTGACAGCTTAATATGAATTATTAAGATAAATAAACATTACTGTTTTACAAAACAAAAGATACAAAAGCTTTTTATTTGTTTTACTTATATTATTTTCAATGCATACATTATTATTTTATTTTATGCACTTCTTATACTACATGTCAACTATCATCATCATGAACTTCAACAACTTCTTTATAAAGTAACAACTTATCTCAATTCTCATTTACAAGAACTGCAATCAATGATTCATTCTTATGAAAAAATAATTGATAAAAGAAAATCTATAAAATGTTATTGAAGTCTTAGCAGTCAATATGCTGATTAGAGTGGCTATTAAGTCAGGTTAGGCTCAGATTTTAAAATCTAACTTAACTCACTAAGCTTTACTTTGCAATCTGATCTAACTCTGTGCAGAATTGAGTTTCAGACAGAGTTAAGTCAGACTATTCTTGACAGCTTAGACTAAATTAGAATTAGTTAGCTTCTGTTATTAAGCAGCTTTATATTGACAGCAGCTATTATTGCAACATTTTTGATTAACATTGTGCACAATTCTTTTTGTTTGACTACATGTCTGATTTATAAGTGTTATATATAAGTATTATTAACTTAATTATTAGATCACTCATTCTCTACAAAGCAAAAATACATTAATTAATACACTCTATCTTCTTAGTAAGTCTGCAATATATAAAAGATTGCTTTTATCTTTTACAATTTTTCTAATATTATCAGATCTTCTTTCTTATGTAGCTCAGCAACTATATCACAAATAAGTCATGAAAGAGATTCTTAATATACAAGAACTTATACTTTCAAAAAATGTACAAAGATATGTCTCACTTATCTTCTGCAAATTTATAATGACTAATTAATTTCACTTTAAGCTGTCATTATACTGATTAAAAATCTCTTCAATCAGCAGTAAGAAGAATTCTAAATTTAAAGTGAAAGAATGCAGCTTCTGTCAATACTGCTGCTGCTGCATTGCATGAGCTGATCAGAGAGCATTAAAATTGAATGTTTTAATCTAATTTAATGATGCAATCATGTAACTTACTTGACTCTTTTTGTGCAGAAACTGATTTAAAAAAAAAAGAGTTATTAATGATTTAATCTTCTTCTTTAAAGATGTCATGCTTGACAGCTTATTCTTTTCTTTCATTTCATAAACTTAATTCTGTCTTATATATCTTCATCTGTAATTCATATTCTGTTCTCTTCAATGAATCTTGTATTGTCAAATTCACAAGCTTTAAAATCTGCTTAATATTTTTTTGTGACTTTGACTTTTGTTGTGACTCTGTCATGCTATACAACATAATTTTAATGTCAGTTTCTTTACTGTGAAAAGATCTATACTTAGTAAAGAAATTGCAACTAACATGATTGAGATACTACACTTTACAAATTGTATGTATTGCTTTGAATTTCTTAGATAATAGCTTAAGAAGAAATGATTATAAATTAATAAATCTGAATAATTGTGCAGTTTAATTTGAATTGATCTTAGTTATCTACAAATTCACTGATAACAAAAACACAGCATTCATGTAAATAAATAATAGTATAAAGACTTAGCAAGTTTGCTTATCTTTAACACAACACATTTTACATTTTCTTTCTACAGAACATCTTACTTTTTATATTAAGCTTTTTACATTTTCTTTCTGCATTATGTAAGTAAAGTGAGTAATGAAGAGATATGATGCTGACTTTCATTTTAGAAATACATCATCAGAACAGAGAAAACTGAGTGTAAAGATTATCTTCATTAATGTAGCAAAAGCATCAGACTTCACATCTTACATCACTGAACTGAATCAACTCATCAACATAGTAAAAGCATCAGACTTTATATCTTTCATTATTAAATGAAATTAATTTATCAGCAAGAAAACACATTCTACTGATACATCAGACTTCTCATCTCAATCTGAGAAGAAAAGAAAGAAAAAGATCAATGAAATTAATCTATTTGTCTCAGACATTGCTGCACATCTGAAGAAAGAAGACTTTGCTGATTAATAAAAAAGAATAAAAACACTTATTAACTACTTTAAATTCATATTCAATGCTGCACTGTCTCAAAGTACTTCAGCTGCTTCTTTTACTTCTTTTAGCTCAAAATCTAGTATGTAACTTCACTTATTATAATGCTCAATTATAATGCACAAAGTGTGTACTAAATCAGAGAATAGATCATATTCAAGAACTCAGAAGCTCTTCATTTATTTTTTTATTGAGTTCTTTATGTTTTGATATCACTTAAAAATTGATCTCATCACATTCTTCAGTGATCAATGCATTCACAGATGCTAATATTGAAGAGACTTAAGAGCAGAATGATATGACAATGAATAGATTGAATATAGATTTTAAACATAATTTAAAATATAAGAAGCTCAAGATAAGAATTTAAAGAATGAAATATGCAGTCAAGACAAGAAAGAAAATTGTTGCTAAGAGATATGCAAAGAGTGAGCATGATGAGTATTAATAAATGATTATAGTGTTTTATATCAGACTTTAACTTCATTTATAGTGATCTTTTTTACAGATTAGAATGCAATGACTGAATAAAAGAAAAATGAAGATACTGCTCAGCAAAACAATTTAATCATAACTATTAAAGAAATACAAGCTCTGTATAAGCTTCTTAAAGCAAAGAATGCTTTCTCAATAATTAAAGAAGAGATATATTAACTTTATTTAACATTTAATCTGTGCTGATATAATTAAATTGAAAAAACAGATAAGCATATTTAAAGCTGTTGAGATATCTGTCTAAATAAAGTAGTTAAGCATTAAGAATGAATCATTCAATTTAACAGCTATGAACAACATACTATAGCTGAAGATGAGAATTTAAATCTTGCTATACAGATTTTTAATAGCAGCATACTTAATTCAGAGCACATAACAAACAAGAAGAATCATCAGTGTATATTATACTTTTAACACTTCTTTATAATGAATCTGAAGATAAAAGTTAATGTTGTTTCATTTTATAGTTATTAGCTCTCAACAGTGTTCAATGTCTCTGCAGATAAAAATGAAGAAGCAGAGATGATGCTGAGTGATGATGAGAGTAAAGTTACAATAATTTTTTCTGTTTAAGTGATGCTGAATAAGAACACTAATGATGAGTGTATCTTTTTTAAATCTGATGAACTTGTGCATGCAGATATCAGAAAGACAATATTAAAAAAAGACAAAATATATTAATTCTGCACTGTTTATTTATCAGAGATCTAACTAAATTTTAAACTTCATAGACTGTTACTTCAATGTCAAAGAGTAATGAAGTTAAGATATAAATTGATCAGATATGATTATATCACTTTATTATAACACTCTTTACAATTGTCTATTAGCTTCTTGCTGATTAACTATATTTATAAATTAAGATCAACAACAAAGATTAATTGTCAACATTATAAGCTTTAATCTTCACTAATGATGCAGATCAAGAGGCAGAAGACTCAGTGAAGATATAGAATAATGATAAGAAGAATGAAGATCATTATAATGATGATAATGATAATATTAATGAAGATACAGAGAATCAAAATGAATTCTAATGTTCTAAGTAAAGCTAAATGTTTTTAAAGATTCTTAAATATTATTTTCTACATCTGAGCATGTTCAATTCTAATACTTCACTCAATAATATTAGCTCACATGTAACTTATGCTTATTATAAACAATTTAAGAAAATTGAAGTGTTTATAAACTGTATAGAAAGAGTAAAGAGATCTGATGTTTAAATTAAAAATTATATTAAGCATATGTTTACTGAGATTACTGATACTTAAATTGATGAATGTTAACATCATCTTTAAATAAGAAAGAATGAATTTCTCTTGACTTTAAACAATCATTAATGATATCAACAGATGAAAGATTCTGTCTTTTATAAAATTGTAATACTGAAGCAGTTAAGAACTTAATGTGCTCTATTTATGCTTTTAAGTGTGAGTGTAATGCTTTTAATAATTTTTTACTTTGTTAATAAAGAAGACTTTTCTCTCTTAATTAATATTGTATTGTATTCAAGACTGTGTATATATTGACAGTCAATGTACTCTGAGCAGAGTCATTTAAGTAAATGATTTAAAAACTGAAACTAATGATTATTAAATCATCATTAATGATCTTAATAGCTGATGCATTGATTGCTGTAGTGAGCCTTTCAGATAATGAACTTATGTAATCTTTAATCTCTCTTGACTTATAACTATAATCATTATCAGTGATTACATATTCTGAGTGTGTGCTGTTCAAAATATTTATAATACTTAATTGTATTGCTTCTATGTTTAAAGTTTAATTATAATCATTGTTGTTAAGTCTTAAGTCAATGTTCTTATTTTAATCATGATTATAAAGCCTGAAGTTAATGTTGTTCTTATAATCATTATCATCATAAAGATCATTATCACTGAAATAGTAATCTGATAGAAGCTCTATACATAATTTAGTTACTGTTGAATTCAGCTCATCTACTGATGAATCTTTCTCATTATTATTGACAATTATTGTCAATGCAGATCTCTCTTTAATTATTTTTATCACTTTTGCTGAAAGAATGAACATATCATGATATTTAATCAGCATAATGTTCTCAATAGTGTCTGAATTCAGTTGATTTCAACAATATGTGATTACATCTTGAGTCATGTTAAATAAGTGTTTGACTTCAATATCTGCTGCAGAAATTGCAAATATATTTTTTATGAATTGTATTATTGCTGATTTTAAGTTCTTCATCAGCTTTCAGTAATCAAGTATTAAAATGTTCACATCTAATACTGAAGACTTTTACAGATAATCTGAGACTTCTTTTATCATAGATATGTCTTAATGCTTTTTAACATTTTTTATGTAATTTATCATTGCTATTGTCTTCTTCTTCTTTAAGTCAAGAATTCTCAAATCATCATTTAATGATTCTTTCTTCAAGTACTGATAATTAACTCTGTAGTATTGTTAAAACTCAAGTTTATACTTTAAATGTAGATCTTCTCAGTCTTCTCTTTATTAATACAATATGTCAGTCTTGCTATATAATATTTATTAAGAACTGAGAATATTCTACATTGTACATGTTAAGCTTATTGCATAAATTTAATATGACATTAAGATTACAGAACAACTCTTAATTGATTTCTGTCTTTTTATAGTATTGAGTTAATTTCTTTTTTAATGCATTAATGACATTCTGCAGCTCAGTACTAAAGAACAATTCAAATTCTCTGATTGCTTCATTCTGTTTTTCAAGATGATTAAATAAATCATTGTATGTATATTACAGCTTATAAATTGTTGACTCACTGATAGCACTCATTGTCTCTGTTTAATTCTTAAAGTACTTCAGAAAATACAGCATATATTTAACATGTTGTCACTCTTTTATATTGCATCTAAGAAGTTTCATTCTGCTTATTGTTAAAGTCAGACATTCTATTCATTGAGAAAGTTTAATTTATAACTTATATGCTTGACTCAGCATATTGTATAAAGAGTTTCATTAAGTTCTTACATTTTCAATTATATTCTGTGAATTTGTCTTCTACAAATCTTTGAACAACTCTAGACACTGTGATGATGTCATAATGACAATAGTTAGTAATTGAATCTATATGAGACTTTTGTTAAAATATTAACTCAACAGATATGAGCATTATAATAAAGCATTATAAAAGATATATTGATCTTTTTCAGTATGATGTCAAAGAAGTAGTCTTTGTTAATTGTGAAATTTTGTAACTCATCATTATTAAATGTAATGATGAGCTAATCATTCTTTATGTTCACTTTCAGATATATAAGTAGCTGACTGACTGCAAGCTGAATTATATGTGTTATGCAGTTCATAATTTCAGTTTCATCACTTCAGATAATATTCTTCTGACTCAGAAGCTGACTCAAATAACATTGTAGTATATAATTGTTGAACATATTGTCTGCTGTGACTATCAGCAATCAATGTGTCAGATTTCACTTCTTCAACATCTTAAGAACATATTCAACAAGATTTTCATCATTATATTAATTCTTTAGTTCTTTAAAGACTAAAAGTATCTCTGTGTACTTTTACTCAGCATCAATAAAGTATGCAGTAATGTCTAGAAATGTAAGATGATTTGAACTGCTTCATTTATTAAGTGTAATAAAGACTTTAATCTGTGTCTTAAGCTCTGCAAGCACATCTTTTTAAACATTCACAGCATGACACTTAAAAAGTTATGCAATTTTACTTTGATCTAAAATCTTAATATTGACATGATACATTCAGATAAGCTTTCAAAACTTTATATGCTCAACAGTATAAAAGAATATATTGAGT
>JAABUJ010005326.1_pt1 | contig 12912 bp, 16 predicted proteins | sample 5559131 | NCBI WGS metagenome assembly JAABUJ01 (sample SAMN10711875, study PRJNA513366) | rock metagenome | isolation source: Antarctica rocks | place: Antarctica: Victoria Land, Mt New Zealand nord | collected 2016-01-07
CGGTCGGGTTCTCGGACTGCCTGGCGTGGGCGTCAACCTTGACCTCACTTATCGATGAAGTTGCGTGGTAGCCACCGCGATTACCGTCTGAAGCGATACAGGCTGCGCCGGTCGGTGAGAAGACTGCTCACGGGCAATCCGAACGAAGTACTTCAATTCGTCCGGGCCTCAGGCGGCGGGCACGACGTTGCGGCGCCGGTTCTCGGAGTCCGGGCGACGGGACACGAGGCCCTTGGCTTGGAGCGTGTCGAGCACCGTGACCATGGTCGTACGGTCGACGCCGAGCCGTTTCGCCGCGTACTGCTGGGAGGCGGGCTCGTGCCCGGCCAGGAGCAGACCCCGAGCTCGCGCGCGTGAGCTGGTGGGGGTGTCAGGCCTGGTCGTGGATGGTGACCGCGTAGCCGTCGGGGTCGGAAAAGGTGAAGGTCCGCCCGAACGGGGAGTCGAACGGGGAGACGGTGATGGGGACGCCGCCGGCGGCCAGGCTGTCGTGCAGGGCCTGGGCGTCGGCGGCGTGCAGCCACAGCGCCACGCCGATCCCTGGGTTCGGGCGGGCGGCGTCGAGGTCGACGCCGGGCAACGGTTCCCGGACTGCGAAGGAGACCGGCTTGGTGTCGAACACCACCGCACCGGGCGGAGCGACGGGCGTGCGCTTCAGTCCCAGCCGGGTCTCGTAGAACTCGGCCGCGCGTTCGACGTCGCGCACCTGCAGGGCGATGAAGGTCGGTCCGGTCACGGTCATGGTGAAACTCCTCCTAGTTGTGTCAGCACATTGACAGTCCTGAGTATGTGTCAGAATGTTGACATGAGTCAAGTGGAGGCCGTCGGCCCCGTGGACGAGGCGGTGGGATACGTGCTCAAACAGGCCACCACCGCCCTGCGCGCGGCGATGGACACCGTGCTGCGTCCGCTGCAGCTGACGGTCCCGCAGTACTCCTGCCTCGAAGTACTCGACCAACGACCGGGACTGTCCAGTTCGGAGTTGGCCCGCGCCACGTTCGTCACCCGGCAGTCCATGAACCTGGTCCTCCAAGGCCTGCAACAACGCGGCCTCCTCACCCGGGCCGCCGTCGCCGACCACGGCAAGGCCCTTCCCACCGAACTCACCGACTCCGGCCGCGTGCAGTTGCGTGCGGCCAGCGTCGCGGTCCGCGCCATCGAGAAGCAGATGCTCGCCCCACTAATGCCGAGCGCTCAACACCGTTTACTCGCCGACCTCGCCGCCTGCGCCACCGCGCTCACCGGGGTGAACCTTGCACCGGACCGAACCCCGGTTCGATTCGTGGACCGGTGCCCGTAAGCGGAACCACCACCGCACACACCGATCGCCACTTGTCGACCCGGCGTGACCTGGACCTGCGCATTCGCAGTAGACCCGCCCGGTGAAGATTCTCGCTCAGGTGCGCGTCTTACGGGACAGCGCGACCGTCGGGTTGGGGCATACCTCAACCGGACGTTCGACATCGTCGCGGAACGGCGTCAGATTGGGGTCCAACCGGTACTTGATTAGCACTCGCCGACGAGGTCATAGACTGTGATCTGGCGCGTTGATTGGCACATTCTTCACAATGCTATTTGGCCAGGCCCGGACCGGTCGGAGTCTCCTCGGCAATTCTTCGGTTATGGGTTTGTCGGGTCTTGCGGCGCAGTAGGAGGCTCCTAGCGACGTAGATCCCGCGCGGCTCGTTTAGCGCCGCCGCTGAGCCGCGGCGAGGGCGCGGGTGCCGTGTGCCCACATGGTGTCCGCGACGTCGAGCGTCACGCCGGGCGGGACGATCGCGTCGATGCGGTCGAGGGCCTCCGGGGTGAGCGTGACGCCGGCGGCGGTGAGAGAGCCCTCTAGCTGCTTCATGGTGCGTGGCCCGATGACGACGCTGCTGACCGCTGGGTGTTCTGCGGCCCATGCGGTCGCGAGCTGGACGAGCGTGATGCCGATGTCGTCCGCGAGCGCGCCCAGCGCGTCGGCGGCAGCGAATTTGGGCGCGTTCGTTGGCGCGGACGCGTCCATGTGGGGTCCGCGCGAGCGGGGTCCTGACGTCACGATCTCCTGGCCGGCGCGGTAGCGACCGGAAAGCCAACCGCCGGCGAGCGGCCCGAAGGCGAGCACGCCGACGCCGAGGCGCTGGCACGTCGGGAGTAGGTCGTACTCCAGGACGCGGTTGAGGATCGAGTACGGCGCCTCCTCGGTGCGGAAGACCCCGTGCCCGCGACGCTCCGAGACCGCCCGGGCTTGCTCGAGCTGAGACGGCGGCATCTTCGAGGTGCCGAACGATCGGATCTTGCCGGCGGCGACCAGATCGGTGAGTGCGCCGAGCGTTTCGTCGATGTCGGTGTCGGGATCAGGGACGCCGAGCTCGTACACGTCGATGTAATCCGTCCGCAGGCGGTGCAGCGAGCCTTCGATGGCGTGGGTGAACGAGAGCCGCGAACCGCCACCGGAGTTTGGTACCCCCTCGATCTTCCGTCCCGTCTTCACCGACAGGACTACGTCGGCCCGGCGACCTCCGGTGAGCGCTTCGCCGAGGATCTCCTCGGACTGCCCGCCTGAGTAGCCGTCCGCGGTGTTGATGCTCGTGACTCCGGCCTCCAGCGCCCGGTGCACGATGCGCACGCAGTCCTCGCGGTCCGGGTTGCCCATGGCGCCGAACATCATGGCGCCGAGGGTGAGGTGACTGACACTCATACCCGTGCGCCCCAGCGGTCGGTACTCCATCAAGGGACCTATCCTTCCTTCGCCGGATTCCGGCGGTAGTGATCGCTTCCACGGCTAGGTGGATAGCATGTCCACTTCACCGTACGGGGGGGCGGATACCCTGTCCACTATGCAGTCATCGTCCGCGGAACCACAGCGTCGGCGGTCCGATGCGGAGCGAAACCGCGACCGGATCCTCGCCGCGGCGCGAGAGGTGCTCGCCGACCGTGCCGCTGAGGTCTCGATGGCGGAGGTCTCCCGACAGGCCGGCGTCGGTATGGCGACGCTCTACCGCAACTTCCCGGGCCGGCGAGAGCTGCTCGAGGCGCTGTTCGCGCAAGAGGTCACCGAACTGTGCCAGGCCGCCGGCCGGATGTCCGGCCCTCCTGGGCAGGCGCTCATCGCGTGGCTCCGGCGTTTCGCTGCCTTCCACCAGAGCAAGCACCCGATCGCGGCAGAGTTGCTCCGGCACACCGATGCCGCCGATCCGATCTTCGGCAGCAGCCGGGACCGCGTCCTGGCCGCCGGAAGACCGCTCCTCGTCGCCGCCCAGCAGGCACGCGAGGTCCGGGTCGATCTTGCGCTTGAGCAGGTGCTGGACCTGGTTCTCGCGGCGTCAACGATCGCGGGTACACCTGCCTACGTCGAGCCGATCCTGCACGCCGCGCTCGACGGGCTGTGCGGATGACACGGGTCCGCTTGCCGTGGCGGGCCCGTACTACGCCGCTGGGATCCGGAGATCGCTTGTCCGCCAACAGAGACGCGGTCGGTGCCACCCCGTCCGCGACGGAGGTTCGGAGATGTCACTGAACGACGCGGAACGGTCGCGTACATGCCGCGAGCTTCAGCACAACCTTGAGTTGTCGGGTCTAACCCATTCGCAGGCAGCGAATGATCTCGGATTTTCGGTGCAGCGGTTGGACGACACCCTGACTCTCGCAACAGGCAACGACCCCGCGGACGTATGGCAGCTGCGCGACTACCTCGAACAAGCGGTGCTCGACGGTGGAGGGGAGCCGGCCCCGTTCTCGGTACTCACCGAAGACGCTCGGTCCGCGGCGCGCTCGTGGTTCGACCTGCGCCCGGCGCCTCGCCACACACCGAGCTGACCCAGTCACCGCCGCTGGCCGAGCTCTTCATCTGTGCGGTCACGGCCGCCGCAGGTATTGGGTCGAGACACCCCATAGCCGCTCGGCGGCGGCGGGATCGAGTGCCCATTCCTTGACGCCGTGCGGGTGCTGCGCGAGGTCCGTGTCGTTCGCAACGGTGTATGCCTCTTGCCCATCATCGAGGTGAGTGGCCTCCGGAGTGAGCGAACTCGGGGGCAACGGCAGCGACGACCGTTGTTGCGGCCCCTTGTTCGATCGTCTTGTACGCGAAGACCCCGGCGGCCTCGGCGGCGTCGAGCGACTCCTTCTGCCGCGCCGTGAAGTGTCGTTGCAGTCCGGTCGCGACACCGCCCGGGTTGACCGCGTTAGCGACGATCCCGTCGTTTGCCCACAGTCGGGTGGCCTCGACGGCGAACAGGGAGTTCGCCGTCTTGGACTGGGCGTAGGCGATCTGCGGGTCGTAAGGGCGGCGCTCGAAGTGCACATCGTCGAAGTCGACCCCGGAGCGCATGTGCGCGGTGGAGCTGAGAGCGACGATGCGCGTTCCGTTGCGTTCGACCGCACCCAGGGCCAACGCGTCGTGAAGGCCCGTTGCAAGGGCGAAGTGGCCGAGGTGGTTGGTAGCGAACTGCAGCTCCCAGCCCTGAGATGTTCGTTCTAGACCCCCGGTCACGAGCCCGGCGTTGTTGATCAGCAGGTGCAGGGGCCCATCCCAACGTTCGACGAATCGCGTGACGGTTCTCATGTTGGCGAGGTCGAGGTGAACGACCCGGGGCCTGACAGCTCGAGTTGATTTCTCGATCGTGTCGGCGACGGCCTCACCGGCGGCAGTGTTGCGCACAGCCAGCGTCACCTCCGCACCCGCGGCGGTCAGCGCGCGAGCCGTCTCTACGCCGATGCCAGAAGAACTTCCCGTCACGATCGCGCGGACACCAGCAAGGTCAGCGCCGCGCACCACGTCATCCGCGGTACTAGACGCAGTGAAAGGCGTCGAAATAGTTCTGCTAATAGTCATGGCAAGCCACTGTAGGGCCGCCGTGATGGAAACAGCCGAGCCGAGCAACCAGACGATTCGCCGCGCGGGCATGGCTGGGTCTCTGTAGGTGGTGCCAGTGCTTGTGAGAGTCCGATGCCCGAGGATGGGCGCAGGAGGACTTCACGATCATGGCGAGACGACGGCACACCCCGGAGCAGACGATCCGCAAGCTCCGCGAGGGTGAGAAGCTGCTGAATGAGGGCAAAAACATTGGAGGTGTAGGCCCGACCTGGCATCGCTGGGTGGCCCAGTACGGCGGGATGAAGGGCGAGGACACCAAACGGCTGAAGGAGCTGGAGAAGCAGAATCAGCGGCTGAAGAAGATCGTCGCTGATCAGGCCTTGGACATCGACATGCTCAAGGAGCTGAACCTGCAAACTTCTGAGCCCGGACCGTCGACGCCGCGCCGTTCAGGTGCTCGGTGAACGGTTCGGGTGCTCTCAACGGCGGGCGTGTCGGGTGGTGGGCCAGTCCCGCAGCTCCCAGCGGCGCCCGCCTGCCCCGGTGGTCGAGGTCGAGCGGGCGCTCCGCGCGCGGTTGCGGCAACTCTTTGCAACAATGCCTCAGTTGCCGGGCCGATAATGGGTAATCTCGGCGGCTTGCGCTGGAAGGACTGTCGCGGTCCCGATGGGGGAGGGGCCGCCGCCCGTGGGGATGTTCCCGAAGTGGCCATCAGAACTCACAGGGTCATCGTCACCGCGCGCCGCAGCGAAGGCTACCGGCTACTGCCGCGCAGGCTCCGAGACCGGCCTCGTCGCCCAGCGTCGTTTGGATAGTGTGCGCTATCCAATTAGACACCTGAGGGCCTCCGTTGCGCGCCCAGTCTGTCATTCGTTCTACCCTCAGGTCGATCAGCCACAGCGTCACGTTGGCGGCGGGGGTGTTCGCCCCGGGTCATCTGGGCGAGCTGACCTGGATCGTGCCGTTCGAGTTGGCCGACGCGGGCAGGGTCGAGCGTTGGCGGCGCATGCTGCCCTCGCGGGTCGGGCTGTATTTCGTGCTCGCGCTGGCCTTGTTCCCGCAACTGGGTTACCTGGGGGTGTGGGCGAAACTGACCGCGGCACTGGACGAGCAGGCCGCCTGCCCATCGAGCAAGGCGCTTCGAGTCCTACGCCGCCGGCTGACGGCCGCGCCGGTGAAGGCGTTGTTCGAGTTACTGGCCGGCCCGCTGGGGTACCGGTGCATGCCCGGGGTGTACTTCGCCGGCTACCGCGCGGTCGCCTTCGACGGCTGACGGTCGATCGAAGTCCCCGACACCGACCGTAACCGGGGCTGGTTGGGCAAGCTCAAGGCCGCACTCGGCCAGACCGGCTACCCGGCGATCCAGCTGATGACGCTAGTGGAGACCGGGACCGATCTTACAAGTTGTCCTCGAGGTCGCCCATCCTCACATTCCTCGTAGGCGTGCCAGTTCGCCTCCGTGTTCTCGTAGATGTCCCGGACGACGGGCACCAGTGCGGCGCTAAACGTGTGGCCCTCGGTTCGAGACAATCAGGCTGGGGCCCGTGAGCTCCGGATGGCGGACAGGACCGCCGCGCGGCATTCCACGAACTCGGGTGCGGACTTCGTCTCCAGTTGGTCCCGGACGCGGCCGAGGCCGACCGGGATCACGGTGCGAACCCCGGCGGGCTGGCCACCGAGGACGATCACCCGATCGGAAAGGTACACCGACTCGTCCACGTCGTGGGTCACCACCATGATGGTGATGCCCAGTTCCCGTTGCAGGGCCAGGACCAGGTCCTCGAGTTCGGCCCGGGTCTGGGCGTCGACCGAGGCGAAGGGCTCATCCATCAGCAGCACCTTCGGCTGGTAGGCCAGCGCACGAGCGATCGCCACCCGTTGCTGCATGCCCCCCGACAACTGCCAGGGGTAGGAGCGAGCGACGGAGCCGAGCCCGACGGCGTCGAGGGCCTTGTGCACCCGGGTGTTCTGCTCGGCCCGGGCGATGTGCCTGCCCCGCAACGGCAGGCGCACGTTATCGCCCACCCGGAGCCAGGGCATCAGGGTGCGTCCGTAGTCCTGTGAGACCAGGGCCATGGTCGCGGGCGGTTCGGTGACCGCCGTCCCGGCCACGACGATGGTGCCGGTTGTCGGGTGCTGCAGACCAGCGATGCAGCGGATCAGCGTGCTCTTGCCGACTCCGGAATGGCCGACGATGCCGACGAACTCGCCGACGCCAACGGTGACGTCAACCGCCCGGAGGACTTCCCGACCCGTAGCTCCACCGTATGTGACCCCGAGCTCGCGCAGCTCGACGGCAATAGATGTTGTCCTGGGATGAGCCACCGTGAGGTCCGTCATCGTCACATTCCTGTTGCCGGAGGTCGCCAGCGCAGAAGCCGGCGTTCGATGAGTCCATAGCCGAGATTGAGCAGATATCCGATGATTCCCAGCACCAGGATCCCTGACCACATGTCCGCGATGGCAAAGGTTTGTTGCGCCACGATCACAAAGTGCCCGAGCCCCTCGGTCGAGGCGAACATCTCGCTGCCCACCATCAAGATGACTCCGATCGACAGGCTCGTCCGGACGCCGATCGCGATCTGCGGCAGCGCGCCGGGGATCAGTACCGAGCTGATCAGCAGCGGGGTTTGAATCCGGTAGCTGCGAGCAGCCAGCCGGACGCTGGGGTCGATCGAAATGATGCCATCCAGGGTGTTCAGCAGGATCGGCCAGACCGCGCCGAAGGCGATCGCCACGATTTTGCCCGTAACGCCGGTGCCGAGCAGCACAAACAGGGGCGGCAGCAGTGCGAGCGAGGGGATCGCCCGGAAGAACTGGACGAACGGGTCCGCGATCGCCCCGGCCAGCGGATTAAGTGCCAGCAACAGCCCGACACCTACCCCGAGCACCACCGCGATGGACAGAGCGACCACGAGGTTACTTAGGCTGGGCACGATGTCGGTGGCGAACCCGCTCCCGAACCAGGTCCGCGTGAAGCTCTCGGTGATGGCGCTCAAAGGCGGGTAGAACGGCGAGGTGCTGTCGGCGCTCCCGATCCACCACCAGGCCAGCAGTGCCACCGGGAGCCAGAGCTCCCAGATGAGCAGCCGGCTCAGCGAGCGGGCCCTCACTGGGTCTCCGCTGTTCGCGGTCGGTAGTGCCAACTGAGCAGCTTCCGCTCAGCTGAGGTGATCGTCAGGCTCAGTGCGGTACCAATGGCCCCGGTGACGAGGATCTGGGCGAACATCCGCGGTGCGGCACCGGCCTGCTGGGACAGCAGGATCTCCTGACCCAGCCCCGGAACGCCGGCGATCAGCTCCGAACCGATAGCCAGCAAGAGACTCAACGTGGCACAGATGCGGATTCCGGTGGCCACGTAGGGCATCGCGGCCGGCCCCACGACAAATACCGCGCGGCGCCAGCGCGGGAGGCGGAAGGACCGCGCGGTCTGCAGTAGCTCCGGATCGACGCCCCGCACCCCGTACATCGTCTGCAGCAGCACGGGCCACACACCGACCACCACCACCAGCAGGATCTCCATTCGTGCGGTCGGGCCGAACAGCAGCAGGAACAGCGGCAGGATCGCCAGCGGCGGCACCGTGCGGCAGAAGTCGATCAAGAACCTGGTGGAGGACACGAAGTACCGGTGGGTCGCTAACATCATTCCGGCGACCACGCCGATGACCACGCACAGCCCCAGTCCCAGGAGGGTTGACCGCAGCGTTAGGCCGGCGGCCGTCCACAACGTGGGGTCGGCCAGCACACGAAACAGCGCGACGACGGTTGCTGAGAACGCGGGAATGCTGTCCTGCAGGTCCGGATTCGCCCGGGCCAGCAGTTCCCACAGGCACGCGAACACCGCCAGGGCGGCGATCCGGCCGAGGATGATCGTCTGCCTTCGGGGCGTTGACCCTGCACGGCGTTGGCCGCGCCGCATCCGGGTTGGGGTCAGCGTGATCGGTTCAGCCCTTCCAGATGATGGACGCTGCGTCGACCGGCTTGTCGAGTACGCCGTAGGTGCGCAGCATCTCCGACTCCTTGGCCAGGGCCGCCGGGTCGACGATGGCGTCGAAGACGGGGTTCTTGCTGCCCTTGAGCTTCTCGGCCGGGACCTTGGCGCCCGCGGCGGTTGCCGCGATGACCTCGTCCGGATGGTCCTTGCTGTAGGTCACCGCGGTGGCCAGGGCCGCGGTGAACTTCTTCAGCGCCGCCCCGTTCTTGTCGGCGAAGGGCTTCGTTGCCACTAGTGAGGTGGCCGGAAAGCCACCGGCGACGTCGGCCAGCGGATGACTCAGCACGGTTGCTCCGCCGCTGACGGCCACGCCGAGGAAAGGGTCGACGACGAACCCAGCGTCCGCGCCACCAGTGGAGACCGTGTTTGCGATGTTCGGCATCGGGATCTGGATGAATTTGACACCCTTGGCGTCGCCACCTGCCTTGTCCACCGCCGCCATGATGGCGGCCTGGGTGACCGACTTCAGCCCGCTGACGGCAACGGTCTTGCCGACGAGGTTGGAATAGGACTTGATGGCGCTGCCCTTCCCGACGATCAGTCCCGACTGGTCCGTTTCTGCGGTGTCCCCGAAGGTGGTCAGGCCACCGACGATGCTCACGCTCACGTTCTGCGACGCGGCCTGCAGTGCGGCAGTCGCAGTGGTTGCCGCGAGGTCCGCCTGGCCGCTGGAGAGCAGGGGGATCTGCGACGAAGAACTCGCGGTGCCGGGGACGATCTCGACGTTCACGCCCTGCTGGCTGAAGATCCCCTTGGATACGCCGAGCCAGATAGGCGCGAAGTCGGCAATCGGCTGCACGGCGACCTTGAGGGTGACATTGCCGGCGGCCGGTGCAGCGGTGTCGCCGGAGGTGGCACAGCCTGCGAGGGCCAACGTGGCGACCAGTCCGGCACCGAGGAGAGCGGCGCGGCGACAGCGGAATTGTGTTGCGGAACTATTCATGTCGAGCACCTTCCGGGCCGGACGCGTCTCGTCAGATGCAACGCGTTGTGCAATAGTAGTAACACCAGAACAGGGTGGCAACCCCCGAACGCCCACGAAGAGGAAGCCAGCGACCATGCCCCGATCGGCGAGCTCGGCCGTCGACAAGGCGCTCGACCTGATCGAGGCCGTGGCGCGCTCTGACCGGCCGCGCCGCCTCATCGACTTGTCTGACGAGGTCGGCATGCATCGCGCGACCGCCTACCGGGTGCTGGTTGACCTGGTCCAGCGCGGCTGGGTCCTCCGCCACGGTGACCGGTACCTGCCCGGAACGGTGGTGCTGCAGCTGTCCAGTGCCGCGGCCGCGAGTTCGCTGGTTGCGTTGAGCCGACCGGTTCTGGATGACCTTGCCCGGCGCACCGAGATGATGACCAACCTGCAGGTACTGGAGTCCGCGGGGTCCCGCATCCTCGATGTCGTCCGTCCGCCGCGGTATGCGCTGATCGCCGAAATGACCGGGCAGCTGCTACCGGTACACCGCTTCGCTGGTCCGCTCGCGTTGGTAGCCACGCTCGATGACGTTCGGGCCGAGCCGTACCTGGCCGTGGCCAAAGCTGACGGCTACGAGCTGGACGGCCCCGACGGCCTGCGTGCCAGCATCACCGGAGTACGTGACAAAGGGCATGCGGTGGTCCGGGGTCGCTCTCAAGACGTCATTGCCTCGGTGAGTCAAGTCGTGCCCGCGCGTACCGGCGTCCCGTTGTGCGCACTGACCGTCGTAGGGCTCAACAGCGAGTTCGACGACGTGACTCTTGCGAGGATCACCACACTGCTGGGCGACGCCGTGGCGAAGCTGCACCGTGCCCTGACCGATCCGGAGCCTGGTTCGCACGACCTGCCTCAGAAGAACGGAGACGACAGTGATTGACCGTACCGAGGGATACCTGCGGGTCGCCGACGGCGAGGGCATCTGGTTCGAGACCGCAGGCGAGGGTCCCGCCCTCGTGCTCAGCCATGGTCTGGGCGGCAATGCGGCGGTCTGGTTCCAACAGCTGCCCTACTTCGCTGAGAGCTACCGGGTGATTACCTGGGACCAGCGGGGCTTTGGCCGCTCGTCGAACACCGCGGGCAAGCACGGACCGGACGCCGCCGTCGCCGACCTGTTGGCGATCCTCGACCACCTCGAGGTCGAGCGTGCTGCTCTGCTCGGACAGTCAATGGGAGGCTGGTGCACCCTCGGCGCGGCTCTGGCCGACTCTGATCGGATCGCCGCGGTGGTACTGGCCTGCACCACCGGCGGAATCCCACCCGTGACCGTCCCGGAGATGGACTCCGAGCTGGTGCGCGCACCAGCCGGGACCCGGCCACTCGGCGTGCATCCCGCCGTCGGCGACCGGCTCCCCGCGATCGACCTAGGCAGGGCGTACCTCTACCAAGCCCTCGGCACCTTTGGGCAACGCCCTTCCGACGTCGAGTTCTCCCGGCTGCTGCACGCCAAGACCTACGACCCCGCCACGCTGGCGACCATGCCGCAGCCGGTGCTAATGCTCTGCGGCGAGCTGGATGGCCTGATGACGCCCACGCTGGTACGCGATGCCGCTTCACGGTTGCCGCACGCCACCGTGGTGGAGATAGCGGGCCGGGGCCACTCGCCCTACTTCGAAGACCCCGACGGCTGGAACCCGATCGTCGGCGACTTCCTAGCGACGCACTACCCGAATCAGTGACCCTGTTGCTGTTGGATCGCACGCAAACAACCGCCGCACTCGATCCCACCGCGCTGCTGCCCTTGCTGCGCCAGACCCTGGTCGCAATCTGCCGGGAGGAGGTGTCGGCGCCCGCCCGTATCGCGGCACTCTCACCGGCGGGGCTATTGGGGGCGATGCCCGCATACGTACCCGGGCTGGGGATGGCCGCCAAGTTGGCTTCGGTCTTCGCTGTGCCAGGTGGGACCGCCCATCGGGGCGTCGTGTTGTTGGTCGACGAGGTTACCGGTGAGCCGCTGACGCTCATGGACGCGGAGCCGGTGACAGCACTACGGACGGCGGCGACGGCTACCATCGCGATGCAAGCGCTAGCTCGCCCCGATGCGTCGCGTATCGCGGTGATCGGTGCCGGCGCCCAAGCGCGTGCCCAGCTGCAAATGCTGGACGCCATCGGATCCGTCGCGTCGATCGTGCTGGCCTCACGAAGCCCTGAACGGGCAGCCCTGGCGGTGGACGGACACCTGCAGGCCAGCACGGCCAGCACGGTACGGGAAGCCGTGGATGGCGCGGACGTAGTGTTCTGCTGCACCGACGCGGTCGCTGCGGTCATCCAGCACTCGTGGTTGAGCTCGGGAGCACACGTCAGCTCGGTTGGCGGTTCGCACGGACCGGAACTCGACGTCGAGACCGTTGCGCAGGGCTCGCTGTTCGTGGAATGGACCGGCGCCGTCACCGCGAAACCCGCAGCCGGGGCACATGAGCTGCAGGGCATCGATCCTCTACGGGTCGGGGTGCTGGGCGCGGTACTGGATGGGCAACATCCGGGCCGTCGTTCACCCGGCGAGCTGACGGTGTACAAGGCGACCGGGCACGCCGCGCTGGACGTGGCCGCGGCCGTCGCGGTGCATGCCCGGGCCCGCGAGCTGAGGCTCGGCGCGTACGTGGACCTATGAGAACCCGCTGACAAAGCATCTCAGGCGGCCTGCGCAGCTGGTGGAGGGCGCGGGCTGGCGTGGCTGGCCCCATCGCGGCGATGGTCGACGCGGACGTGGCCCACCGCCGGATTTTCCGCCATGACAGGCCGCACCGGGGACCGCTGGGATGAGGCAAGACAGGGGATGCGGAATGGCAACTGACTACAACGCTCCACGACACAGCGAGTCCGACGCGCTGGTCGAGGACTCCCTAGAGGTACTGAAGGAGCAACACCGCGAGGCACGGTCCCCGGCGGGCGACGTCGAGGAGACCGACACCGCGGAAGGCTTCGAGCTGCCCAGGGCGGACCTGTCCGGGGAGGCGCTCTCGGTGCGGGTCGCACAGTGAATATTATTTGGATAGTACCTACTATCCAAATAGTTGTTAGACGAGGATGTCCCGAGTTCCGTGGAACTTCGGTGGCGGCCCGTTGATCGTCAGGCCACGTTGACCACGTCATCATGGCAGGTGGTTCCGACAGTTTCGGCGACCTCGCGTTCGAGGGCGGCGCGCAGGT
>JAABUJ010005327.1_pt1 | contig 12912 bp, 17 predicted proteins | sample 5559131 | NCBI WGS metagenome assembly JAABUJ01 (sample SAMN10711875, study PRJNA513366) | rock metagenome | isolation source: Antarctica rocks | place: Antarctica: Victoria Land, Mt New Zealand nord | collected 2016-01-07
GCGCTGTGATTATGCCGATCTCTTCAAGCCGATCACCCTGCCTGCCAACGGATTCCGGCCCAAGGTCGGCATAACGCAAAGGTCGGCATAATCGACGTAGACCGGCTCGGCCTCGACCCCGAGGGCGGCGAGGGCGGCGCTGAGCGGTGAGGTCCTGGGCGTTCGTCGACACGCGCGCGTACCCGATCTTGAGTCCGGCCACCTGGTCAGTGTCACCGGTTAGGCCCCCCTCACCGGGCATGTGCGGGCGGGTCGTACGGTAACGACGACCAGTGCCTTACCGCTGCTCCTGGTGCCGCTGAACAAGATTGCGATCGTTCCCGTAGAACGGTCGGCTAGTGGGACGCCCTCTATCGGTTGGGGCGCTGGCATGCTGCGGTGGTGGCGACGACGGGCGGACCCCGAGTGATCGGGTTGCTGGGTGGGATGAGCTGGGAGTCCAGCGCCGAGTACTACCGGCTGGCCAACCAGCTGGTGCGCGACCGGCTCGGCGGGCTGCACTCCGCCCGGCTCGTGCTTGCCTCGGTCGACTTCGCCGACATCGAGCGGCTACAGGCCGCGGGGCTGTGGGAGGAGGCCGGGCAGCTGCTCGCCGAGGTTGCCCGCGGCGTCGAGGCCGCCGGCGCCGAGATGCTTCTGCTGTGCACCAACACGATGCACAAGGTCGCCGACCAAGTTCAGGCGGCGGTGTCGATCCCGCTGCTGCACCTGGCCGACGCGACCGCCGCCGCGGTGCGCCAGGACGGGCTGAGCACGGTAGGGCTGCTCGGCACCGCGTTCACGATGGAGCAGGACTTCTACCGCGACCGGCTCGCCGGACACGGCCTGCACGTCCTCGTCCCGGACGCCGCCGACCGGGCAGTGGTGCACCGGATCATCTACGAGGAGTTGTGTCTGGGCGTGGTCCACGAGGCTTCCCGCCAGGCCTACCGCCAGGTGATCGAACAGTTAGTCGCGGCGGGCGCCGAGGGAGTCATCCTCGGGTGTACGGAGATCGAGCTGCTCGTCGGCGCCGCGGACAGTTCGGTGCCGGTGTACCCAACGACCCGGCTGCACGTCGAGGCGGCCGTCACGGCTGCCCTCGGGGGGCCTCACCCAATGACGCCCTTGGGGGAGCCCGGCGTGCAGGCGTCGGGCTAGGCACGGCGGCCTTCCTACGTCCCGATGGCCGTTCAGCTACCGGGACCGGTCAGCGGCTGATGACAGGATCAGGCCGCGCGGTTGGGGCTGGGTCTTCCTGCACTACCCCGGGTGTCCTGAGGCTGCGCACCTAATGGAAGGTCATGACAAGCGGAGACGATATGTCGGAGCAGAACATCGTGAACCAGTGGTGCGCCGCCGGAGAGCAGGGCGATGCGGGCAGCGCTGCCCGCTGCCTGGCTCCCGACGTGGAGCTGATCTCCCCGCTGACCGAGCAGTTCCGGTTCGTGGGCCGTGAGCAGGTTCGCGAGTTGCTGCACGCGGCCTTCGCCGTCATCGATGACATTCGGTTCCACACCCGGGTGGGCACTGGCGAGACGCGGGCTGTGTTCTACCGAGCGCGCCTGGGTCAGCAGGTGCTCGAGGAGGCGCAGTTGCTGCGACTGGACTCCGCCGGCCTGATTCGCGAGATCACCTTGTTCCTGCGGCCACTGCCTGCACTCACCGGGCTCATGTCAACGCTCGGCCCGGCGCTCGCCCGCCAGCACCGCCGACCCGGGCTCGCCAGGTTTCTCGCCGCCAGTACGGCCCCCCTCCACGTGTTGACGCGCTTGGGCGAGCACCACGTCGTGCCCCTGGCTGCTCCGCCCGCGACTACTCCGCCCGATCCCGCCTGACGATCCTCTACCGATACAAGATCGGCACGGAGGCCCCGGTCCTGCCGTCACACGTCGTTCTGGTGAGTAGCCCGCTGGTCGTTCCGCTTACGAACGGGGACGATCAAGCCGATCAACGGGCTGATCAGCACCTCCTTCGGTTGGTCGCATGAGTCGCAGGAACTCAGTGGCGGTTCACGACGCCATCCGGGCAAGATCGAGCCCGTGACGGAACTGACCGATGTCGAGCAGGCGTTCGCATACGGCGACCTGTTGCTGGTAGGCGAACGGGTCCGCCTGCGCGGCGTGCGCGATGAGGACCTGCCGCGCCTGGCGCGCTGGGAGATGGATCCTGCGCGGATGGCGACGCTGTCGAACTGGGTGGTCCCTCCGTCGGAGGCGGCAGCGAAAGAGCGCATCGCGAGGTGGTGCGCCAACGACAAGGACAATGCCGGCTTCGCGATCGAAGCCCTCGCCGACCCGCCGGTGCTGGTGGGCAACATCCACCTATGGGGCGCCCGGCCCAAGGACAGGTGCGCCACGCTCGGCATCGCACTCGCCCGCGAGTACACCGGCCGCGGCTACGGCACCGACGCGACGCGCGTCCTTGTCGACTACGCCTTCCGGGAGATGGGACTGCACCGCATCCAACTGGCGGTGGCGCCGTTCAACCGAGTCGGGATCCGCGCCTACGAGAAGGCCGGATTCGTCGAGGAGGGGCGTCACCGCGACGCGGTCTGGCACGATGGACGGTGGTACGACGAGGTGCTGATGTCCCTACTTGATCATGAGTGGGCCGCTCGGCACCGAGACTGACTCCCAGTGCCAGTCGAGATCATCGGCCGATCCGAGGTCGGTATCGGTCGGGGAGCGGCGGGTGAGGGAAACGCGCTCGGGGCGGACGTCACTCAGCTGCTTGGCGCAGATGCCCCTCGAGGAGCTCGGCGGGCTCAGCCGTCTCGCTGAGCCATCGTCCTGCGACACGAGCGCGAGGTGCTGCACTGAGCAGGTGCAGGACGCCCAGCGAGCCGCCTCGGGCGCAGACCGATCACCTCAGCGACAGTTCGGTGCAACGTCGAGCAGAGCGGCGCATCCTGGAGCTCGCTGGACAGATGCTCGGGCTCGACCTGAAGCACCGGCACTGGGCAGAGGCGCGGACGGCGTTGCCCAACGGGGCACGCGTGGACATCGACGGCTACCAGCGAATGATCAACCCGACGTGAGAGTCCGAAGCGGTAGCGCTGAGGATCACAAAACGTCACCTCCAGGCTGTCCAGTCAACCGATCGTCAGTCGGTCGCGGCAGCTGGCGCTTGAGTCGGTGTCGGTCTTACGGTGGCCGCTGTGCTGGTGACCTCGCGCTCGTTCGCCGAGTACGTGGCGTTCTTCGGGCTAACGTCCCAGGACCTGCAGCACCGGGTCCTGGACTGCTCAGCCGGTGCTTCTGGATTCGCAGCCGTCGCGGCGGCACGCGGAGCGCAGGTGACCGCCATCGACCCGGCCTACGCCCTGCCCCGCCAGCAGCTCGTCGACCAGGCGAAGGCGTCGCTGCGAAGCGGCAACACGATCATCGCTGAGCACGACGCTCGGTTCAGTTGGGCCTGGTACGGCCCACCGGTTCGCCGGGACGTCCTGCGCCGTGACGCCCTCGAGGCCTTTCTCGCGGACCTGCGCCGGCCCCCCGGGCGGTACCTCGCCGCCGCGCTGCCGGCGCTGCCCCTGGCCGACCGCTCGTTCGACCTGGCGCTGTGCTCGCACCTGCTGTTCACTTGGTCGGACCAGCTCGACCAGGACTGGCACGTGCAGGCGTTGCGCGAGCTGCTTCGCGTGGCCGCCGAGGTGCGCGTATTCCCTCTCCTGAGGCAGGGCAACGGCGCCGCGGTGCCGTTCCTGCCGGCCCTGCTCGACATCCTGCGAGCGCAGGGCTGTCGCGCGGAGCTCGTGCCGGTGGACTACGAGTTCCAGGTGGGCGGCAACAGGATGCTGCGCGTCTGTGGACCAGCTGCCTCCAGCGTCGGGTAGGTAGGCCCGAAATCCACCGCTCAGGTGCTGCACCAGCCGGGGGCGGGCTCAGCCGGTCGGTCAGCGCGAGCTCGGTCTTGAGCGCGAGGAAAGACACCGGCCGGGCGGGGCGGGGCGGGGCGGGAGCCGCTGGCGACCGTCCCGCTGGACGATCCGTTACCGGTCTGCTGGCAACTCGGCGAGCTGTCGGGCGAGTCGCCGCTGGATGACGGGGAGGCGGCTGGCGAGGCGGAGCGCGGTGTTGCGGGCCGCGCGGGTGGCTCGGTCGGTCAGGGTGACGATGCGCTGGGCGACGGGTCGGCGGCGGCCGGTGTAGCCGTCTAGCGCTGTTTGGGGTGCTCCTTGACGCAGAACCTGCGTGAGTGTGGCTCCCAGGTCGACGGCGTCCTGGACACCGGTGTTCATGCCTTGGCCGCCGGCGGGGCTGTGAACGTGGGCGGCGTCGCCGGCGAGCAGCAGCGGCCCGGCGCGGTAGGTGTCGGCGACGCGGTGGTGGACCCGGAACTGGGAGGACCAGAGCACCTCGCGGACGCAGGCTCGGCCGGGTCCGCGCTGGTTGAGCAGCGCTTGCACGTACGGCTCGTCTGCGTTCTCGGGTGCGGTGTTCGCGGTGGCGACCACGCGGTGGTGGCCGCCGGGCAGCGGCGCGACCACGACCAGACCCTTGGTGGCGAGGAACAACTGCACCTCGTCCGGTGGCAGTGGCCAGTCGAGCCGGACGTCGGCGAGCACGAAGGACTGCCGGTAGCGGCCGCCGGTGAAGCCGATGCCGGCGGCGCTGCGCACCGTGCTGTGCATGCCGTCAGCGCCGACGACGTACCGGGCGTGAACCTGCCGGAACTCACCTGTGGGTCCGGTCACGCAGACCGTGGCGCCGCCGGCGTCAGCCCGGACGTCGGTGACGGTGTGCCGGCGGTGCACCTGCCCGCCCAGCTCGACCAGCCGGCCGGCCAGCAGCGCCTCAGTACGCGACTGCGGCAGCATCAGCGTGTACGGGTACGGCGTCGGGAGTCCCGCGAAGTCCACCCGCGCCAGCACCCGCGCGCCGGCCCGAACGGTGAACACCGGCACCACGCACCCCTCGGCGAGCAGGCGCGGCGTCACCTCCAAGGCCTCGAGGACCTCCAACGTCCGGGCGTGCAGCACGGCTGCCCGAGAGGTGTTTGCGCCTTCGGCCGCGGCGTCCAGAACGAGCACGTCGACGCCGGCCTGGCGCAGCGTGCAGCCCAGCGCCAACCCGGTCGGGCCGGCCCCGACCACCACGACCTCGACCCGTTCCTCCATCATGACCTCCTGTATCAACACGCGTTGGCCTACAGGCGTTGACTCTAACGCCGCTGCCTGCCAGCAGGTCAACACGTGTTGGCTAACCTGGGTCGCGTGCCACAGGAGCAGCAGGAGCAGCCGCAAGGTCGAGCGGCCCGGTCGGGTCGCACCCGGCAGGCGATCCTGTCCGCCGCCCGAAAGCGGTTCGCGCGAGACGGTTACGCCAACACGACTGTGCGCGCCGTCGCCGCCGACGCCCACATCGACCCGTCGATGGTGATGCGGTACTTCGGCAGCAAGCAGGGCCTGTTCGCCGCAGCCGCCGACTTCGACCTCGCCCTGCCCGACCTGGCAAAGGTGCCGGCCGACCAGCTGGGCGCCACTGCTGTCCGGCACTTCCTCACTCGGTGGGAGGGCGAGCAGACGACCGACTCGCTGCGCGTGCTGCTGGCTACCGCGGTCACCGATGAGGCGGCAGCAGCTCAGATGCAGCAGATCTTCCGCGCCCAACTCGGGCCCGTCGTCGCCGCGGCCGGACACGACCCCGCGTCCGCCGCACTCCGCAGCGGCCTCGTCGCCACCCAGATCCTCGGCCTGGCACTGTGCCGCTACGTCCTACGACTGCCCCCGGTCGTCGCCCTCGAGCCCGAAGCCGTGGTGCGCTGGCTCGGCCCAGTGATCCAGACCTACCTGGCCGACCCAGCGCCACCCTGCTGACAGCAGCCCCGGTCGCCGATCCTCAACGGGACGGATCGGCGGTCCACGGGGGTTCGGCTGGCCGCTTCAGCGCGGGTAGGTCATGACCCGACGCCGAACAGCTCACCCGTACCGATGGCGAGGTCGGTCCCGCGGACCACCTCCACCCGTCGTACCGCTTGAGGCGGGCAGGCGTCCGGACCGGTGCGTCCTACGGGACGGCCAAGAGCTTCGATGCTCGCCGCTGCCGGTGGTGGCCCCCCCCGGGCACCGCGCGCGCTCGGGGGCTATCGAGACACGCGGATGTTCCGGTGAGTGGGTGCGAGGTCGGTGACCAGCGCGACGGCAGTCAGCACGATGAGCAGGCCGGCCACGGTGGCCGAATTGATCGGCTCGTTGAGGAACAGAGCGCCCCAGGCGAGCCCGAACACGGGCACGAGGAAGGTAACCGACAGCGCTCCGGTCGGACCGAGGCGGGCAAGCAGCCGGTAGAACAGCACGAAACCGAGCGCGGTGCAAGCCAAGGCCAGGGTGAGCACGGCGGCGCCGACGGGTGCGCTGGGGGCTCTGGCCGGTGGTAGCAGCAGGGTGGGGAGCAGCAGCAGGACGGCGGCGCCGAGCTGTTGGCCGGTGGCCACGGTGATCGGCGCGATGCCGGTGAAGCGGGTCTTGGCGTAGACGCCGCCGACGGCGTAGAGCAGGGCGGCGAGCAGGCTGGCCCCGGCGGCGAGCAGGAGCGCTGCGTTCAGCTGGAGCGGACCCAGCCCGACCAGTACGGCGACACCGAGCAGCCCGAGCAACACCCCGGCCAGCCGCCGCAGGGTCAGGGGTTCGCGCAGCCGCAAGGCGCCCAGAAGGAGGGCGAACAGCGGAGTCGTGGCGTTCAGGATCGCAGCCAGTGAGGCGGTCAGCTGTAGCTCAGCGGCGGCGATGAGCGTGAAGGGCGCCGCGGCCGACAGACCGCCAAGGAGAAGGTAGCTCCTCCAGTCGGTGCGCCACACCGGTATCCGATGCAGTGCGGCTACCACGATCAGCAGCGCGAGTCCGGCCAGCAGGACCCGGGCCTCGATCAGGGCCACCGGGCGTAGGTCGTGCACCGCTACTCGGATGAACAGGAACGACGCGCCCCACAACGCACCGACACCCACCAGCGTGACCAGGTCGGTGACGGTGGGAGCTGGGCGCTGACTCGGGCTGGCCATACCGGCCTCTGTAGTACAGGCTCCACGCATAAGACCAACAAGTCCCGGGTCGACCGGTACAAGAGGAGCGCATGAACCTGGCGCAGCTGCGGGCGCTGGTCGCCGTCGCGGAGCAGGGCAGTTTCACCGACGCCGCGGTCGCCCTGGGCCTGACCCAACCCGGGGTGAGCCACGCGCTGGCGTCCCTGGAGAAGGAACTGGGGCTACCTCTGGTACTCCGCGGCCGCGGCGGGGCTCGGTTGACCGGCCATGGGGAGCAGGTCCTTGCTCACGCCCGTGAGGCGGTGCACCGCGTCGACCGGATCGCTCAGGACGCCGCCGCAGCGGCCGGCCGGCACCGCGGTCGGCTACGGGTCGCGGCGTTTCCCAGCGCCGCGCAGCTGCTGCCGAACCTGATCGCGGAGTTCGCCCGGCTGCGCCCTCAGGTCAGCGTCGTGCTGCTGGAGGGCACCGACCAGGAGGTGCGGGACTGGCTGAGCGACCGCGTCATCGATTTGGGCGTGGTCGCGGAGCTGTGCCACGACGTCGCCGGCGGCGGAACCGGCCCCGTGGGCCCCGCGCTGGGAGCCGTTCTGGCTCGCGACCGGCTCGTCGCGGTGCTCGACCTCGCTCACCCCCTGGCCGGTCAGTGCGGCGTCACGCTCGAAGACCTCGCCGACGACGCGTTCCTTTTGTCCGACGGCGGCTGCGAACCGATCCTGCGCCGCCTGCACGAGCTGGCCGGGCTGCGGCTACGGCCAGCTCGTCGGATCCGGGACATGGCCACCTTGCTCGCCATGGTTCGTGAGCAACTCGGCGTCACCGTCGTCCCCGAGCTCGCACTACCCGACGCCCACCGGCTCGCCGTCGTCCCGCTCGCTCCCGAGGCGCACCGCGAACTACGGCTCTTGGCCGCCAACGAGTGCGACCTCCCAGCAGCCGGACACGTGCTGCTCAACACCGCCCGAGAGCGCGGCGCCGGAGTCAGCGCGCCCCGGTAGTCGATCCCCGAACGGCACAACGCTCGCTCATCGGCACGTTCGGTTACCTTCCACGGGAAGGGTATGAGCGCGCTGGGGGGCGTCGCCCTGTTCACCCGGCGTTGATCTGCCGGCTCAACCAGGCGGTCCGGTTACTCCGATTCGTACTTGAACGACAACTGGATCTTGGTCCGGTAGATCAGTCCCCCACCGTCACCGACGACGATGTCCTGCTTGGTCACCTCAGCCACGCGGATATCGCGCACCGATCCCCCCGCCGTGGTGATGGCCTCCGCCGCCGCCTCCTCCCAGGAAGAGGGACTCGTCCCGATCACATCGATCACCCGGTACACGCTCATGACGACCTCTCATCGCTCTTGGTAGATCTGTCCATGGTGGTCCCATCATGCCGGTCACGAGGCCGAACACGGATTCCGGCTGTGACGCGACCGTGCGAGCAGCATTGTCGGTAGAGCCGGCCGGCATGGGTCCCTGAGCGGGAATTCAAACCGGACTGTCTGACGGGTGACGATCGGTCTCCGGGACGCTCACATACCTCGAACGGGTGCTTGGACCCAGGCGGAGCTCGCCTTCGTGGCGGTCCTGCTCCTGGGCGCGGCGGCGACCGCCGTGCTTGCTGGCAGCGCGTCCGGCAGGAACACGTGAGCCGTGCCGCCAGTGCTACCGACGCGCGTGTGGGCCGTGCCAGCCGGTGTGCCCGCGACCCGGTCTGCGGTCGCAGGGAACCACGAGCCCCGAGGGCTGCGTTCGGCGGTCGTGCGTCGATCCCGATGGGGGCTCCTGCTTCTCGTGCTGGCGCTGCTCGGCTGTGGCGTCGGCGACCGGGCGGCAGATGCTGGCGCTGCCTCACCCGCCGGAAGGCCGACGCCGGTCGAGGGTGGCGCCTACACGCTGCTCGCCCCGGACCGGGTCTGGGTAACGGTGCCGGTCGGCACCTGCGGCCGGCGGGGCACCGGCAGCGCTTCCGTTGAGGAGGACGCCCGGCAGGTCCGGGTGACCGCTCGCGTCGCAGGCTTCCACCCACCGGGCCGGCATGAGGCGTGCATGGCCGAACTCGCGATCCAGCAGGTGACCGTGCGGCTTGCCGAGCCGCTGGGCGAACGCCAGGTCGTTGACACCACCGACGGCAACCTGCTGCACCGCCGCTCCGCGCCGGGGCGGTGAGTCGTGCTCGAGGACCTCACCCCGCTGCCCGCCGCGCTGCTCGTCGCCGCGCTGCTCCAGCACGTCACCGAGCACCTGGAGGCGGCGCTGCCAGCGCCGTACGCGGTGGTGGCCGTGCCCGAGCACCTGGTTCTGCTCCACGAACAGCGGGTGGTTGCGACGAGCGCGGTCCGCGTCCCGGACGGCCCCCTGGATCCGGTTGTTCTGCTGCGCGACACGGCTCAGGAGGTCCTGCAGGAGATCCAGAACCTGATCGTCACGTCCGTGCGGGTGATGTGGCCGGACCTGGCCGCGCACGCCGTGTCGCAGTGGGACGACGACGGGCGGCTCCACTTGGGCTACCCCGGCAGGCGAGCGTGGCCGCCCAGCCGTACTCACGCTGCCGGCGTACTCGCCCCCGGCGGGGCCGCCGCGCATCGCCGGATGACCGTGGGCTGGTCGCCGTCGCCGTCGCCGTCGCCGTCACCGTCGCCCGCCAGGCCGCGAGAGTGGTACGTCGGTGGCGCAGCGCCGCTGGCACCGTCCGCCGGCCCCGCCGCGCAGGCTGTGACAGCGGAGCCCCCAGGTACACGCCAAGTACGGCTCGGAAGGCCAGAGCCAGGGCGACCAGGACTCGCCGCCTCCAGTGCTGCCACTCACCCATGCTCCGAACACCTTGGCGGATCACAGGCAGCAAGCCAGCTAGGAACGCGTCGCTAAACGGCTGCTCGTGTGCGATTGCGGTCATGACGACGTCTGTCAGTGTCCGAGCCTGATAGTCCTCGTGCCCTCGACGCGGCGGCCGGCCGGGCAGACTGAAAGCAAGTGCACGCGCCTCTTCAATCACGCGCCGATCAGCACGGAGCCTAAGAGGCACGAGTTTCACGTCAGGGTCAGCAAGCAGGCCACGCTTCCTGCGGTGCAGCGGGTACCGCATAAGTGTCGCAATGTGCGTCAGGCGTTCGTCCTCGCTGAGCTCCCGCTGCCGCTCGGCGTAACTCACGAGCAGGCTGCGAAGAGCACCATCGCGAGACGTGCGATGGCTGGCAGCAATGACGTCGAGCGAGCCATGGGGCGTGCGCCGGTTCCTCGTCCGCGCAGCAGACAGCCAGCCCGATGACGGCGTTGAGCGAGTGCATGCTCCCAGGAACGGTGGGCGGGCAGCCATCTCGCAAGCCAGTACGAAAGCTCGGCGCGTCGATCGCGGCGAGCGTGCCGACTTTTGACGGAACCGCCATCGGTTGAGGCGGCGGGGCGAGTACCACCCCGGCACCTAGCCGACGAGCTCGGGATGTAGCTGCCGCCACAGCCCAGCGATACGCTCTCCTTCTTTCGTGAGGGAGACGATGTCGGAGTCGTTACGGGGCTTGCCGTACGGAGTTTGCCGGTAGAGGAGGGCGCCGCTGCCCTTGACTCCGAACAGGTTCGCGGTCGCCTGCACCTTGTCCCCGAAGAGCTCTCGCCGAATAGCCAGGCTCTCTCCCAGCGTCATGGATCCCGCGGCCTGGATAACCGTGAGGTGCCGGTGTGCGACCTCCCCAACCCGCTGCACCCGCGCCAAGTCCTTGGTGTCAGGTATGGGCACTGGACCTGTGCCGTCGTGCAGGGCCGTGCTCAAGTGTGCTTCTATCTGCTTCCCCAGCGTCTGCATTTGCCCCACCAGCGCCAGCAGCTCCTTGATGTCGACCTGGTCCATGTCCGTTTCCTCCTCGTAGTTAGCCCGCAGTGTACGGGTGTCGCTACGAGGGCTCCCTAGCAGCCGGGGTGGGAGAGCCGTGCTGGGCGGCGATCAGCAGCTTGACAGCGGCGCTGTGGGCGCCGAGGCGGTCGTAGGCCTCGTCGATGCGGAGCTTGAACTCAGGCTCGCCCGAATGTCCTTGAGCAGCAAAGCACGCTACGACCTTCCCGATCGCCTCGAACGCCTCGTTCGTCGGCTGCGCAAGGCCCTCGGGGCTCAGGGTCATCGCCGCAGCAAACGTGACGTGAAGTACCTCGACGCCTTGGTGGAAGTCCCGTGCCACCCGGTACGCGGCCGGCCAGCTCCAGAACGCCCCCCGAAGGGGTGGCGGCATCCCAAGGCCACTCAAATAACTCAGCCGATGCAGCACCATGACGGTGGCCTGCTGAAAGGCTAGCTGCGCGGCCAATGCTCCCTCGGCCGGCACGCTGGCAGCTTCGGCATCTGCTCGCCGCTCGCGGCGCAGGGCATGCGCAAAGGAAACGAAGTTGGTTAGGGCATTGGACGCGGCGGGGCCAAATGCGAACGGATCCAAGGTCGGTTGCCTCCGGGGTCACGGGCCTTTCAAGCAGCGGCTGTTGTCCGCTCCGCCATAGTCTGGATGAGCTCGATGAGCCGGTCGAGTTGTCCGACGTCCGGCGCAGGTCCTTTCTGACCGTGCACGAGGGCGTTGCGCGTCTGCAGGGCGGCGCGCAGGAACTCGTGCTCGCCCTCGTCGATGGCGCCGACGCTCGTGAGCCGAGCGAGCACCGCCCCAGCCGAGTCGACATCGCTGCCGCGGCTGCCGGCCAATCGATGCAACGTCCCTTCTAGGGCAGACCAGCCGAGGAGCAGCGCCGCCTCCGGATCGCGCGTGACCAAGTCCCGAGCGCGCGCTGCCCTATTCAGCAGCTGCTCCTGATCCTCGATCAACGGCAGCTCTGGGACGTAGACCATGTCCAGTCGCCAACCGGGCAGACGGTTCACCTGTTCGGCCAACGCAACGCTTCGCATGCTGGCAGGACGCTGCCGGGAGGCCACCTGCACCACTAGGTGCTCCTGCTCGCGCCGGGCCAGCAAGTCCGGGCGGAAGCCGTGCAACGGTGCCGGCAGCTCGGTCTCGGAGGGTTCGATGGTCACTTGCCAGCCCTGGGCGCGTAGCCGTTCGGCCGTGTCCTGGACACCGCGGACCACCGCGGAGATGGGTGAGGTCGCACTGGTCATCGCAGCAGGTCCTCCAGCTCGGCTGGCGGCGTCAGCCGCAAGTACACGAAGGGTCGTCCTTCCATTGTGGCCTGCACCAGGGCGCCGGCCAGAACGGCGGACACCCGGGCAGCACGCCAACCCTCCCTCAGGTCCCGCCGCAGCCCGAGCACCTGGTCCAGGCGGTCGTCGTCGTCATAGGCGATCCCGATGAGGCCGTCCAGAGTCGGCTTAAGCATGTTGTCGACATCCACCGGCTCGCCGCTGTGCAGGAACGCCACAGTCAGCGCCAGAGGTACAGCCAGCGGCGACTCGCCGACCGGCCACCGGGCCAGCGCTGCCGATGCCACCCGCGTGCGCCAGTCGGCGCGCTTGCGGCTACTGCCCTGCAGCGATGCGGGCACTCCGGGGACTGCGCAGTCCCACGGCAGTGCCACTGTCACGTGTGGACCGGTACCGGGGCGTCGACCGGTGGCCAAGTGGCCCGGTCGCGTTCGATCGCCCGGTACACAGTGGAGCGGGTGATGGAGAACAACTCCTCGAGCTGGCCGACCATGGCCAGGACATTGAACAGCAGCCGTCCGACGGGGTCGGTCGGGTCATGCACCGACCCTCCGAGGTTGAGCTTGACCTGGCGGGCGGTGAGCTCGTCGGCGATGGCCCGGGCGTCGGGCAGGGAGCGAGCGAGGCGGCCGAGCTTGGTGACGACCAGGGTGTCGCCGGCGGCAGGCGGTGAGGGCGTCGCGCAGCCCAGTGCGGTCGCGGTTGGTGCCGGTCAGGCCGTGGTCGACGTTGTGCCGACGTCGGCACAACGTCGATTATGCCGACCTTTGCGTTATGCCGACCTTGGGCCGGAATCCGTTGGCAGGCAGGGTGATCGGCTTGAAG
>JAABUJ010005328.1_pt1 | contig 12911 bp, 8 predicted proteins | sample 5559131 | NCBI WGS metagenome assembly JAABUJ01 (sample SAMN10711875, study PRJNA513366) | rock metagenome | isolation source: Antarctica rocks | place: Antarctica: Victoria Land, Mt New Zealand nord | collected 2016-01-07
CCTGGCGCCGCTACCGCATCTTGGAAGGCAGCAAAGGTCCGCTCGTCGCCGACTTTGCCGCACTGCGCGTGGTGACGACACGGCATAGTATGCCTGGCCCGGAGGTGTGGGTGCTGTTCCGGCGTGCCGTCGGGGACCCGCCTGAGGGATCGGATGAGGAGCCGGAGGTCAAGATCTACCTGAGTAACACGCCCCCTGACCTGCCATTGGGCGCGTTGGTACGCGTGAGCGGAATGCGCTGGCCGATCGAGTCGTGCTTCGCGGAGGGTAAAGGCGACGTTGGACTCGACCACGACGAACTCCGCTCGTGGCGGGGCTGGCACCATCACATGACGCTGGTCATCTTGGCGCACCACTTCCTGGTTCGGATGCAGCAGCGTCTGAATCAGAGAGGGGGGGCCTGCGGGGCTCCCCGCGCACCTGGACCCGCCCGCAGCGCTTCACCACCTGCGCCCGGCTCCCGTCGTGTTGAGCCTGACCCAAGTTCGTCTCCTGCCGCTGCCCGTACTCGACATCGCCGCCACCCTGGACCTTGTGTCCTACCAGCAGCGCAAGCGTGCCGCCTATTGCTCCCATCGCAAGCGTATCTTGCGCCAACTTGGGCTGCTTCATCCACCCTAATCGAAGCCTCGTTGTAATACTAGTACCCTAAGTGATGTGTGGCGACTTACGGAGGAACGTCCCACTAGCGGTACTAATCTTCTCCGGGGCATGAAATTCCAATCCCTGCGACGCGACCTCTATGGCGCGACATTGCGGCAACACCATGGTAGACGGCGAGGGTTTGCCGTGCTGCCCTCTCCCACGAGTAGCCGCGTGCATGTTCCAGCCCGCGTCTACGTAGGTCGCACCGGAGTTCGGGCGAGGCCAGAATACGCCGCAGTGTGTCGGCAATGGCCGTCACGGACTGCGGGTTGAAGAAGACCGCCGCGTCACTCGCCACCTCAGGGAGGCTGCTCGTGTCGGAACAGATCACGGGACAGCCGCAGGCCATGGCCTCCAGCACGGGCAGGCCGAATCCTTCAATGATCGATGGCTGCACGTATAGATCGGCCATCGAATAGAGCGCGGCCAGATCCTTCTCCTCGACGTGCGTGATTTCGTGGATCTTGCCCTGACCCTGGAGGTGGGACAAGGCCCGCGACACCTCGTCACTAAAGTTTCCATCCGTGGCACCGACGAGCACCAGCGACAGTGCGGTTTCCCCGGCGATCTGCCCGAAGGCGGAGATCAGGCGCCCAAGGTTCTTGTGCGGACGGCGCGCTCCTATGGAGAGGATATACGACGACGGCAGGCCGTAGCGGGTTCGCACCGCGCGCCGTTCGTCCTCGTCGTAGATTGGGCGGAACGCGTGGTCCACCCCCAAGGGAACGGTCACAATCTTTTCATCTGGTGCGCTCGTAAAACGCGAGATGTCGTCCTTGGTGGCGTCTGAGTCCGCGATGATGAGACGTGCCCTTCGAATCATGAGGCGCGACGCCACCTTGTACGGTGCCAGGAAGCGCAGGCCAGGCGTATATTGTGGGTAGTGGTCCCAAATCATGTCGTGTACTGTCGTGACGAGAGGGCATGGAAGCGTGAGCGGGGACCAGAAGTAGGGCGTGTGGAACAGGTCGACGTGGAGCCCCCGCAGGTTGGCTGGCCACGCCCACAATTCGCGCGCGCTGTATAGGGGCAACGACACCGGGCACAATTCCAGCTTGCCCGATTGGACAAGCCGCTCCAGTGGGAACCTCGTATTGGGCAACATGGGATCCACGAACACGACCATGCGGTGGTCGCCACCGAGCATACACAGGCCGTCGAGCAAGCCGTACGCGTACCGGCCAACGCCGTGGAACTTGTCCTGCAAGAAGCGTCCATCGAAGCCGATCACCAGAGGGGATGCGACGTGTGTCATTGGCGCGTCCTATGTTGATAGCGATTGGATGCAACGTGCACGACGTGGCGACGGAGCGTGTGCGCCTCCACGCGCGCGGGCCACGCCGAAGGGGTGAAGTGATAGAGATCAACTGGCCCATTCGTCCCGTCACCGTTACCGGGGATGTCTAGGACACGTTGGCCATGGTGGGCGACCCAATCGAGGAGTGTGCTGGCGCTGTCACCATTATCCCAGGTATATTGATCATGACTGATCAGCAGATACTCGGGGCGGTACGTCTGTAGTTGCGTCAGCGAATGCCACAGTCCCCACGGCGGGGTCGAATAGCGCTCCAGCAAAAACTGCGCGCCAACGTCAGTCGCCGAAACGTGACGATGGTTGGGCGGGACACGTCGGTCAAGATAGTTTAACACCTGCTCGTAACCATCGCCCGGCGTGGAGTGAGTGTAAATCCAGCGATAGCCACTCCAGCCCACGAAGACGACAGCCAGAGTGAGCATCAGGGCTAGCAATCTTATGCGGGCGCGCCCCTCGATGCCGCCCTTTCCGAGGGCGCGTGCACTCACCACCGCTGTCGCCGCGATTGCGGGGACGACCAGATAGTAGAAGAATTGCTCCTCCAGTGTCCCAAACAGGATACCGTAGGCAAGCAGCGCATAAGCACTCCCCGTCCAGACAGCCAAGAGACGATTGGCCGCCCCCCCTCGCAATGCCAAAAGACACACGCTTATGGCCCCTGCGGCGATCAACGCGTACGTTGTACCGTAGTGGTCGAGCCGCGCGACGACGGTCGTCAGGAACGACGGCGCGCTGCTGTGGTGAAAACCCGTATCCTGAACCAGGCCAAGCACGCGCTCCACCCCGTGGAACTTGATGCGTGAGAAGCCATCCCACTGGCCGACCAAGGCAACGATCACCGGGTAGGGCGCGTAGGTCAAGCATGTCATGGTGACAATTGTCGCGATCGTCCGGCGCGAAAGCGCCCAGGCCAGGACAAAGAGCACGGCTAGCGGGAGGAACGTCAGAAAGGCCATCATGTCTTTGCTCAGGATGGCTAGCCCGAACATGACGCCCACGGCCACGGACCGCGGCGTCGAGAGAGCGATGTGCTTGCCACCGAGGTCACCCGTGAACAGGATCCAGTAGCCCGCGAGCACCCACCAGATCGCGGACGTTTCGAGCATGTTGCGGCTGTTGATCTCGATGATGAAGGGGTCGAGGCTGAATAGAGCGGCCGCCGCGAGGGCGGCCCACCATCCGGCGCAGCGGCGCGCGATCTCGTAGAGCGCGACCGCCGAGAGCGCGGCCAGCGCGACGTTTAGATAGCGGACAGCAAACAACTGGTCGATAAGTCGCCCGGAGATGCCAAACGCTTTGAGATAGGCGGCTTCCAGGAAGAAGAAGGCGGGCGGGTGGATGTAGAACGGGTGACCAAACGCCTCGACGTGTAGATTGGTCGCTACGCTCCGCGCCAGGCGCAGATAGACCAACTCGTCGATGAAGACGTTGTAGCTCCTGTTGAGGTAGACGGCCCGCAACAGGAACACGACGAGTCCGGTCGCGATGGCGAGCAGCGCGACGACCGCCGCCTGCCCATACGAATGAGGGGGTGGCAGTTCAGGCACGGACGCCTCCGTACACTCCCACCGTCGCTCTAGCAACGCGCTGCTCATCGCGGCTTGCCTCCCGCTGCGACGACGTTTTGCTCCGCTATTCTCCGCACCTCTTGAGTCTCCTCACGCGTCGCCGCGCGCACCCGTCGCCACGATCGCCGCGGTCGCGCGCTCGCCGTAGCCCGCAGGTAATGCTCCTCTTGCTGCGTGGCGATGTGATCCCAATCGAAACGGCGCGCCCAACGTCGATTGGACCATCGCTCCGACGTGAGATTGGCCCCCGCGCTCACCACTAAGACGATCTCGTGCGCAAACCGATCAATGTCGAACGGCGGGACGAGCCGCGCCCCGCCTGCCCCCGTTATTTCGGCCAGCGGGCCGACGTCGAAGGCGACGACGGGCGCCCCTACGGCCATGCCCTCCACCGCCACCATGCCAAAGCTCTCCCATCGGGACGGCATGAGCACGGCGTAAGCGCTCGCCATAAGTTGATACTTGGCGCGCCCGTCGACGCGCCCGACGAACCGGACGATGTCGGCCAGTTCGAGACGTGCCGTCTGGCGCACCAATGTCTCCCGGTCGGGGCCATCGCCAACGAACAGTACTGGAGGCAAGCGATCGCCTAACACGGCGCGCGCGCGGGCGATGCTCTCCAGAAGTAGATCGCACCCCTTCTGCTTGTTCTCCAGGCGACCGACGTAGAGTAGGTGCTCTGGGGGAGCCGGATCGACGGCAAAGGCCAACGGATCGACGCCATTATGAATTGTCTCAACCGTTGCGTCAGGGCGCCGTGCGCGCAACGTACCGCCCAGCCACTCAGAAACGGCGATGAAGTCATGATAGAGTCCGAGGCCCGTGCGCTCGACGACATCGAAGGGTAAGCCATACTTGGCGCGCATCTCCGCAGCGAAGAGCCACTGCACAGAAGCGACCACAGGCCGCGCGGTGAATAGGGGCGAGAAGGTGGTGCTGCATGGCGCGGAGAATTCCTCAACGAGCAAGTCGTGAGGGTAGCGACGGATGGCCGCGCCCAGCAAGGCGAGGTAACTTACGCGGTTGCGGCTTATTGATCGACTGCGCAGGCCAAGCGGCACCCAGCGGACGCCGTCCGCGACGCGTGGCCGCGCGTCAGGATATCCTGCGACGATCGCGACAATCTCGTGGCGCTCCCCCAGTCGGCGGTTGATCTCGCGCACGCGGACTGACCCGCCGCCGCTACCAGGCTGCGCGGGGTCTTCGTAGGCTAAATGCAGGATGCGCACTCTTACTCGTCTCCGTTTACTGCCGCGGGATCCAGGCCACATGGGGCAGGCGATCGTAACGCCAACTCTGGTAAGGGTAGCAGCCGTAGCAGCACGACGCCACTCGCGAAGCATAATCCCGCGCCGCCTACGGCGGGGACGACACCTGCTCCCATCGCGCGCGCGACCGCGCCGAGCGCGGTCGCGACGGACAACACGCCAAGATAGCGCAGCAACCAGTTCGCGCTATGTTGTGCCGCGTCGAAACCCAGGTCGCGCGCATAGACGAAGCCGAGCGCCACCAGGGTTGTCGTGGCTGCGACGCAGAACAGGGTAGCCGCGCCGGCTGCGTGCCAGGTCGGGACCAGCAGCCGTAGGAAGAGCGCCTCGACGGTCGTTGTCGCCAGCAATGCCCGGGCTGGTATGACGGCGCGCCCGATTGCCTGGAAGGTCGTGGAGAGGATGACCGTCAGTATGACCGCGCAATTGCCGAGGGCGAGCAGCCGCAACAGAGGTGCGGCCACGACATAGGTATGGGGAAACAACCTTCCAAGGGCCAGATCGGGGGCTGCGACAAGCGCGAACTCGATCGGGAGGAGGAATAGCAGAGTCAGGCGCAATGCCTCCACGACGGTCGCCCGCGTCTCCGCGACCTCGGCGGTACGGGTTAGGCGCGTGAATAGGATGGGCATCATGGCGGCGACTAGGTAATAGGGCGTATTGGCCAGAATCGTGGCAGCCTGGTATTGGCCTGTCACAGCTCGATTGGCGCCGGCAAAGAGCTTGACCGCCACGACATCGAGGTTGAGCAACAGAGCCAGCCCGAGAAGCGCCCCGAACATTCCACCTGCCGCCCGTAGGTGTGGCAGTTCAACGGCACCCCACAGGCGACCGTCGAGGAGGCGCAGCACCCATAGGCCGCACAGAGCCGCGACGAGGGCTCCAATCAGGAAGCCGGCCACCGCACCGGCCGCCCCGAACCCGGCTTCCACCAGCAGCAAACCTGCGGCGGCCTTGGCGATGACCTCAACGGCTTGATTGAACGCCATGACGCCGAACCGCTCGACCCCCTGCGCTGCCGCACGCACGATCGAACTGTACGAGAGCAGCGGTACCGTGAGGGCGACAAGCGCCGTGACCGTCGCGGTCTCGAGGCCGGCACGCAATGGCCCCAACGCGAAGAGGCCCACGATCGCACCGCTGATGCCCAGCGCCAGCAGCGCATTCGCCGCCATGGCGCCCCGAATGAGCGCGGCGCGCCGCGACGTATCATGGCGGGCCAGGGCGGCGGCGAGTGACCAGGAGAAACCGGAGTTCAGGGCTAGACCAGCGATGAGGAGCAACGTCTGGGCAAAGGCCAGAAGCCCGAAGTCCCCCGGAATGAGCAGCCAGCCCATGATCAGACTGAAGGCATAGTTGACGACGCTGATGCTTGCGAACGAGGCCAACATGGCTAAACGTGGGGATAGAGTCGGTCTCCGCAGACGTGTCACGAGGACCGGTGTACTCATGCGCTGGTCACCAGCGAACGGGGACGGCGTCGTTCCTTGAGACTGTTCAACACTTGTAGCGTTTCGTCAGCCGTCGTGCGCCAGTCGAAGGTTGCCGCCCACTCCAGGGCGCCCTGTGAGAGGCGCGCGCGCAGCGTCGGGTCAGCGAGAACGGACGCGAGCGCCGTCCGGTACGCCTCTTCATCCCCGGCCCCAACGAGGAGCCCGGTTTCATCGTGCTTGATAGAAACACATAGGCCGGCTACGTCGTAGGCGACGGCTGGGCAGCCATAGGTATTAGCCTCGAGCACGGAAAGCGCCCATCCTTCGACCTCGGACGGCATTCCAAAAACAGTAGCCGAGCGCAACACGCGAGCCTTGGTCTCCTCGTCGACGTAGCCATATATCGTCACACAGTCCCCGAGCCTGAGTTGCTCGACTAGGGCCTCGATGTCGGGCTTGGCGTCACCGTCGCCCACGATGTCGAGGTGCAGAGCCGGGAACGAGGCGCGCAACGTTGGCATGGCGCGCACGAGATGGTCGACCCGCTTGTAGCGCTTGAGGCGCCCCACATAGGCGATGCGCGAACCCGACAGAAGGTTATCCACATCTGTGGGCGGCTCGATCCCACTGTGGACGATTCGCACGTCCCTATGGTCGAAGCCAATGTGGGTCAGAGCGTCACGTGTCGACGATGATACGGCGATCACTGTGTGTCGGCGGTAGACTAGGGGCACGACGCGATGCTCGATGAACCACCCGACGAGACCGAGCAAGCGCGGGAACTCAGTAAACCACATCGGTCCATGGACGTGATGCACAAATAACACCTGCGGTGTGCGCGTCAAGAGCGGGGTGAAGAACGGGATGCCGTCGCAGACGTCCAGGATGCGATCAAAGCGCTTGCCGTGCCGTAACAGGTAGATCGCCGCGAGCACGAATAGACTCAGGCGTCCACCCATACGGTGGACAGTAGCGCCCTCGATGATCTCGGTGCGCAAGGCAACGTGCCGACGGCCAGGGTCGGCGGTGATGACCGTGACTTCATGTCCGTCCGCGACCCAATGACGAACATGCTCGAGCAGGTTGCGCTGTGAGCCGCCCGCTTCAGGATGCCCGACAAATCGCTGATTCAACGCCAGAATGCGCAACCGGCCACTCGCCTGTGTGGACGCGACGGTGGTCGTGGGATAGGACACTTGGGCTGACGACGCGCCGACGTGATCGGGAGGAGGGATATGGACGGGGCGAATCGGCCGTGCATCCACCCACGTTGTGCCCGCGCCGACACGCCGCACCTGGCGCATTCGTTGCCAGCGCCGCCGCAGCACATGGCGCAACGACTCGGTCGCGATCGAGGCGCTCATCTTGCTCTGTCCGGCGCGCCGATCCACGAACGTAATCGGCACCTCGGCGATGCGCAACCCGCGCCGGTAGCACTGATAGGTCGTCTCCATCATGAAGCCGTAACCGACGACATCGATGTTGTCCAGGTCGAGTGCGGCGAGGGCGTCACGCCGGTAGCAGCGGTAGCCAGTGGTGAGGTCGCGCACCGGAACGCCGAGCGTGGCGCGCGCGACGACGTTGCCGACATCACTGAGCACGCGGCGACGCCACTTCCAGCCGGGGGTTGCGCCACCGAGGACATAGCGCGAACCGATCACTAGGTCGTGGTGCGTCGCCTGCGCTAGGAGTCGCGGCAGGTCGCGTGGATCGTGTGAGAAATCGGCGTCCATTCCGAGCACATGCGTGTAGTCTCGCGCGAGCGCCCAGCGGAATCCGGCGACATAAGCGGTGCCCAAACCCTCTTTCCCGACTCGAACAAGCAGGTGGACACGTCTATGTCCAGCGCTATAGGATCGCACGACATCGCTCGTCCCATCGGGCGACGCGTCGTCAATGATAAGCACATCGGCGCTCGGCAGATTATCGAAAATAGCGTCGAGCAATAGCTCGATATTGTCTTTCTCATTGTACGTCGGGATAACCACGAGCGGTTTGACCGTGTCTGATACGCCAATCCGCAGGTCTGGCGCCCCGACGTTTGTGAGAGCGTGATCTCCCTTGCCGGCGACATTCTTACCGTCTACATCCTTGATGTCCAGATCTTTGATGCTCTGGCCCTTGTCGTGATTGAGCATCGAGGCGTCGGGACTGGTACATTCGTCGACGTCGTGGGGAAGGGGCGAAAGGCTCATGTGGAAACTCCTTGTTTTGCCCGACATCAAATTTCATTGATGTACGATACAAGCAAACGCGCTGTTTCGCGCAACTCGACATCCACCAGCGCTTAAAATACGATACTGTAGACTAGCTTTGCCCATAAAGTCCGATAGTTCCGCATCCTGTACGGTTTAGCCCACCGTGCATAGCACAGATCCGAATTGAGGTGTTCTTCACAGCTTAGTAGGCGAAGAACGTTCGGCAGAGGCCGACTTTATGGGCAAAGCCACTGTAGACTCATAAAGGCATGCAGGTAGTTTAAGATTATGTGATTAAGGGTATATCGGTTATAACCTCGTCTCAACCCGGTACACCACGATCTTGACCTCTGCACGGGTCTAGCTTAAGAACATAATGGTGCAACGTTGCAAATGCTGTGAGGACCGCAATTCCTTATTCGGGGCTGAGTTATCATAAAGGACGCACGAGGTAGATGTACGTCTTCGTACGAGGGCTATTCACTGACTTCGCCGATGACCATCCTAAGCCTAGCAGTTTCTCGAAGGGAATGTCAAGAAAACGCAATGATGGATTAATTATTGTTAATGAGTCGCATTAAATTAACAGGGGGTCAAGGCGTAAAGCACATTTATCCAAGTCCCATCTACTCATGTCTAATGTGACGATCAACCATTCCTGATGAGTGAGACTTAGCGCGCTTGTGGCTGTCGCGGTAGGTATGCTTGTGGCTGTCGCGGTAGGTATGCTTGTGGCTGTCGCAGTGGTGATGGGGTTGCTCATAATAGTCGATGTGGCTGGCATAGTCGGCGACAATATGGCTGCTCCTACGGATGTGGCCAGCGTGGTCTGCGACGGCGTCGAAATCGCCGTGTTAGCGGGAGGCATCGTAGGCGTACCCATCCTAGAGGCGGATGGTCCAGCCTCCGCCTTATTAGTAGAGTTGGTACTCGCGATCATGCGGCCATACGCATCGAGTGAGGCATACTGCCCCGAAAACAACTCGTCCTCCCGATACCATGCCAGTCCCATGAGACCATAGCGCTGTACCTGCCTGGCGGCCAGTTCGAGTGCCGCTTCATGACCCTGACCGGTATTTTCTCCAAACACGGACAGGGACGGATGGTGCGCCCCCGCCAAGTGTGCCAGGTATTTCACTGGACTCCATCGCTGGGGATTGGGTGAGTCGTCGCCATCGTCCGGGGCGTCCAACCATGTCGTGTAAACGACAACGCGAGGGTCAGCCACGGCCGCTATTTGTCGGGCATAGTCGACTCCAAGCGATAGATCTCCGCCTGCCTCCGCTGGACTCGTCCCGGCCAGATTGTCCGCGATGGCTTCCTCCTCCTGACCTGGCCTTATGCCCCAGCTTGGGTACAAAATCATGAGCGGTCCCGCGTAGTCGTGGCGTATTGTCGTAATCTGCCACAACTCATACGCGGTCAACTCGTTGAGGTACCAGGTTAAGAAACGCCGCGCTTCTCCAGCGGGTGAAGCCTGTCCTGGTCGCCACCCCGGTACAGGCGACGCAGCCTGCGCGAGGCGATCGAACGCCCAATAGCAATTGGTGTGGCCGTTATAGGCAGCGAAAGGGTAGGTAAGTTCGCCCCAGTGTCCCCCCCCCATCCTTACCCCAGCGAACGCCGTCCCAAACGTGACGAAAATGTCATGCAGATAAGTGGTGACAAGGCCACGTAGCGTATGGTTAAAGATTAGGTTCAAATCACCACTGTCGATCGTACCCGCCCCGTCATAGCGGTCACCGTACTGGTCGACGTAGTATGTGTTGCCGTCGTGCTGATGCGTCCATAGGGGTGCGTCGTGAATACCAGGGTCGAGGATAATCTCGAAGCCTGCGGCACGCAAGCGATCAAACTGTGAGCGCATATAGCCTACATATGTCTGGTCGATAATACCTGCATGAGGGGCAAATTCACGCCAACTCAGGCGGATAACCTTGGCCACAATGCCAACCCTGCGCTCAGCGGCAAGGTGTGCGCCGTCATCGCCAATAAGTGCCCAGTAATAACCCTGTCGCTTGTTTGCAGGGCAGGAAGTGGGTTGAACAGTACGACGCGCGAAAGAGTGTGCAGCGAAGCATCCCGTCCCAGCCCCATACGACGGGAGGTCTGGCGTCGTTCGCGGCGTTAGGGCGCCACGTACCAGGAGCAAGGCGGCGAAAGCTAGAATAACTAGGATAGAGACTATAAGCGGCAAGCGCAGGCGTTGCAATAGGCGCACGTTTCGCATTCGGCAATTTGGACGACGACACTAGTATACCGTAGATCGAGCACACGATCTTCGACTTTGACCGAGATGCACGGTTAGATCAGCCGGGCAATATCGTGGGGCTAGGATAGAATGGCGATAGAGTTCATGGAAGCGTTTGCCGCGCCGCCAGTGTAAGGACAGCGTTCCCAACCGAGATCATAACTGGCTCCACTACGTGAGTGGGCTACCAGCGCCATCAATGCTCCTTTTGTGACCACGGATGGCGCTGGTAGCTAAACCAGTTCGTCCTCCCCTTCGATCTTCGCCAACGGGACTATGAGGTCTACGGCTGCGCCAGCATGGCAAGGGTTACCGTCGCCTTGCGGGGACCGACCCGAGCGGGAAGCAAAAAACTGAGGCCGATAGGGGAGGAAACCGATAGTGAAAGTCCTGGCCCATACGCATCATCTGGCTCCGATTCGGGAGTACCCCGGCAGCCATCGAAAATACCATCGGCTCCCCCAAGAGATTCTTTGCTCGTACGACGACTCTCTCCTCAATCGCGTTAGGGCTACGATTGATGACTTCAACGAATAGGTGCGCCGCATCCCGGGTCGCGGCGACAAGTAAGGATGATCTCCCAGCCCCATTATGCGCGCTGGTCACCCGCCGAGCCACGACATCGGAGCCGCGCAAGTTGCCATTGATCCACAGCGCCCAATAGCAATAGTCGCGGTGTTTGGCGGCGTCGTAATGCCCGAACCCGTCCTGCTCTGCTCCGTAATCATCGAACACGAATGCCGTTGTGATCCGGCTGCGTGGGTTATACAGGCTGTACTGCGTCAGCGCAAGATTCCAGAGTCCACTGGCAATCTCATGGTGGGCAGTCGTCGTGTTGTGCTCGGTGATGCCGACGCCGACGTTGGGTCGTCCGAAGCGGACACGCCGCATCCGCTCAAGCAATACGGGCATGCCGTACGGTACCCCACCGATGCGGGCGCTGTCCTCCATGTCGTCTAGGTTGAACGGCGCGTTGAGCAAGGCGTCCGTAGATGTAGCTCCTGCATAGGTGTGATATGTAACCACATCCACACTATGCGCGCAATCCGTGAGCACCTGATCGATGATTTGTGTGTTGTAGCCGCCGGGCGGGAAGCCGTACGGCGACCCGACGGCTGGCCCGCATAGGACGACGTGGTCACGCAGGCCTGCCGCCACAAGGGCGTCGTGGCAGGCGTTGAAGATGCCGGTGTAGTCTGAGGCGCGTGGGATCTTGTAATCGATCGTGCCCTCGGGTTCGTTGCCGATCTCCCAATACTGAGTTCGCAGGTTGTACGGTGCGCCGAGGTAGCGCCGCACGAGGGCGACGAGGTTTGTGGTCACCGTCCCACTCGTTTCACCTACTCCATCGGAGCGTAGGGAGCGTAGATAGGGCAGGCCAGGCGCAATGTACTGGACGAAGAGAGGGGTAGCGCCCGCGCGCACGATGGCCCGCACATTGCGGTCCACGTAAACGACATCATGGCCAGGTAATTTATCGTCCGGGTAACCTACGGTACGCACGAGTCCGACGCGCGCCGCTTCGAGATCGCCTTGAAAGTTGATTCCCTGTCCATTTGTCGCGAATTCGGGGGTGTGCCCGTTGATACACACACCGCCGATGCCGCGTGGGACGCGGCGCACCACCACGCTCGCGTCGACGGAGATGCCGTTGAGATCGCGCTGAACCGCGGATGGTATGGGCGCAACATCGCCATATGCTCCACCGCATAGTGCGACCGTCCCGACGAGGAAGTGGCGGCGTGTCAGCATGATGTCCCTTTCTACAAAAAGATAGGCGTTTCCCCACACCAATAGCATACTGGTGTCGTACCTTACCACCCATCCAAGGATGCACGCATAAGCGCTTGCAGATAAAATGCAACGATAGCTCTCACTCTATGTAAAAAATACGGCATCCGATCTATTGACGTATCGCCTTCCAATTCGGTAATGTGAAGGTGGGACGGAAATATCGGAATTCTGCGGGACGCAACGATCCTTAGTCTTAACGAGAGCCCTGCCACGCTTTATTGTCAGTGCGCAGCTAAGCCCAGCATGCGCGATGAGTTCTTGTAATGGTTACCTTGGCTAAGGGGAGCGAGTGGTGAAACCGCCTGCAATCGTACGTATCTTATCAAAAACCTGGGGGCCGGGTATACTGAGGCCACTGAGTAGGGGGGGGTGACGGAGCGTGAGTGTGCTGGACGATCTGGATCTGAGCGGGATCACGGACCCGGAGGCGCGGCGCATC
>JAABUJ010005329.1_pt1 | contig 12910 bp, 12 predicted proteins | sample 5559131 | NCBI WGS metagenome assembly JAABUJ01 (sample SAMN10711875, study PRJNA513366) | rock metagenome | isolation source: Antarctica rocks | place: Antarctica: Victoria Land, Mt New Zealand nord | collected 2016-01-07
CCGGCCTCGCCGACCAAGCCACCACGATCCCCTGGCTCAACGGCCGCGAGCTGCGCTTCCGCTTCCCGCCAAGATGACCGACCCCGAAACCTCAGCACAACTATCTGACCGAGAATCGAGGTTAGCGGCGCTCTTTGTTCCATTGTTCCTCCCGGGCCAAAGCCCGACCGCCGACGACGATCGGTTTGCGGCTGGGGACAGCTCCCAAGGAGGAGGCCCTGTAATGCGGCTGCTCAGGCGAATTCGCAGGCGCTGGGTCTGAGCGTAAAGACCCATCGCGGCGTCTTGCTGCGATCAAAGTCCAACAGGCGAGCCGGGGTGTAGGTTGAGCGTGCGCAGCTCATCTCGGGTCAAGGGATTTGGTATCAGCCTTCGAAAGGCTCTCGAGAAGTAAAATCCGCCCGATCACCCACTATGCCGAACGAATCTGAAAAGCCCAACGGGCTTAGAACCTGGTTTGCGCGCCAGGAGGAGCGCTCGCCGTGGCGAGGATTTGCCGCGCGGTTTTCTGTCGGAATTGCCATCTTGGTTGTTGGAGCGGCTTTGATTCCGGTAAATCATGCTGCGGCGGGTGTCGTCTTGGTTGTGGCCCTCATCGTAATTCCGCTGGCGTTCCGCGGCTAAGAGATCAACGATGTGGCGTCGCCGGCTATACATTGCGTTTCGAGCTGGTGGGGGCAGGGCGGAAGGTGTCGTTCATGTGCTCGCAGCCGGGATCGTGACAGTTGGGGCGGTCTGGGGCCGTGAGGAAGGAGTAGGAGTAGCTGCTTGGATCGCCCCTCCTTTCGTGGTTATTGTGTTGGCTTTGGGATTAGGCGAGCTGACCCGCAAGGCGCGCATCCGGCGGGAGATCCGCCGGAAGCCCCTGCGCTGAGTTCTCTCAATGATTAGAAGGGACCGAGGTAGGTAGTGGGTCGCGCTAAAGCCGCCTATGCTCGATAATAGTCGTTATGTATTTTTATGCTGGAAATTAGTTGGTTTTGCGCTGCCGGTTATGTATCTCTCCTTGTTCTCTGGCAGTGGGTGGCGTCGGAGTCTGTCGCTGCAGAGAGCCAGCGGCGGCCCTCAGGTCCCCAGGCTCCGGCGAAAGGGCTATTGATCGCCCACCTGTAAGCCGATACAGTTCTTATCGCTGCCTGGCACTGCGTCGGGTGAGAAGCCGCAAGCTCCGGAGGGCCAGTCCGAGGACATCCTTTGCAAAGAGATGTCGCCTAGGACGGGAGCCGGGGCTTACGCATGTCTAGGGCGAGCTGATGTAGTCCAGCTGGCCGATCACGCTCGTGTCGCGCAGGGCGTTCAGGGGTGAGTCGTCGATCTGCAGGAGATGCTGGCGCACCGCGCCGCAGATCCCGTCGGCAAGCCACAGCAGCGCTTCGCTCTTATCGCGCCATTCGTAGGCCAGCTCGCCGGGCCGCTCCAGCGCGTTGAGGGTGTCAAGGATCACCCCGCGATCGCGCCGGTCCTCAAGCTCTCCGCGGCTCTCGATCAGCAGCAGCGACGCGCCGTCGTGCACGATCTTGGGCACGACGGTCTGCAGCGCGCCGGCGCGCGCGGCCTCGAGCTTCTTGCGGCCGGTCGGGTAGTGCACGCAGACGTGCGCGACCGCACCGATCTCCCCGAGCACCCGAATCATCGCCTGGCGCGCGGTTGGGCCCTCCTCGTGCCAGTGAAACGGACGGCGACGCGACGTGCCGGCGAAGACCCCCGCGACGGCCGCGCGCGCGTCCGCCTCATCGGCGAGGATCACCGCGGCGCCGACGACGTAGGCGACTCCGCCCGGGAGCTCCGGGTAGGTCTCATCGAGGACCGCCAGCACGACGTCAGGCTGCCGTCTCGCGGGTCAGGCGGTCCGGGACCGGCGGCTGGTCTGGTGGCAGCGGTCGAGGACCTCGGCGATCGAGTCGACGCGCTCGGGCCGGGAGGCGGCATACCGAGCGGTCGTCCGCAGATCGACGTGACCGAGCCGAGCTGAGACCTCGTGCACCGAAACGCCGGCCTCGAGGCAGTGGGTCGCCCAGTAGGCCCGCAACGAGTGCGGGTGCGCGAGGCGGTCAGGCACGCCCGCGGGCAGGCAATGGCGGCGAACGAGCCGGTAAACGGCCTCGGCTGAGAGAGCGACGGGATCCTCATGGGCATGGCGCCCCAGGCGCACGAACAGCGGATGCTCATCGCGCAGTCCGACCCCGTGCGCCAGCGGGTGGACCTTGACCCAGGCGTCAATGGCCTGCTGCACCGCGTCAGGAACCGGCACCTCGCGCTCGCGGCCGCCCTTGCCGCGCACGAACAGCCGGAAGTGGCGGGCGTTGGCGCGCGGGCGGCGCAGGTCCTGGGCCTGTAGGCCGCGCAGCTCAGCCGACCGCAGCCCACAGTCACCGAGAACACGCAGCAGCGCATAATCGCGCTTCCCGGCCAGCGACCGACGATCGGGAACGCGCAGCAGGTTGCTGTAGTCGGTGTCGGTCAGCGTCTCCGGCGGTCCCGGCTCATGGCGCGGAGCTCGGACGCCGATCGTCTCCTGCTCACGCCCCAGGTCGCGGGCGAGCGCGCGGACCATGGAGATGTAGACGCGCTGGGTGGCCAGGGCAGCGGGGCGACCGCCGCGGCCACCCCCCGGTCGCCAAGTGGCGAGCGTAAGCGGCGATCACGTCAGCATCGAGATCCCCGACCACCGGCGGTCGGCCCAGCCCGCGCGCCAGCCAGTCCCCGAACGCCCGGAAGATCGACGCGTACTGCCTCCTGGTTCCCGTCGAGGCAGCGCGCGCGGCGATCCGCTCCGCCTCGCCGAACAGGTTGCGTTGCGCAAACGCCTGCTCGCCGCGCGCCGCACCGATCACGGCACCGGGATCGAGGTCCCCCTCCCTCACCACCGCGGTCCCGTCCCGTACCTCGACCCCGTCGACCAGGTTTTCGCCGGCAGCGAGCTCAAGCCGCCGCCCGGTCACGAGCGCCGCCTATCTCTGAAACGGGTCATCTCGGGTCAGATTAAACCGGGCACCGGACGACCCGCCAGCCTGATCTTGCTGCCGCCCCACGGGTCGCTCAGGTCCGTAAAACGGAGTTTTCAGACCTGAGCCCACTCCGGGCCGTGTGCCACCCTTGACAGCGTGGCGACCAAGCGTGAACCGAGCCTCGATGAGTCGACTCTCCGAAGCGTGCAGTTCCGCAAGTCGCACAACTAATCATCTCGCGTCTTGCAGTGTCGTCAGACGGACGCGAACTCAGGGTCATCGGCTGAGTCGAACAGCGGCGCCGTACCGTCCAAAACATCGGCAGCGACCTCGTCTACTTCGTCATCCTCGGGGACCTTGATGGACGCAGGTGCGATGCCGCAAGCGAGGCGGATCTCGGTGATGAGAGCCGCCTCGCGCGCTTGCACGAACTGCTCATAGAGCTGGGCGGCTTGGTCGTTGGGAAGCTCCTCGGTCGCCTGAGCCGTGACGGCGATCGTGTCGTCAGCGATGAAATGGGGCTCTAGAAGGTCGAGGCGCGCGCCCGACGGAATTATGACGGTGTCGTTGAGATATGCGGCGGGAGCCTTGTCCTTGATTTTCCCGTTGGTCTCGTCGGAGATGAGCGTCCGGTTCGCGATTGTGTTGATGGTGCCCTTTCTCTCGATGCCGTGGCGCTTGAGATATGCCTGGGGGAAGATGTGGTGATCCTGCAGCTCTTGGAGTCTGATGTCCTCGCCGCGACGCCAATCCCTCGCGTTGCGCAGGGCAAGCAGACAGAAGATGCCGCTGTACACAGCGCTCGCGGAACTCGCGGAGCCGCGAACGCGGAAGCCGGGTGCGCCAATCAAGTTCTCAGCTTCGTCGAAGACAGCGGGGGCGGCGCCGGTGTCAAACCAGTGGCGCGTCATCTCCGAGTAGTCCTTACGAGACTTGCTCTCGACGGCGCTTGAATAGCGCTCCATGAAGACGTTGCACCAATACCAGCGTCGGAGCTCGTCGCGCGCTTGCTCCCCTAGCCCGTGCTTCTCGATCTCGGCTCGGAGCGCCGCGAGGATGGGCACGAGCCCGTATCCGGGCAGCCACTTCTCGGCGAAGACGCCAAAGCCATCGGGCCCGACGTGCTCGATGAGCTCCAGCCCACGCTCGACGGCGGCTGCGGCGCGGCGCCAGTCGTCTTCGAAGGCGGCGGGCTTGAGGTCGATAAGGATGCGGGGCTTGGGATCGAGATTGCGCAGAAGGGCGAGCGTGCGCAACACCAGAACCCCGAACTTGTGCTTGTCGGCCTTGCCGCCAGACCATGCCTTAAGGCGAGGATGAGCTTCGACGGCTTCCTTCCAGAGGTCATGCAGACGGATGCCCGAGCGATACAGACGCGCGGTCAGGAGGTCGTAGACCGAGAGGTCAACACCAGTCGAGTTCAGCTTTTCGAAGATGGCGCAGACCCGTCCGATCGACTCGTTGTCGGCCTCGTCGACGCCTGGCAACTCCACGAGCGGAACGTCGAAGGTCTGGAAACCGGTTACGGCGGCCGTCCAGCGGTCCCGCCACTCGGAGCGATAGCGCTCGAGATCGTCCGGCCTTTCTTCGCGAAGCCAATCGTCGAAGCCGTCGCGCCAAGTCAAGAAACGCTGGGGCGTGAGGAGGGCTTCGCAGGGCAAGATCCGTTGCTCGTATTGCACTTTGACCTGGTCAAGGCCGCGAAGCTCACGCTTTGCGCGGTCGAAGACGACCTCGTCGCTGTCGGGTTCTGAAAGCAGAAGGTCGAGGCTGACGAAGTACCAGCGGCGTTGGCTCGAGTCTTTGAGCGAGAGGTCGGGCGCGGTGAGCGCGTAGATGAGCGACGAGAGCCGTTGCTGGCCGTCGAGAATGAGAAGCTCGGGTCGAGCTGCGGCATGCACGGGCTTAGCGCCTCTCAGGAACTCAGGAGCGAAAGGCGGGTTGTTCGGATCGCAGCGGAGCAGCAGCAGCGATCCAATGAAGTACCCGCGAACGATCGACCGAACGAGATCGGCAACCTCCTCACGTGTCCAAACGAAATCCCTCTGGAAGTTGGGCAGGCAAATCTTGCCCTCGTGCGCATCCTCTACGAGGCCGATCATCTTGCGCTTGCCCGGGGAAATGTCCATGCCACACGATCATACGATCGTGAGCGGCTATGGACATGGCTTGTCGTGGGTGGCTCTAGTTCACGGGGTTCCGTGTACGGGCGCCGTGCAAGCTGGAGTCGCCCAAACTGGGAGAGCCTGGCTGCCGCGGCCGGCACGATTCATCCTCCCGCCGCCTACCAGACCCTGTTCTCCTCCAACAATCGGAACGTCAACGCGATCGCGCGCCGCGTCACGGCGAAGCGACGAAAGGGATAGTCCGACGCTGTCGTCCTCGACGCCTGCGTGTGGGCGATGCCGCAAGCGGGCAGGTGCCTTAGACCCTGCTTCTGGACTGAGTCGGTGGCCGGTGAGCATCCATGCGGCAGCGGCAGCGCTCGGGTCCGGAGGCCCTCGCTATTGTCCTCGCCGTCGGCGAGCGATGGGGCGGTGAGCAGTGACAGGCGGCATCTTCTGTATCGAGAACTGGTCCGGCGATCTTCGTTCGAAGGACTCGTCAACCGATCTACTCGAATTCCTCGAAAGGCACGGAGCAGCGCGGACCGTGCATCAGCGCGTTTCAACGGCGAGGGAGCTCGGCCATTACCTGTCGCGGTTTGCGTCTCAGACCACGTATCGGGTTGGCTATCTGGCGATGCATGGCAGCCGCGGGCAGGTCTTCGTCGGCAGTACCCCGGTCTCCCTCGAGACCCTGATCAGTTGGTCGACGTTGGAAGGAGAGGCCGCACCGAGGCTAACCGCCGGCGGGGACCCGGAGGAATACGTCGTCGATCTCGCTGGCAAGGTTCTCTACTTGGGAAGCTGCGCCAGCCTCAACGTCTCGCGGGACCAGCTCGCCAAGCTACGCGCGGAGACAGGCGCAATCGCTGTATGCGGGTATCAGCGGAGCGTCGACTGGTTCGAAGCGGCGGGCTTTGAACTACTGCTACTGCCCGCACTTGCCGCTGCTACGTCGGGCGAGCGCCAAAGCGTAGGCGCGGCGCTCAAGCGGCTATGGAAGCGATCCGGGACGCTGATGGACACCCTCGGCTTCATCTCCGAGCCGAATTACGCGCCGACAGCCTGACCGCGCCGGCGACCCCATCGCATTGGAGGCCTCACCGTACGCCGCGGCTCCTTCCGTTGACCGAGGACAGTCGCGCTATCGCGCGTGAGCAGGTCCATTGGGCCGACGCAAAGTCGCCAACGCGATAGCGCAACGCGAAGCACGAGCCGGACGAAAGGGATCGCCACCCTGGCCTGAGCGGCACGGCGGTATCGCCGTGAGACGACTGCCGGCAGGAAGGCGCGCGGCGACTCGATCCGCTCGCCACCCTGACGGGCGTCCGCAGGCGGAACGCGGGGTGCCGGAGCTGTGATGCGGTGCGGTGCCGGCAAGCGTGCTGAGCCGCCTCGCTATTGGAAATCCGGGCGACGCGCCTCACCCCGGTGGGCTCCGGCTTCGCGGGCGAGGCTATGGATCGTTGGGCTCGGAGCTCGCGAGCACCCAGTGCTGCTTGGAGTTGCGCTCTACCCATCCACGGTGGGTGGTTGATCGGACATAGAGGCGATCGCCGTCGGCGCGGATCTCGACAAGCTGCGTGCCGAGCCAGGCAATGCCGTGCCCGTCGACGGAACGGTCAGACCGGCGGAGGATTTCGATCACCCCGGCTTCTGGTTGGGTTCGGAAGACGTAGTTGGTGCCGACGCTTTCCATGGGCGGCTGGCGGGTCTGTTGGGCTCGTGCCTCTGCTTCGGTGAGCAGCTCCACGTAGTGGGCCGCGGCGGCGGGGAACCGGTCGACGAGGAGTTGGGCGAGTTCGTCGGTCACCCGGCGGCCGTGCTCGGTGCCCACGCGGACGTCCCGCGTTTGGAGCACGAATACCTCGGGGAGTCGCTCGCGAGGGCTCTGAGGGTAGCCGGCGCTCTGGAAGTACATACCGACCACGAGCCGGATGTCCCACGAGTTGAACAACTCCCAGGCGAGGTCGACCGTCAGGCTGACCTGGTGCGGCGAGGGCGGGCTGAGGGCAAGCGATTCGGCCCAGGTCAGGGCGACGTCGCGGCGGCTGGTCTTTCCGCCCAGTCCGTGCAGGCTGAGGGCCTGGTTGTCGGCGATCACCCTCCCGAGGCGTTGCATGAGGGGAAGCAGGACCTTGTGCGCGGCTCGCAGCCGGTCTGACATGACCGCGGCTTCGCGTCGCCATTCGGCCTGCTGTTCCTCGGCGGCCACCGATGGGGCGCTAATCGCTCGGACCTGCTCGACCAGGTCGTCGATGGTTGCCGGGTGACGACGGGGCTGGGCGGGCGTGAGCCACGTCTCGAGCTCGGCGGCGAAGGTCCGCATCGTCGGTCTCTCGGAAGGCGCGAGGCGGGTCGAGTGCTCGAGGATGCCTTCGAGTCCGGCCGCTTGCGGATGGCTGGTGTAGCTCCGGAGCAAGGTTGCCCGATCGCCGATGCGCAGCTGTCCGGGCGGCGGGTAGTTCTGCCCGGACGCCAGCACCCACAGGACCTTGGCCAGCGACCACACGTCCGCGGGCCCGGGGTCCGCGCTGGCGGGATCCTCGACCATCTCCGGCGCGACGAAGTGCGCCGGCCCGAGCTTCTGCCCCGGCTCGGTCAGGGCCTGCTTCCCTGGCCGGGTCACCAACCCGAAATCCCCCACCACCCAGTGCTCTTCGTGACGAAAGAGGTTGTCCGGCTTCAGATCGCGATGGTGAATCTCCGCTTCGGCGAGGCGCGCCAGGCTGTCGGCATAGACGTGGACTGCTTCGACGACCTGGTCCAGCGTCGGGCCCGTCCCCAGCGCCGCGCGAGCGGTCTCGGCGATTGGCATCGCCAGCCATGCCGGATCCTCGCCGGTCGGGGTTGAGGGCACATGAGCGTCGAGGACGGGCAGGACGCCGGGGTGCGGGCCAGCCAGGTGAAAGGCGACCTCATCGCGGAAGCGGCGGTAGGGCTCGGCGTCGAGGCGGTGCGTCTTCAACTCCTTGACCACGACGCGCTTCCCGTCGGGACCGGTCGCCGCCCACACGCGCGAGTGGGTGGTGGCGGCGATCTGGCTGACGACTGTGAACCGTCCGAAGCGTCTCGGCTCGACCATGCCGTAAGGGTGACGCGGAGCTCCGACGCTATGTGGCGCCCAATCGGCGGCGGCTGCCGCACACGGCGCGGAAGCCAGCGATCCTCGATTCGGCTTGAGCGGCATCCCCTGGCGTGTGTTGGCCGTACAGCCCAACCTGTTGGCGCAGGCTCGATCCGAGCGAACAGCTTGCGGTCGAGGAGGAGCACGAGCGACCGCCAGCCTTCTGCGCGTGACCGCGGCTGTCCAATGTACGAGCAGTCGCTACAGCAAACCCCAGCCGGTCAGCACTCGCCGCCAAGCATCGATCGCGTCCGAACCGACCGTCAGCCCATCCAGCCGTCTCCCGGCATGATCAATCTCGAGATCGAGCCGCCACCCCGGACCAGCGGCGCCGTCGCTTGTCCCCGACGCAGCCACGATGCGAGGAACGTCGCCGCTGCGTGGCTGTGAGGTCAGGTTTCCGTGCTTGTCGAGGTTCGCCAGATCGGCGAGCAGCGCGAGCGCCGGCTCCGCGGTGATTACCGTCTCGATCGTGGAGCCAGGGCGATCTCGTTCTTCAGCGCGTCCTTGATGTGGTACGCCTGAACATAGAAGGAGTGGAGTCGATGGCGGGCGGCATGGATCGCCTCGCCGCTCACCCCTCCGGTCTGCGGCGCTTGTAGCTCGGCGAGCTCGCGCTCAACCTCGTGCCAACGTCGTTTCCAATCCCGCACCTGGTCGGCAGGTGTCAGCGTTGCGGCGACGCTGTCAGACGTCATCGACACCTCTCCCGAAAGGGGGACGTGCACGCTGATCGCAGTCGCGCCGCACTCCGGACACGGCGTGCGCGGTGCGTCCGTGGCCAGCTCTGGTGGGCGCGCCGCACCGCACTGCGAGCACGTCACGGTGTTGATAGCGATTCGCGGATCCACGTAGCCGAAGCACCGCGCGGTTGCTCCCCACGGCGACGGCCGCTGACGATTCTCATCAGCAGGAGACGGAAGAGCGTTCGGGCCCGGCGCCACAATGTGATCGTGCCCAGACTACCCCGTCCCGCACAGACGATCTCAGAGATCACCCGCCGCGACATCTTTGACTACATCACCCTCGAGAACGTCGCGTGGAGCGGCCGATTGGACGAGTCCGCGTTTCTGGAACGGATCTGGGATCTCAACGACATGCGCTCCACCGACGGTCGCTTCAAGAATGCGGCAGGCGACATCTGGCAACACCGGGTCAACAACCCATACGACTGGGAGGACGACTGGGTCTTCACCGATGACCGCTTCGACCTCATGCACGGCGACGATCAAAACTTCCTCCGCTTCCTCTGCGAGATGGTCCACCCGGCGGTCCGACCAGACCGCGACGAAGTCCAGCGGCTCGTCGCCCGTTTCAACGAGACCCTCGCGGCCGACGGCTGGTCGCTCGTCGCGACCAAGCAACTGTCGGGCCGTCCAGTCTTCGAGGGCCGCCAGAAGAAGGGAGCCAAGAATCCGGCCAGCGCGCTGCGGCTCCCGGAGTACCAGAGACTGCGTGATCCGAAGGTGTTCGAGGAACATCTTCGCCGCATCGATGCCGGCCTCGCGAGTGACCCCGCCGCCGCGATCGCCTCGTCGAAGGAGATGGTCGAGTCGGTCTGCAAGATCGTCCTCGACGACTACGACATCACCTACGCGCGCAGCATCGACCTGCTCGACCTCTACAAGGAGACGGCGAAGGTGTTGCGGCTCAACGCCGAGGCCGTTCCCGGCAGTGCCAAGGGCAGCCAGGCCGCGCAGGGGGCGTTGCGCGCACTCGTGACCACCGCGCAGCGCCTCGCAGAGCTGCGCAACGAGCTCGGGCTTGGTCACGGCCGCAACCGCTCGAGCCAGGCGCTCACGCGGCACGCACGCCTCGCGTTCAACACCGCATCTGCGGTCTCGGAGTTCCTCCTCGATACGTGGCATGAGCGCCGCGACGACACCCATGAAGGGACGGACAGAGCAGCGGGCGCGCGGCGATAAGATGGTCGAACTGCGACTCTCCGCTCGTCCGGTCCACCGGACCCGCCAGGCTCCGAATGCAGGGCCTGCGCTTGACGGCGTTCGCGGCCCGTAGCCACCGAGAACCAGGGGAGGACTTTGAGCGGTCACCTCGGTCACCGGCGGGCACTCCGTGTCGCCTGGGTGTCTGATGACGTGCGGGAGCAACGCAGAGCTGTTGTGGCGATCTGCGGAGTCCGGTTTCGGGACGTCTGGTGACGGCGACCAGTCTTGATGATTGAGGCTTGCTGGAATAGGCGAGCCGGGTGGAGCGGCTACGAGCTGTCGTCGCCCTGCCGTGGCTTCGAGGTGGCGGGACGGACCAACAGAACCGCCGCAAACAGAAAGGTCCCTCCTGCAAGTGACATCAGATCGGTGCACCGAATCATGGGGCCGGCTCGCCATGATCGCCAGCGGCGTCCGCGACTACTGGTTCACGCTGTTGCCGGCCGCCCGGTGTCATGGCTGTTCGCCTTTTCCCGACCCTGGTGCGTCCCGTCGACGAAGCCCGGCCGCCCACCCGCGAGTACGCGCTAGCTGTGCCGCCTGGACCGCGGTCTGCCGTTACGACTGCCTCTCGCCGGTGGGTCGAGCCGTTGGCGGGCGAGAACGACGGCGTATGCGGGGTTGTCCCGTCGCGCCGCACTGTCCGCTCGAAATGGCGCGAGGCCCGCTAGTCCACCCAAGGCACCGGCAGCCAGCCCAAGCGGGCCTCCCGCAATCCCGCCGATCACGATCGCGGCGAGGGACAGCGTCCCGGGAACCGCAATCTTCCAGCGACCTTCGCGTGCGATCGCCCGCTGGAGGACTGCCGCGTCTTCTTCCAGCTGTAGCGCTAGCTCAGTTGCAGCGGTCAGAGGTTCATCGGAACTCGCGCTCGCGAAGGTGCGCCGCACCGTGCGGCGGAGCGCCTCCACGGTTTCGTCCTCCGCGGCGATTCGTGCCAGGGTCTCGCCATCCGCGCTGGGGAGCGTGGGAATGTCCGCCCAAACCAACGGCTGCGCAATTGGGGACCCCAGGCCTTTCTGTGCAAGCAGTCGGCCCTCGAAAGGTGTCGTCGCGAGGTAGCTGCCGCCGACGGCCTCTGCGATCGCGAGCTCCAGGTTCATCGTCTGTAGAAGCCCCGCGGTGCTCTGGCGCTGTGTGTGGGCGATCCACGGCCCGTAGTTGTACTCAGGGTCATATCGGTCGACCAAGCCGGACGTTAGGAAGACGCCGTCCTTGAGCTCGACTGCACGGCCCTGTGCATCCTGCTCGATGCGATTGTAGAAGTAGAACTGACCGAGATCATCGTGATCGCGGGCGGTCACAAAGACCACCTCGCGCCGAGTCGGCCCCTCGACCATGAGCTGCGACATGACCCAGTCGACGAGTCCGGGGCGGCTCAGATCCGCCTCCGTTGTCTCGTACGCGGCCTCGGCCGTCAGTATTGCCATCACGGCTTGCGGGACGAGGGCGACAGCGCCGATTTCGAGGAGACCCCTCATGCGGGCCTCGCGCGCGAGGGCGGAAGCGAGGTGCGCAGCTTGTCGGGGCTCGGGACGACGGAGCAGCTCCTCGGCCACTCTGTCCTCGGCGAGGTAGTGGTCGGCCCAGAGCAGGGTCTGACCCGTCATCCGGCGGGGATCGCCACCGCCTGTCCATAGGGCGGTCGGGGCCTCAGCGCGGACAGCGTCCGCGCGCAAGCGATCGAGGGTCTCCTTCCCCGTCGAGAACACCGCCGCGGCGAGATCCTCGTGATCCGCATTGGAGACAGAGCTCAGGCGCTTGCGAAGGTGCGCCTCATCCTCAGACGCTAAACCGAGTGAGGCAAATGCGTCGTTGCGCATCATGCCTGCTTCGGCCAATGAAAGGAGCGAATCGTGCGCGGGCACTCCGGCGATCCGAGCCGAGAACGCATCGACGATCAATGGCCGCTGCGTGGGCTCATCTGTCGGGGGCCAGATCGGCGCCCCCGTTATCTGTCGCGTGAGATCCTCGATTGCCTCCTTGGCGAGCGCCACATCCGGCGCAATCCAGACGCCGCCGTCCTCCGGAGCGGTTTCGGGCAGAGGAGCCCCCGGCGGCCATCTCGGGCCGCGGCCGTGACAGAGCTTGTACTTCAGTCCAGACCCGCACCAGCACGCCTGATTCCGAGAGCGCGGTGCCAATGGCTCCATGTCCACCCAGAGAACTATGAGCCCAGGCACGGACCGCTACCAACCGCACCGAAATAACGCCGGTGTGTGGCCGCTGCTCCCACCGAGCGATCGGCAGAGTGTTGGATCGGGCGAGGGCTACCACTCGTGAGAGCCCTCCATTCGCATCGACCTGATCGTGGCGAAAGGACCAAGCCAGAGGTCGGGGGGGTCCGCCGGCTCGGCCGCGCTGCCCTTAGTTCGACTGCAGGGAGGTCTCGTGGCGACCGCCGCCCCGGCCCTCCGCCCGCCGCGGCTACAGGGTGCGTGCGTCGGTATGCGCCGGCGAGCGCTTTCGCCATCCGCCGACGTGAATCCTCACGCCTGGTTTGGCGACCGGGCGCTCGCGGCGGCGTCGGCCAGCAGGAGTGGCCCACACGATCGCCTTCGTTGGGACTCGAGTGCTCGCGAGACCTGAGATAGCCTCGTCGCGGTGGCCTGGCATGACGCGCGTCTGCGCCGCATCTATCTGCGCCGGCGCGCGGTCGCTCTGAGCGTTGTGGTGGCCCTGGTGGCGCTCGTCGCCGCCAGGCTCGATCATGGTTCCGGCGCAGGGGCACCGACCCGGCCGGGCGCGGCTCTCAGCCGGGGACCGGACGGATATGCGCGA
>JAABUJ010005332.1_pt1 | contig 12908 bp, 13 predicted proteins | sample 5559131 | NCBI WGS metagenome assembly JAABUJ01 (sample SAMN10711875, study PRJNA513366) | rock metagenome | isolation source: Antarctica rocks | place: Antarctica: Victoria Land, Mt New Zealand nord | collected 2016-01-07
GCCGGAACGAGGGGCGCTGAGGGCGCCCCGACCGGGCTGACCCCCGACCGCAGTCGGCGTCACGCTGCCATGCGACCGCAGTCGCAGGCCAAGCGCGCTCACCATCACAATCGTGGGGCGCACCCCTCGACCACGACGACAACCCCAAGGGGCGCGTTTCCGAGACGCTGGCGTTGCTGTACGGCATCGGTCAACGATACAAGAAGATGATGGGCGTTCTCCAGCAGATGCGGAACGATAACCCGGAGCGGTTATCCTATTTCCACGAACCAAGTCGTCTCATCATGCTGGTCCATGCCTGCTTCCCCGACGAGGGCCAGCTTATTGACCTTGGTGAAACGCTTGGGTATCCCCTCCCTGTTCCACCCGAGAGGGTGCTGGAGTCTATCACTACGCTCGACATGGCGAAGTGGCAGCGACAATCAACCTCGGGTGCGCCCCACGATTGTGATGGTGAGCGCGCTTGGCCTGCGACTGCGGTCGCATGGCAGCGTGACGCCGACTGCGGTCGGGGGTCAGCCCGGTCGGGGCGCCCTCAGCGCCCCTCGTTCCGGCGCCGCAGTGCCCGTCCGCTGCCATGCGACCGCAGTCGCAGGCTCCATCTCACAATCGTGGGGCGCGCCCATCAACCTCACCAAGCGTTGATTGGTTCGTGGTTGGACGCTACAATAAGTGGGACGCCCAAGACGGGCCGCGCTTCCCGATCTTGCTACGCATCTTCGTATCGACCGATGGCCAGGGCCATCGTTGTGGTCAGCCAATTGTTCCGGGTCCGGCGTTAGCCGGACATGACGAAGTTCTTGACGGCACGAAGCGCGACTGGTTGGTCCCCGACGTGGTGCGTGCTCTCGATGACCTTTTCTTGTTCGTTTGATGCAGCCCTATTCAACGTGGCACGTAACACGGCCCGTGCAGCAGCTAACACGAGCAGCGGTGGTCGAGCGGTAGTCCCTTCTCGTGAGCGAGTTGCGGCGTGGCTCCTCAGACTTAGGCGACCACATACGTCAGCAGCGAAGGCGAGGCTGTTTAACGTCGTGGCCCTGAGGTGGTGGGTATACCTATTGCTCGTGTGAGCGAGTGAGGTAGTGCTGGCGTAGCCGCCCCACGACCTCGTGCAGCACCTTGACGAGGTAGAACTCTTGTCCGTGCGCCTCCAAGACGAGATCACCTGCCAGTTGATAGGCGTCCGTGATGGCGCAACATAGACGGTTATCCTCGTAACCGTAACCCGGTGGCTGCCGTTGGTCGGCCAATGTATGGAGCGCGGGTAGATGCGTCGGCATGGGTACACTACTCCCTCTTGTTGTCTGGTGGATTGGAGCAGTGCCGGGCGCGAGGAGCCGCCGGATGCCATGGGGTCCGTGTCAGGGTGAGCGCGGTGGCCGCGTGGCTATGATAAAAGGCGGCGCGTCTGTCACGACCCGCCGCCCCTGCCTTTGCTCCCAAGAAGCCTCGTGACTGCCGTAGGCAACGGGCGGTTGGGCACCACGCACTCCTACTCCTCGCGCAGTGCCTCGACAATCTCTTGCCAATTGATTTGAGTGTGACCAAAATCCGTGGGGAATCGCTGTGGCAGGGAGGAAGCGGTCAGCCGCCTTCCACAGATTTTGGTCACACTCAATTGATTTTGTCGAGCGCGTCGCGCACGATGTGAGCATGGTCCCGCGTCTCGCGGGCGTTCCGCTGCTCATCCCTGTAGAGGTCGGCGGCGAGGCCGGAGTCGGGGACGGAGCCCTGGAGAGCCTGCACGATATCGGGAAGCCCCCCCACGTAGGCGTGCAGGGCATCGGCCCCGCCACGGGCGATAGCCGCGTGGGCTTCGTCGTAGCCTTCGTGGTCGTTCGTGATCCACAGGTCGGTGGCCCAGGTCTTATAGTTGCTCCACCCGTTGTAGGGCTGATCGGTCGGCTCGGGCTCGAACGCGCCTGGCGTGTACCACCGTGACGCCTCGTCCTTGGTCATAAGGCTGTAGACGACGCCGGACGAGAGCACGGGTGTGCGGTCGAGGACGCGCACGTTGCGCTGCTCATCGCGATTGCGGGCATTCGTGGCGACGATCTCGGCCTCAGCGTGATCGGCGCACGGTAGAGAGTCACGGCGCGTGCTCGGCGGGTGTGTCCCTGATGTGGAGTCGCCGACGCACTATTGCGAGGGCTGCGATGTGGAGTTCCTCCACGATGCCTCCGACCACACATCCCGCCTGACGGTCCCGGACTACTCGTGAGCGCCACCGCCCGTCGAGCCATGCGTCGAAGATGAGTGCGGTTGGGCGAGGCAGATCAGCGTAGGTCAGGCAGCAGTGGGCGCTCGAAGCCGTGCTTTCCGCTACGTTCTTTCTTTCTGCTCGGCATGGTCGAGCCCGCATCCGTGTTGAACCAGCACGTTGCTTGGTGACAGTGGATGCACCATGAGAGCGTCAGGCGCGTCGTGAGAGCAGTGTAAGCGGGCAAGGATGCGGATGCTCTTCTACCTTGTCAACACGCTTCTACATGCCCTTCGTGTGCGCTTCCCAACCCCGCTAGCCACGCTGAGGGGTGCTTCTCGTCCCCCGAGAAGGAGTCTCTTCGCCTTCGTCGCCGTAAGCGGTCCAGCTAACGTCCCTTGACGATCTTCTGCTGCGTGAAGCTCACCCCTTGTCAGCGGGTGACGCTGAACCGCGTATGGCCGGTCTGCGCCGCGCCGTGGTACGTGCAGGATACCGTGGCATCGCCGCTGTCGCCCTTGGTCATCTCGTGCCACCCCCAGCGCACGGTACCGTCCACACCTGTCGTCTGCGGTGTACCGTGGAACGAGACGGGCGGGTAGCCGGTCGAGTAGACGACGTTCGCCGCGCAGGTCGCCCCCGGTAGACTGCGGGCATAGAGGACGGGGTAGGCGTCGTAGCGCATCGTACCTGGCGTGACCCACGCCTGGACCACGAAGCCGGGCAGCGGCGTTGCCAGTGGGCCTGGTGTCGGGGCCGCGACCGGCGGCAGGTAGGCGCGCCCGCGCTCGAAGTCGTCCGCGAAGGGCTGCTCGACGAGGGAGATGGCCAGCCGGTCGTGCAACAGCACACCCACCTCGCGGTTCTTGTCGAGCGACGTGGCGGTGAGGTTCTCGCTACCCATAAACATCCTGTTGCCGTCTACGACGATGGCTTTGGCGTGGATATAGTGCGGGTAGGTGACGCGCCGCGCCTGCGCCCCCGACGCCGTGAGCGCCGAGAGATCACCGCTGTCGTTGTAGACGACGCGCACACGCACGCCGCGCCGCTCGGCGGCGGCGAGGGCCTGCGTCACCTGCGGGTCAGTGATGACCTCGGCGTACACGTCGATGGTGTAGCCCGCGCCCGCGATGAGGTCCGTGATCACCGCCCTGGCGTTGAGCGGGCTGACGACGAGGCTGGGGGCGAGGGTGTTGACCGGCAGGCCCGCCCAGTCGGCGTCGAAGAGGGCGACGGTCGCGCGCACCACCGTCGGGTCGTCCACGACGGCGGCGAAGTCCCGGTTGCGCATGAAAGAGGTGGGCGTCCAGTTCATGGTGCCGATCCACGCCCGCGCCTCGTCCGCGACGAGCACCTTGGCGTGGGTGAAGCGGAAGGCGGGGCCACCCCACGTGACCTGCACGCCATGGTTCGTCAGGTAGCGAGACGCCTCTTGCGCGCTGCCGGTGTCGCCGCCGTAGGGGTGGCGTTCCAGGATGATGCGGACGCGCACGCCGCGCGTCACGGCATCGCCCAGGGCGGCTTCGATGGTCGGGTCCGAGAGGAGATAGATTTCGCCGTCAAGCTCGTGTCGGGCCGCGCTGATCATCGACAATAAGGGAGCCGCGCCGTCGTCGGGCTCGGACACGAACTGGACGTGCTGGATGCCCGGCCACAAGGAGGGTGTGATGGAGGCTGACGGGGCGGTTGCCAGTGGCGGCGGCGTGACGGTGGGGGCGGCGGGGGGCGTCGGCGGGATCGTGCTTGTGCCGTCCGATGTCGTTGGCAGCGGCGTCGGCCCGTACATGACGTGTGATGGCGACGTGGGCGCCAGGGTGGGTGGGGCCGCGATGGTTGGCACCGGCAGCGCGCCGGGGACGACGGCAGCGACCGCGTAGGGCGATGGCGCGGCGAAAACGATGTAGCTGCCCTCGGCCAGCGCCCCTGCGAGGCACAGGAGGACGAGCAGCTTGTAGGCTAGCGGGCGCGGCCAGCACAGGAAACCCCGCCATAGCCAGAGCCGCGCCGCGTACAGGCGGTCGATTAGCCAATCAGTGAGCGGGCTTGGCCTCTGGTATGCGTGCCCCACGACTCCGAGCAGCGCGACGATGAGGACGACTACGCCGACGACGATCACAGCCGATATGCTTTCTTGCTCCACTACGTGCTCCATATGCCACGGCCTAGAACGACGCTCACCGTAAGAGCCGCCGTATCAGCCGCACATGTGAGCGCGCCGTGAGGACCGCCAGCCGGTGGGTGCGGACGCACTCCAGCAGGGGGAGGATGGCCTGGTCCTGCTGCTGGCGAGAGATGACCATACCGGGGACGCGGCAGACGTACCAGCCCCGCCCCTGGAGGCACTCGTTACGCGCCGCGTCGCGCTGCGCGCGGTTGGGTTGCCGATGGTGCCAGCCGTCCAGTTCAATGTCGATCTTGAGCAGGTATGAGCGGTCACGGTGCGCGTAATCGAGCCACCAGTTGCCAAACCAACCGCCGCGACGACGCCCGCCCTCACGATGGCGCGACACCCCGACCTGCCCATCCACGGGGAGGCCAGCGGCGCCAAGCGTCTGCTCTAGCTGTTGCTCGGCGGCGTTCGGCTGGACGTTGCGGGCCGAGGTCATGCGCCAATCCCACGCGCGCTCCCCGCGTTCGGTGGATCGACGCATCGCGCGGTACCAGCGGCGGCACGCCTCGGCGTAGTCCGCGAGGGTAGCGCGCTCCGCTGCGCTTAGATGTGGGGCGGTCTCGCGGCACCAGCGGCGTGTCTGAAACCGCGTGAGGCCGCGTTGACGACCGTGATACCGTCGCTGGAACAGGGCGCGCGGGAGCGCCAGGAGATCGTCGCGCAAGGCTTCGCCGACCGTCGGCGGCTCGAAGCGCAGCGCGGCCATGCGCTGGAGGAACACGTCGGTGTTGGCGGGAAAGGCCGGGGCCGCGCCGCACTGCGGGGGCAGGAGGCGCACGGCGACGGGCGACGGCACACGGTTGTAGGCGGTCATCGGGAGACGCTCATAGTGCGAGATCGACGATGACGGGGGCGTGATCACTTGTACCCGGCAGCCACTCCTCGAAGGGTCCCACCTCGACGCCCCGCAGGTGTGATAGCCAGCCGTGCGGGATGAAGCAGTAGTCGATGTGCCACTCGCTCCTGGACCTGCGGTGGCGGTGTGTCTTGTGCGCCTCCGCGCCGTGCGCCGCCGAGTTGTGGTGCGCATGGTAGGCGCTAGACAAGCCGTGCTCCGCGAGGCGCGTCACGAGGCCGTCGTGGGTCAGGCGTGGCCCAGGCGCGAAAGCCGAACTGGTATTGAAGTCGCCGAGCACCACGGTATCGCGCTCGGCCATGAACGTACTGTATGTATCCAGCGCCTTCTCGATCTGTCGGAGGTAGCGGCAGGAGCGGTCGTCGGGCTCCTTCGCCGCTGGCTTCACCCACAGCGCCAGCAGGTTGAAGGAGTACCGTCCGGTGACGCGGACGGGCAACGCCCACTTGATGCCAGGGTCGTGACCCTCGTAGCGGGCGCACTCCAGCCCCGTGAAGGTGAAGACGCCGACGCCATCGTTGACGCGCCCGCCCTCCTCTTGGAGCGCGCCCTCCCAGGCGGCGGGCATGGGCGTACTGCCTCGGGCCGCGAGGGCACGGGGTCTGGTACATTCAGGGATCACGGCGATATCGGGGCCGAACGCCGCGATGCGCCCCACCTTGCGGTCGAAGCCGCCATTGCAGTTCCACGTTACGATCTTCACCGACACGGCCTCCTTATGAGACGCTAAATACCGCCTGGGCCGTCCTCGTCACCGCGTGGTAGACGCAGGTGACGGTGGCCGTGCCGCCCGACCCTTTCGTCTCCTCGTGCCAGTCCCAGCGGACAACGCCGCCCTTGCCGCCCGCCTGCTCGGAGCCGTCGAAGGAGCGGGGCGTGCGGCCCGTCGTGTAGACGACCTCGGCGGCGCACCGTGCCCCCGTTATTATGCGGGCAAACAGGGTCGGGTAGGCGTCATACGGCATCGTGCGGGGCGTCACCCATGCGCGCACGGCGAACGGACGGGCCGCAGCGGACGCGGGCTGGATGAGCGGCAGAGACGCCCCAAGGGCGAGAGCGGCGGCAAGTGCGCAGCGCGAAGACAGTGTTGGTCGCGATGGCATGATGATCATCCTCTCACCGGGTCGAAGCGGGCGGCGCGCCCGTAGCTTGGGCGCTTATTAGTAACGTCGGCATGATCATCACGATCTTGAGATCCCACGCCACCCCCTTGCCCCATCGCGCTCGTGTAGACCTCTCACGCCAGGACAGTGGCAACTGGAGGGCTATATATCCGGCGTCGCAACGGGCAGCCACAACCCGCACCGGCGCGTCCCCAATCTATGGAGCGTCGTCCAGGTAACGCAGGCGCCAGCGACGGGACGGCGAGATTCCAGGGGAGTCAAGTGTAGCTCGGGCGTCCCTGGTCTTTCGAGCAGTCGTCGCGCCTTACAGGCCGCGAGGCTCAAGCATGATTATCGGGGTCCCCTGTAGCGTTCCTATCACCGTCAATATCCCTACGTTTCCGCATGGGGACGGGGACGGGTAATCGTCGCCGGTTATGACCTCCCGCACGCGGTTACCCTCCGTTAAGCGCGTGAGGCCAATGCGTCGATACATCTATTAAAGCTCACACGAGTGTGGGTGAGTTATAGAGGACATTCCATCGTATGTCGAACATCCTCATCGTGGGTGGTGATCCCGCGACCCGTCTTTTCCTGCGCTCGGTGTGCGCGTCCAAGGGCTGGTCTAGCGCCGAGGCGGTGGACAGCACCGCCATCGGTCATGCGCTCCGTGACCACGCGATTGACCTTATGATCGTGGTCGCGACAGGCGCAGGCAACGACCTACTTGGTCTGATCGCCAGGTGGCGTCAGGTCGTCCGCTTAGCCCCGGTGGTCGTGGTCGTCCCCGTCGCTGACCGGGCCAGGCAACGCCGGGCCTTCGCGTTAGATGCCATGGATGTGATCGGCGTACCTGCCGACCCTGACGAGACCGCTGCACACCTGGAGGCCGTGCTGCGCTATGCGCACGATGACGTGGATGCGCCTCCTCAGGGAGCGGTCCACGGCCCTATGCGCGGGCCGCATGGCGTGGTGTAGGGATCGCGTCGCGGAGAAATACCACGGCGCGCACCGGGCCTACTCCCGCACGGTGACGCCTTCGCCTGCTCGCGTCATCAGACACACTGCACGACTGACGGAGAACCGGCGATGAACGTGGTGTCATCAGGGTCCCGTCGCGCACGTCGGCAGCAACGGTGCGTCAAGACGGTCCCGCTCACCGCGCACGTCCCCATTCCACGCTACCTCCCCCAGCAGCACGATAGTCGTCGCCGTCGATCCGTGCCCTGTCCTGATGCGATGGCGCTTCTTGTGACCGCCTGGCTATCGCTTCTCGACGATTGTGGCGCGTGCCCGTAGCCAGTGCCCTGCACCGCTAATTCATAGTACTGAGTCTTGTATTCGGTCAACCGTTGTGTTAGTGTAGGTGCAGCGAGTGCCTGCTCGCGCCGTGGATGCGATGAGCCGCAGTCTGCGAACGGGATCGACGCCACCGGGTCCGAGGGCGATGCAGAACCTGCCCCTCTCCTCGTGACGCCTACCTTGTGATGGCCACCCCGACTGCGGGGAGCGACTGGTGAAACCGGCCACGACTCTTGAGGTCGTGCGCCGGTTTTTGCATGTCCGGCGCAGGAAGGAGCCCCACGATGAAGGGCGTCCCCATCACGCGCAACCTGCTTTTTCTTAGCTTGATCTTGGCGCCCTGTACGCTCCTCACCGTGCAACCTGCCGTTGCCGCCCATCCGGTCACCATCGGGCAGGTCGTCCCGTTGAGCGACCCCGTTGCCCGAGGAGATTAACGCCTGAAAGGACGTCAAAGGAGGAGCACATGGTCTCTAGACAACAAGCGCGTTGGCTCGGCGGCTGCCTGGTGCTGGTCGTCTTGGTCAGCGGGATAATGATCGTGCGCAGCCGACCAGCACGGGTGTTCGCTGGCACCATCCCTGTCGGTCCCAAGCCGCAGCAGGTGGCGCTGGACACGCGCACGGGCTATGCCTTCGTGACGAACAGCTTCACAAGCAGCGTGAGTATGCTCGACAGCGGCAGCGGCGCGGTCCTGCACACGATCACGGTCAGTCCCCAACCCGAGGAAGTGGCGCTGGACACGCGCACCAGACGCGCCTTTGTGGTCAACAACAACGGTGATGTGAACGTGCTCGACACGACAATTGGCACCGTCCTGCGCACCTTCAACATCGAACCGAGCGCCGGAGGTCTGGACCTCTGCGAGGTGGTCGTGGCCGCACAGACGAACCGCGTGCTCGTGGTGATGGGCAGCGGCGACACGCCCAGCATCCTCACCTTCCTGGATGCACGCACGGGGGCCGTCCTGCGCCAGGTCCCCGTGGGTCGCTATGCCCATACCGTGGCGGTGGACGAGCGGGTGGGGCGCGTCTTCACCGCGAACCTCACCGACAGCACGGTGAGCGTGCTCGACCTCGGGAGCGGGCACGCCCTGCGCACGGTGAGGGTGAGCGCGGGGCCTCTAGAGGTGGCGGTGGACGAGCGGACGGGGCGCGCCTTCGCCACCGACGCCGATGGCAGCGTGAGCATGCTGGACACGCGCGATGGCGCGGTGCTGCGGACGGTCGCCGTGGGCGGTAGTCCGACGGAATTGAGCGTGGACGCCGTGACGGGCCACGTCTTTGTGCTGCTCAATCCCGGCGTGGCGACGCTCGATGCGCGCACCGGCGCGGTGCTCCGCACGGTGGCCGTGGGCAACACGCCCACCGGAACGATTGTCCATAACCCCCAGGACATCGTGGTCGATGCGCGCACGAGCCGTGTCTTCGTCACAGAGTTAACCGATGCCGTCAGCGTCTTGGACGCCCGCAGCGGGAAGGTGCTGGGCCGTCTGCCCGCAGGTAACGGTCCCGTGGCCCTGGCCCTGGATGAGGCGAATAACCAACTCCTCGTGGTCAATCCGGTGGGTACAGATCCCCAGAACGGGGGCCGGACGCCCCGCAGTGGCTGGGCCTGGGTGCCGCCAGGGCTGCGCCGCTGGCTGCCGTGGCTCTCCTCTCCCGCTCCCGCTCCCGCGCCACTGACCAGTATCGGCGGCGTGACCGTGCTCGACACCTCTCACCTGTAAGACGCGGCGCAACCCTGCGGACACTGGAGCGGGTGATCATCGCGACCGACAGGAGGAGTGACTAAGGACGATGAGGTATGGCCGCCCCTGGCGAGATGAGGGGCGACTGAAAGGAAAAGATGGCCTGGCATGGACACGACGCTCGTCCCACAACTACTCATCTATGGCGCCCTGCTGCTTGGCGCGGCCACACTCGGCTACTGGCCTGAACTCAGGCGGTTCACGCACTCTCTGCGTGATCTGATGGTGGTAGGTAAGGTGCGCTCCTACCTTGCGCATCGACGCCAGCGCCATGCGGGGGAGCTATTGTAATGCCCGCATGAGCGTTGCTTCGATCCTAACGGAGATGTTCCCTGCGAGGAGGTTCCATGTGTCCGACCGTACTCGTCACTCGGCGTGCGCCCACCCCGCGTGGTCGCCGCATCATCGTTCTCACGCTGGTGGCGGCGCTCGTGGCGCTGATGAGCGCGCTCGTCATGCGCGCCCGCCCTACGACCACGTTCGCCGGGACCCTCCCGGTGGGATCTGGCCCGCAAGAAGTGGCGTTGGACGCGCACACCGGCTACGCCTTCGTGACCAACAACGCCGCTAGCACCGTCACCATGCTCGACACGCACAATGGCGCCGTGCGACGGACCATCCCGGTCGTGAATAGTCCTCTGGAAGTGGGTGTGGACGCCACGACCAGCCGCGCCTTTGTCGTCAACACCTCCGGCGAGGTGAGCGTGCTCGACACGACGACTGGTGACCTCCTGCGTACTCTGGCCGTCAGCCCGCTCGCTAACCGCGAACTGTGCCATGTGGTCGTGGACGAGCGCAACGACCGTGTGCTGATCAGCATGGGTAACGGGACCATGCCCAGCATCCTCACGTTCCTCGATGGCCGCACGGGGGCCATGCTCCGGCAAGTTCCGGTGGGCAAGTTCGCCAAGGCGGTCGCGGTGGACGAGCGTCTGCGTCGCGTGTTTGTGGCCAACGTGAACGATAACACGGTCAGCGTGGTGGATGAGGGCGCGGCGCGTGTCGTGCGCACCGTCCCCCTCAACGCGGGTCCGCTGGACGTGGCGGTGGACGAGCGCCTGGGCCGAGTTTTCGTTCCTGACGTCGCTGGAGGAGTGAGCGTCCTTGACGCCCGCAGCGGGGCGCTGCTGCACACGGTGACCATGGACCAGAATCCTGTGGCGGTGGCGGTGGACGAGCGCCGGGGTCGCCTGACCATCCTCGCCAACGCGGGCACGAGTGTGCTCGATACGCGAAGGCTGCGGGTGCTCCGTAGGATCGCCGTGGGTGCCATGCCGTCGAGCGCGAAGGCGCACAACCCAAGCGCGGCGGCGGTGGACACGCGCACGGGCCGTGCCTTCATCATTGACGCCGTGAGCTTCGATCAGCACGGCCAACGACGGAACGGCAGCGTAAGCGTGCTCGACGTCCAGACCGGGCGCGTGGTGGGTCACCTGTCCGTGGGCCAGGCGCCGATGGCTCTTGCGGTGGACGAGGAGATGGGGCGTCTGCTCGTGGTCAACATGGACGGGGCTGGCCCCGGCGGCGTGACGAGCGGCTCCAACACCTGGGGCTGGGTCCCCGTGGGGGTGCGACGCTGGCTTCCGTGGTTCCGACGCAGCGCCCCCCAAGCGCCGCAGGCGGACACCTCCGGCAGTGTGAGCGTGCTTGACATCTCGCGCCTGTAAAACGCTCGCCTTCATCGCGCTCGTCGTCATGCTGGTCGAAGCCTAACGCCCCGGCGTCGTTCGCTGACGCCAATGAGAGGATGAGCCCTGTCAAGCGGTGGGGATCGCCCGTACCGCGCCGCTGCGGCCCAGTCGCTGGGCCACTCGTTGACCGGGGCACATGTCCAACTCACGGAGGGCAGCCAAGTGGTCCCGCCCCCGCGCAGGGTGCGGTGAGTGCCGCGTCCAGCCAGGGAGCAGCGACCCAAACCTTCGGCGGGACACTCACGGTCCACGAGGACGTGACGCTCACCTACACGTTCTGCACGCCCGCCGCCGGTGGCTCCGCATCAACACTAAGCGTCATATACTGAGGCGGTAGGACAGGGCAGTAGTGATGCTGGCGCCGCAGTGGGGAAGCGATCATGAACCGTGTATGGCAGGCGTGTATGCTGAGTCTCGTGGGGCTGATGGCGGGTGTGAGTCCGGCGGCGGGCCGATCACGCTCGCCGATGCTGGCCCCTCCCGTGTGGGTCTTTCTCCTTCCCACGTCCGTGGTCGGCGGCTCCACGACGGTCCACACGCATCACGCGACGCACACCCGCATCGCACCCTATCCCGTGACCTACAGCTACATCGTGGCCCTGCCCTCGCCTGCATCTAGTCTTGCCTACACCGTCGAAATCTATCCCGCCGCTGTTTATGCACGGCAGGCCGCCGCTGGCAACAACAAGTCCTCCTTATCCCGGCTGCCCCTCGCGCATCCGGCGATCCGGGGGGAGTGGCTGCGCGGTGTGGTCTCGGACCACTATTGCGCCCTTCTGACTGGAGCGGTCTTTCGCAATCTCGTGGTGTCGGTGAGCGCCATACACACCTATCTTGGAGCACGGCACGCGCAGGGGTGTCGGCAGGATATGGAGAGCGTTCTTGGCGTGGAGCGGCATTTGGTGAGTCGTGCTCAGGGCTTTGCTGCCCGTCGTTGAACCTATTCGTGTCATCTCCGTCGCCACGAGGGCAGGTGCGCTGATCGTGGCAGGGCGGTACGGCGCACGTCACTGAGGTTGGTGGCCGTGCCCTCATCGTGTTGAACGGCACCCCATCGCTCGGACGCGCGCGCTCCCGCTGCCAAAGAGGGCCTTTGGTGGGCGTTTGCGCCCTATCCGAAGGGCTCCGGCTACGCGCGCGAGGGCAGGGCCGCGCGTGGCCTGATTTCACCCGTGGATTTTGTTTCACACCCTCCCTAGAACAACAAAAATCCAGGTTTTCCCTCGTGGTTTAAAACACGAAAGTTAGGTAAAGCGCGTCCATTCTGCCCCCTATCCACCCTTATCGTGGCCCAATCCAGCACTCTTTTGCCCCCCATACCGCGCAGTTTGACCCTTGTTGGACCACCTCGATATGAGGCCTCGGCAGCCGAGCGTCTGGTTGTGGGATGGCCGTAGGGCAGGTGACTCAGGCTGCGCCATGACCGTCCAGGACCCCGAAGATGGGACCCGACAGGATAGCCGGGCATATACGGACGAGAGCGGAGAGGGGACCCTCCTCGTTTTCGTCGGGAACTGAAAAGCCAGTAAACCCCGAGGGACCCATCGACCCCCCCGACCCTATTACGTAGCCTGTCGCCCGCCCTCGCCTTCCTTGATAGGGATTTCGCCCCGCCGCTCCCACGCTGACTACGGGGTTTTGAGCGCGCCCTTATGTGATAACCCAATACCTTTCCTCTCTCGGGGTTTCGGGTTGGCCCCGCCATCAGGGGTGCGCCCTATGATTGTGAGATGGAGCCTGCGACTGCGGTCGCATGGCAGCGGACGGGCACTGCGGCGCCGGAACGAGGGGCGCTGAGGGCGCCCCGACCGGGCTGACCCCCGACCGCAGTCG
>JAABUJ010005334.1_pt1 | contig 12906 bp, 7 predicted proteins | sample 5559131 | NCBI WGS metagenome assembly JAABUJ01 (sample SAMN10711875, study PRJNA513366) | rock metagenome | isolation source: Antarctica rocks | place: Antarctica: Victoria Land, Mt New Zealand nord | collected 2016-01-07
TAGACCCTATACCAGAGGAATCTTCAATTGAGACATAACATATTAGAAGTAGAATATTTAATTAATTTTATGTATTGTTAATTTTCAAATTAAAATTTAGACAACAACATACTGAAAAGAAAGTTTTGCAAACTTTTTTTAAAATAGAAATGATCAGTAATCTTGTGAACACAATTAGAAGTAGATTTCTTTCAGTTTAAGTTATTGTTATTTGTATCTGACAATGAAGCAGCAGCAACATGATGTGAAATATAGATCTTAAGAGATAATCTATGAAACATTAATAATATATTGTAAATATATTACAGAAGTTTACATAATGATAAAGCAAATAAAAAATTAATAAGTTAATGAAGTAATGATTAAAAGTTGAAGCATGATCAAAAACTAAAGAAAGAAGAAGAGAATTTTTTTTAAGAGATTGTAATTAATGATATAAATAAATAATGTAAACAGTAAATAATTTATCTTATTATCATAACAACAATGATCTGCACTTCTAGTTGCTTTTGAATAACAATAATGATGTGAAGTGAGATAAAATAATGTAAATGTGAATTACAGACAGAAATTTTATAGAATGTTAAGCAAATCTCTGCATTCACATCAGTGAACTGTTGTGACTATGCAGTAAAGAAGAATGTGATATTATTGCTTACTCATCTCTTATTAAGTGTCTCTATTTATGTCTTAGTCATCATTTCCTATATATACTCTACATAGTGTAAACAAATAGAGACAACTTTCTACGGACTGATTCACAAACGCTGAGTGGCAGACCACATGTGACAGTATTCTCTATCAGGATAGATGTCTCTACTGGACACAGACATAGTTGGCTGTCCAGATTGAATAATGCTGGGAAGCTGATCTGTTCACATGCTTGAGCCGTGCTTCCTTAGAGATGCTTTGACGGTGCTTTGCTGCTCTTAACTATCTGGTGGGACATTACTGTAGATCAAGTTGATTGATGTGATGTCTGTTGATTTCATGACAGTCATGCATACTTCAGAGGTATGGAGATGTTGAAATCACATATACAAGGCAATGCGAGAAATGCTGCCCAGTGTGTGTGAGGATATGGTCTGTGATGGTGTGGCCGTGAGAATCACTTTCTGTCACATGATGTGTAGATAGCATTCTTTGCATCTTGGATAATCTTAGGATTTCTGGTGTTAGGACCTGGTGTTTATGGTATAAGATTTATTCCATCATTCTTACTTTAGAATCCCAACTTCATAAACGAGTAGTTTACCACAAAACGGATGGCTTCCACATAAACTTGAAAACATTGACAGCGTAACACTGCGGATGTCACAGCACACAAGCAAATGGCCCTCAAAGGCTTTCCACGTTCTCTCCGGCTCTGGGAATCGTTGGTTGGCCTGATACGGAAACCAGACAAGCCACCTGCTGCGACAAGTAGCTTGTTACCTCAGGAGGAACCGGATTCATATAGACTGGGAGGATTCCATCGTGTTAGACTGGGTGACAAGTTCGACAACCAGAGATATACCATTTTAAGAAAGCTAGGTTATGGCCAGTATTCTACTGTCTGGCTTGCACACGACTCAGAGTGAGATAATTTTGCCAACAACTGATGAAAGTTCGCTGACTTGACGGTCCCTAGCTTGCAAAAACATGTTGCCCTGAAACTACTCAGGTCTGACTGCTACGATGGCAGCCACGACATCTTTGAACTAGAGATGTTGCAAGCTATTTCACGCATATCAAAACATTCCACTCATCCGGGCCACAAGTACGTCGTGCAGCTTCTTGATCATTTCCATCATATCGGGCCCAACGGAAAGCATACCTGTCTTGTGTTTGATGTTTATGGGCACCATCTCGGCTTTCAAACGGCGAAATTCAAGCACTATAGAGTCCCTGTTAGTGTCATGAAAGACGTTGTGAGGCAGTTGCTTCTTGGTCTAGATTTCTTGCATCGAGAGTGTGGCATCATTCACACAGGTACGTTGTGCTTTGGACTCCTCTTACTTTTACTTGGAAATAGAGACACACACCTCATCTTAGAGAGCTGACATCATGTTATTTATGTCAGACCTGATGCCGACAAATATCGTTCTTGAACTGGAAGATCAAGAAACAGTAATTACGGACTACCTTTTGCGCACTTCCCCTAGAACGTTACCGGAATCGGAGAGGAAACAGATTGCCGCAGATTCTACTGAAACTGCAGACTCTCTTGGCAACCCTCTGCGTGAAGTCATTCCAACGCCATTGATTTCGGAAATGGAGAAGATTCACGTCAGAATCATAGATTTCGGAGTCTGTGTGTGCTCCTGGTTTAAACAATGTCCATCTCTTTCAGTGGATCTAAACCTAACAGCTAATCTTCGTCGTCTTCCTTTAGCCTCTTGGGTCGATCGGCACCTGACTGAGCACATCCAATCGCCATACCTCCGAGCACCCGAAGTTACCCTAGGCGCTCCTTGGAGCACCGGCGTTGATATCTGGAGTTTAGGGTGTCTTGTATGTCATCTCATAAAAATCCCGGGTACTTTTGATTCTACTCTTTTGGCTTCTGTCCCTCTTTCTTTCGTCTCAAACAAAATACCAAGCTTGCAAGCATAGCTGATGGACATTTCCGACTCAGGTGATCGAATTTATCAAAGGTCATTACTCATTCGCGGGCAAGGCAGCTAAGAGTGGGGCGTGGAATGCAGAAGACGACCGCCTCGCTCAGTTGATGGAGGTATTCGGGCACTTCCCAGAGAGTCTCCTTGCCAGAGGGAAAAGGACAGATGAGTTTTTTGACAAAGAGGGTAAGTCTTTGACTTAAGCGGAATTTCACTCTTCTGCTGCCTTTAAGATGGATCGTATTTAGGCTGTTCTCGAATGTTGCCACAACTTTGGAAGACGACATTTCACCTGTATTGATACCTACTAATTGCAGCTAACAGGGAACCTTTTGCGAATACCGAAATTGAATTCTGTTAGCTTTGAAAAGTTCATGGATGGTGAAACCGAAGCCCTGCGGAGACCGGACGATATGCCAGTTGACGAAGTTCCAGTATTTGTTGACTTCTTGAAGGGCATGCTGGCAATCAATCCAGACGAAAGGAAGTCGGCCGCCGAGATGTTGAAACATGACTGGTTGCAGCATGGCCTCAAGGAACAGTGAGTGGCTTGCCTACGAGCATCTGGAACAGAATGAAGTTAATAACTCAAGGATTAGAGGTATCTGAGAATATGCAAGTGTACGCGCTTTAGCGTCTTGTGGGCGTTTAGTGGGATCCTCTTAGTCATGAAAATGTGTCGAATGGGAATGATGGGATCCATACCCAGAAGGTCTGCTTGAGAGTTGATAGCCGTTTCGTATCGTACTTCGAGCAGCGTAGGAGTGCTCAGGCCACAAGATTGCACAAAAGCTGGCTCTGACTTCGGTCGAACATGGATTTGACCTTCATCAAACGCCTGTGGCCTGGAGTCAGTGACCAGAAAGATGGGTAGAAATAGGACCGCCCAAAATCCTTGTATCTCGCTCTTAAGCTTGGACAGGTGAGGGTTGATAGCTTGAGTCTGCCCTGAGCCATGAATGAGAGATGTGCTTGAGGGGCATGATTCACCAGGACGAAGACTTTGTTGAATTGAAGTGATCAGTTGGAACCAAGGAAATCATCCATCTTGACTCCATGTACGTCCAACACCCAACAGAGGAGTTCCACCCACTCGCTGAGAAGAACAAGACCCTGATAGCAGCCATATCTACTGGTAACGACGAAGCTGTTGGATAAACCGCTCCATCAAGCTTAGCGGAGTTCTCTTAAGGTATAACGCCTTGGGCCCAATCCTCTTCCCACCACTATAGGCTGCCCTAAGGTTCCGTACTATTCGTTGTTGTCTCTTTACAAATTCTCTCGAAGATCTTCCTCAGCTAAAACCTAGATCCTTCCGAACAGTCGCTCCACAGACATCTAACTCCGGCTCAGCCTACGATGTTCAAAACCGCGGTTCTCGGGTTCCCGTTGAAAGCCATCACCTGGCTCAGGGCCGACATCTACAGAAACAGCCCCGAGAAGCGCCTCGAGGCCGAGGCAGCGATCCGGAAGTTCTACAATGACAATGGACAATGAAGCTAACTTGGAAGCACGTGGTGTGACTGAGGCGGAAGTAAGGTGGGTGAGTCCAGCTTTCGTCCCGTGGTCCCTCTACTGAAGGGACGCGCTATAGAGGAGGTAAACACAATGATCCGAAGAATCCTGATCCAAAAGGGGACCACTGGACAGTCGTGCTGCAGAACCAAAACGGGGAATATGTGACTAAGAAGCACGTCTATCCTGAAGGAAAGGAATGATCCCCAGATCTTTCTCACTCCTGGGACTTCAGGATCCTGATGTTCGTACGGGGTGGTCACGCCGTTCTCAGGCTCACCTTCCTTTCCCCATCTTGTATTCAACTCAGAGAGTCCTGAATGGTTCAATGAGTTACTAGACTGTGGTAGCTCAATGCTTTTGGACAGCTCTGTCAACCAGATTGCAGATTGCGTCCATTCAATGCAATCAGTTGACCGATGATTTCCTCTCCAGAATGCTACTATCTGCTATCTCCTTGACACTCGCTTTATAGGACGACGCGACCTTGTCTGTAGTGAGATCGAACTGATCTTGTCCTACTCATTCTGTTTCATACGGGAACTAGGGTTTAGGACGTTCTTTACCACACTGTTAGCTCTTTAGTTTTAGTTTCAGCTACCAGCACGGTCCAGGAACCCAGCCATTCTGTCTGCTCCTGTCTGCACTTCATTGACTTCTGCACGTCCACTGAAGCCTTGTCACTATATCCTCTGTCTTTTTCTGTACAACCGTTATAACATCTCAAATACTTCAAAAGACTGCAACATCCTGCTTCAGATGTCCATTTCCTTGAGTTATCTGCTTGACTCTTTCTGACAGAGATCGCATCAGCTGCTGTTCTGGCACTGTTTTGAGAAGTATGAGGTACCCTTGTTTGTGATCAATCTCAAGGTCCAGCATGTAACGGATCAGAAGGCTATGAGAGTTAAGTACTGAGCTTTGAGTTTACAGAGGTTTGAACCAAGTCAACATTAGTCATAGGTGTCTTGTCTGTAGGTATGTAAATCAGTCCATAGAAAGTTGTCTCTATTCATTTACACTATGTAGAGTATATATAGAAAATGATGACTAAGACATAAATAGAGATGCTTAATAAGAGATGAGTAAGCAATAATATTACATTCTTTTCTACTACACAGTCACAACAGTTCACTGATGTAAGTGCAGAGATTTGCTTAACATTCTATAAAATTTCTGTCTGCAATTTACATTCACATTATTTTATCTCACTTCACATCACTATTGTTGTCTGAAAGCAGCTAGAAGTACAGATTGTTATTATTATAATAATAAGATAAATTATTCACTGTTTACACTGTCTGTCTATATCATTAATTACAATTTCTTAAAAAAATTTCTCTTTTTCTTTCTTTAATTTTCAATCACACTTCAACTTTTAATCACTACTTCATCAGCTTATTAATTTTTTATTTACTTTATCATTATGTAAACTTCTGTAATATATTTACAATATATCATTAATATTTCATAGATCATCTCTTAAGATTTATATTTCACATTGTGTTGCTGTTACTTTGTTATCAGATACAGATAATAACAATTTAAATTAAAAGAAATCTACTTCTAATTATACTTACAAGATTACTGACTGTTTCTGTCTTAAAAAAAGCTTGCAAAACTTTCTTCTCAGTATATTGTTGTCTTAATTTCAGTTTAAAAATTAACAATATATAAAATTAATTAAGTATTCTGCTTTTAATGCTACTTTCTTTTCTCTCTTTAACAAATTAATTAACAATTAACTTAACTTCTTATTGCTTAATGTTCTAATCAATCTGCTATTAAAGAATTGACTCAAAGCTGAGCTCAAGATGTTGTTAATAATTTGACAGTTAATCTTATGCATTAATATGAATTCAGATTGTTTTTATGCTTATTGAATATATTGTAAAATTATTATTACTTACATTTATAAAGAATGTGAACTGACTATCTGCAACAACTGTATACATGAAGACAGATCATTTACAATATATATTTAAATTAAATTTAATGATTATTATCTTCTCTGCAGTTTATGTACAAACTGTCATTGAGATGCACAGACTATTTAGTATAACTTTTATAAATATAAATCTATATTAATATAATGACTACTTATTGTTCTAAATCATGTAAAGTTTAAATTCTCTTTATCTGCTGACTTAATAACTTCTTATTATTGTTATGTTATCACTTCATTCACTGCTCTCATCATCATCATCAGCAATGTTATATTTCTCATTAGCTACAATTATTTGTCAGTAGAGAATGTTTTGAGTACTGTAGATAAATTAAAGATGACTATTAAGATTCTTTATTATTAAGTTAAAAAACTTAATGTTAATGTATTTGTTGCTTTACTTACATCATCACTTTATTTATATCAGTTGCATTCTCACTTGTCATTGTATTATTACAGTGAACAGTAATTTTGCTTTAAATATAATTTATATTTAATTTATAGCTTTTTTTTTTTTAATAGATAAATAATTAATGAAATTGCTTTACTTCTGATACTATTATCTTCTAATTTATGAGAGTCTTTTTCTTAAATCTTTTATATAGATTATATAAGCTCATATTTCTTTTACAGATCATCATCAGATCACTGTTAATCATTATTAAAGTTAAGACTTTTTAATCTTTCTTTTTAAATTTATTTCTTATTTACTTCAACTTTAACTCATCATGTCATTGTTGTAAATCTTTACTGAATTATTTTTAATTATTTAGTTTTTTCTTAATACTATATAATGTCAAGACTTTTACTCTCTTTTAATTACATCTTTCTTCTATTATAAATGTTAAAATTAAATCATCAACATTTCTTTAGCTTTTAATAATCTTCTGTAATGCATTCATTACATTACTCACTTTAGTCAAGATCAGTTCAGAAGAAATAATGCTTCAGTGTGCTTTTGAAATATTCTGTAATGAAAATATAAATAAATTTATTTATTTATAACATTTTCATATCTTACAAATCATCTTTTAAGAAAGATCTTCTTTCTTTTCTATTAAAAGCTTATATAGCTCTTTCTTTTATCTGCAATCTCATTCAGCTCAAGATATAGTCAACAATTCTTTATAAAAAGACAACAGTGACTCTTTCTATTTAAGAATCTCATTGACTTTAAAGCTTAATCACTGCATAAATAATTTAGCTTATTTTAGACTGCTTTGCAGCTCTGAATTAGTTTAAAATTTATTAACATTAAAGATATGTGCTTTCATAAGTTAATTATTATAAATTAAATTTTATAGAACACATTCTATGAGCATTTTTAATGCATAAGTTTTTAATAAGTAAATTTTCAATATCTTATAAAATTCAAATCATTTAGCTTTAAACTTCTGAAGCTCTTCATTTTATATAAATACTCAATCTTCTTTCTTTATAGTGCTTAACTGCACTGTTTCATCATGAATCATTTTTGATTCAATAATCTTTTATAAAAAAAATTCATTAATAATTACTTAAACTATCTGTATCTACTTAATTCATTTTAACTGATCTTCAAAATCAGTTTCTCTCAGCAGTCAGAGATTGTTTAAATTGTTTAATAATTGTAAATTTATTTTATATAGTAAATAGAATGAGCTCTGTTTAGTTGTATTATGAGCTCAGATTTAGGCTGCAAAAAGTATTTATGATAAGTATTTATTTCATAATTAAGTTGATTTACTCATAAAATATTTTGTAAGCATGAAGCTCAACATTTTATTTAAATTTTCTATTTTTTCATTTATGCAAAAATGATAAAGAGTCATTGTTCTATGTTGAGTCTCAAGCTTTTTTAAATAATAAATTACAACACAGCTGAGAAAGTTTGTATCATTATTGAATAGTAACTCTCTCAGTAAACTATAATTTATAAAGATTTTATTATACAGAAAATCTGTAACTGTTGCTTTCATTACATTCAGAACAGCTTTAGTTACAGATTAGTCTGTAACATAATTAATTGTTATTATAATTCAGCAGTTTTCTCAGAGCATTCAAGATAGTATATTTATTATGTTAATTTTTTATCTTTTAAACAGTAATAAATTCTTACAAACTAAATATGAATGTTCTTCAATCTCTTAATATTTTTAAGATTGTTGAACAACTTAATAGTTAAGATAATGCTTCATAAATAATTTAATATTCTGTAATAATTTATATCATTAAGCTTAAAGTCAAATGACTTTTAGCAGTCTCAGCACTTCTAGATGCTTGTATTTGATGTATATATGTTTTAAAAAATCTATATAATACTGAAACTGTAAAAATGACACTTCATTATTGTTTTACTTTCAAATCAAATATAGATCATTCAATTTTAAATTGTAATGCAGTCAAAATTGATTCACTATATCATTTTTGCATACATACTTACAAAGTAATAACTTTTCAGATTCTATATCATCTTTTAAATATAATATTATTGCTTTCTCTCATTTCACATTGTCTAGCTCTCACAGAACATTTAAAAACACTTTATTTGCTGAGTTTTTCTTTATAAAATCAGATTAACAATTAATTAAATCTAATATGACAGTCTGAGCTTCAAATCAATATTAAATGTTAAGATTATACTGCTGAAATTCATTAATTTATTGAGCAAGTCATTTAAATGAGTGTGATGTATTCTTTAAATATTGTAGATCTTTATAATTTATAATGATAATTATAATATAATCATTTTTAATATAGTACTATCAAGTTCAAAGTGCATACTTAATGATCAATAACTTCTTTTTATAAACAGAATAATTAAGCTCTGCATCTTGTAACTTTTAATCATCATAAATAATTAAATAACATTTCTTATTCATTTCATTCTGCATTAAAGCACAGTCAATTGCTTATTTAGAAGTGTTTATTTCAATAATAAATGATTTGTGTACAGCTACTTAAATAAATATTGATTTAAATATAAATGCATTCTTAAGCTGTTGAAAGACACTGTTACATAATGTATTTTAGATAATGAGTTAATTCTTCTTTGTATGCAACTCAATGTCATTCTTCTTAAGTAAATTCAATAATGATGCTGTGATTTATGCAAATTCTTGTACAAATCATCAGTAATACAAAGTTAGTTCAAGAAACTATTATACATAATGTGCTGTCTTTGAGACAAATCAATTCTTAATGACTGATATCTTAACAGAGACTGATCATAGTGTGTCTTATCTTATAATATATTTATAAAACTTAAAAGTTTTCATCTCAACAGTGCACTTACTAAACTTAGCATATAGTTTATATTTCTTTAAGATATCAAGAATGATTCATAAGTGTTTCTAATGATTTAAAATTGAGTTGAAAAAGATCAGTATGTTGTTGAGATATATTAGACAGAATTGATTTAGACTGAGTGTAGAGTTGAGTCAGATTGAAAAAAAGTGCACTTAACTTAAACTCACACTAGAGTTCAGGTCAGGTCAGGTCAGGTTCATGTATAAATTAACTCTATCTATAACTTGTGTGAGTACCTGCATGTGAGTAAAGCTAGTCATTATGAGTAAGGTCAGGGCTAAAGCTCAAAAATGTAAAAGCTTATTGATATATTAGTTATAATAAATTACACCTTAACTAGCCATATAGAGATAAATTACATGGTTGCAAGATATATTACTGAATAAGTTACAAAAATCATGACTTTTTGTGAAGGTGTGTGTTAGAAACACACATTAGTAAGCATGTGTATGTGCTTACTAAGCACATACACATGCTTACTAAGACTATATATAACTCACAAAAAACCTATGACTCTACACAGATTAGATTGAGTTAACTCACACCTGACTCAATACCTGAACTCAACTCTGACTTACATGATCTATAGGTAACCTGTGCACTCAGTTTAAATTTATTGAATAAATTTCATAATATAGAGTTCATCATTAACTGAAATGTTGCTGAGACATTGTATAGCTTAAAGAGCATAACTGTGAACTTATATTTATTGTAATGAGTGTTGAAGACAGTCTTTTTTGTATTGTTTTTAATTATACAAACTTGATAATAGCTTAAAGTAAGATTAAGCTTGATTAAATATTGAGCTTTATCAATTTAATCTAGACATTTCTGAATTCAGAGAAGTAAATATTCATTTTTAACAGTAATGTTATTTAATGCTCTGTAATCAATGCACATTCATTATGTACTCTTTTTCTTTTTAATAAACAGAATCAGAAAGCTTCATCAATTTGTGAACTTACAAATTAGATCTTTATTCAGTAACTTCATTATCTATTTAGTCTGTTTATTTAGCTGTAGCTGTGACAGAAAGTAAGCATTTATGTTGATAGACTTAATGTTGCTAATGTTAATGCTATGTTTAAACACTTATTTAAATAATAATTTGTCTGATAAAGTCAATCTAAATATGAATTGAAACTCTTTAATAATAATTTATAATCATTCATTTATAACAGTTAACAGTTCAGCTTCTGACTTCTTTGAGTTCTGTTAAATCATTAATAAGTGTTTAACAATTCTATAATTTTGAAGTGTCTTCATAGCTATGCACTCTCTGATTACATTTAATGTTAACTCATTTATAACTTATTGCTGCTTTTTCAGAAACAGATAATGATGTTTTTGTTATCAACTCTAAATTGTTATACAGCTTATAGCTTAATCAATCTGAGAATTAATGACTTTTAATTAAATTAATCTTAAAATAAGATTATGTTCTTAAAGATTCATAATTTATGCTTTTAATTGTTGTTAAAAGCTATTTATCTTAAGATGAAAGATCAGCTTTACAGTTAATTAAATGATCTGTCTGTTTAGCAAGAATATTTTAAGTGATTTAATTTTATATTAATTATTAATTGACATTTAATTGACAACTATCAAGAAGATATATATTTAATTTACATTTAAATCAATTAATACTTCTATATTTATCTTATTCAGTCTGTCTTGAATGCAGTCTGCAAGAATGTATGCATTTAAATTGAGAACATTGATTTGACTAAAAATCATACTTAATAATAAGAATTCTGAGTCATTCAGTGTGAGTACTTCACTTAAATCATTATTAAATTAAATAAAAGCTTCTATTAACTTGTTCACAAATACTTCTATATTCATAAATAACTTTAATTTTTCAAATCATTCAAATCAACTTCAACACTCTTCAGCTTCTTCTTATCTTTATTTTTCTTCTTATTTTTATTTTTATTTTTATTTTTACTCTTATCTTTATTCTTATCAGTGTTCTTGTTGTCTCAGCAGTCTTTAGCTATATGCAAGAACTTTTTATAATAAAAGTATACTTTATTCTTTTTACATCAGATTCAATAAGCTTTCATATTTGACTTATTTAATTTAAATGTAATTGATCTTTCATGACTTTGAGACTGATCTTGAAAATTAATTGATGAATTATTATGATTTAAATTTAAGTTACTGAAGACATTAAGATAATTCTTATTATGTATTTCTTAAAGACTTTATTCAATTTAATTAACTCATTAAATTAGCTCATTAAGAGTAATCACTTCAGTTTTTAAATACTTTTAAAGTTTAAATTAAATCTTCTGCTTTAAACTCTGAGTAAACTGCTATTTCTGTTCATATTTAACTGATATAAACTGAAGAAGTTGTACAATTTTTATAAACTTTACTTCATATTGTTAAATTAATTTTGTTTGTTTCAGTGCCTCATAACAATGATGTTAATGTTTCATTTCATTAACATTTTTAAAGATCAGTAAAAATGTTAAAAAGAAGTCATTTATATTTTGAAATTTAATGTTTAATGAGTCTTTTCTAACTTAAAATCATTCTTCTTTTCAGAATCATCATACTTTAACAGTATCTTTTAAATAACTGACTATAACAGTAATCTTTGCTTTATCATTTAGAAATTAATTCATTAATATTTTGTAAAATTGAAAGTAAGCTTTCATTTTAAGAATTTACATCTCTGTAGTATTTGCTTTTCAACTATTCTTATAAATAAATAATATCTTTATCTTCAGAGAATTCTTAAACATCATTATAAAGAAAGACATTATTACATTAAATATTTCTTGAGTTTCTGAAGCTGCACTAAATAGAGATGTAGCTTCAGGCATGAAAACTAATTAATTAACATAAATATCTTTTAATTAAGTTTAAAGAAATGCAATTTAACTTGTTATTGTCTTGTAATTGACTTAAGAAGTTATTTTTGACATTGATGACTAATTAATAATAGTGAGTTTGTTCATCATTATAAAAATAGAGTTAAGCTTCATACTGAGAGATTGTAAATAATTAAAGACATTAATTAACAAATTAATTTCAGTTTAGTTTGAATTGCTGTTAAACATATTACAATATAAGAAAGATAAAACTTTTCTTTATACAATATAGTATAAAAATTTATCTCTTTATTCTGTAGTCTCAACACTGAAATAATGATACGTACTGAAGAGAAAATGAATATGTAGTTTATACATTACTGCATTGAAACTTTCACAATTAAAATATGAATTAAATCAGCTCAGATCAAAGTCTGAGTCTCAGAAATTACTTAAAAGTATATCTTAAATCTTTGATGCTATTAGATGTGAATTGATCTGTAGAAAGTTGTTTCTATTTGTTTATGCTATGTAGAGTATATATAGAAAATGATGACTAAGACATAAATAGGGATGCTTAGTAAGAGATGAGTAAGCAATGATATCACAGGTACCTTGGTCAGGGCTATACCAGCCACTAGGCCGGCGACGACTCTCACCTCCACGTGGTGCCGGCTGGGAACCTGTGAATACTGTTGCTCCAAGTATTTGCAGAGCTAAGAAGAGTCAACACCAG
>JAABUJ010005335.1_pt1 | contig 12905 bp, 13 predicted proteins | sample 5559131 | NCBI WGS metagenome assembly JAABUJ01 (sample SAMN10711875, study PRJNA513366) | rock metagenome | isolation source: Antarctica rocks | place: Antarctica: Victoria Land, Mt New Zealand nord | collected 2016-01-07
AACATCAGAGCCTCCCGCAATCCTATCGCCTGTGCAGCAAACAACACAAGTCTCTACAACGACTATCACCTCAGAACCTCCCGCAATCCTATCGCCTGTGCAGCAAGTAACTCAAGTCTCTACAACAACTATCACCTCAGAGCCTCCCGCAATCCTATCGCCTGTGCAGCAAATAACTCAAGTCTCGACAACTCAAGTCTCTACAACGACTATCACCTCAGAGCCTCCCGCTATGCTCTCACCTGTGCAGCAAATAACTCAAGTCTCAACAACGACTACTACATCAGAGCCTCCCGCTATCCTATCACCCATGAAGCAAACCACTCAAGTCTTCACAACAACTACTACATCAGAGCCTCCCGCTATCTTATCGCCTGTGAAGCAAACTACCGAAGTCTTCACAACGACTACTACATCAGAGCCACCCGCTATCCTATCACCCGTAAAGCAAACCACTCAAGTCTTCACAACGACTACTACATCAGAACCCCCCGCTGTCCTATCGCCTGTGCAGCAGTCTACTCATATCGCTACCACATCAGAGCCTCCCGCAATCCTATCGCCTGTGAAGCAATCCACTCAGGTCTTCACAACTACTACATTAGAGCCTCCCGCTATCCTCTCGCCTGTGCAGCAGTCTACTCATGTCGCTACAACATCAGAGCCTCCAGCTATTCTATCGCCTGTTCAATCAAGCCCTTCACACAGCAGTCCAGCACCAGCTCCAGCGGTGGTTACATCGCCATCACCGGCCCCTTCATCGCCTGCTCCAGTGCCGGCTTCTCCAAGTCAGTTCACTCTTCGCACATCTTCTATCACACCACATAGCCTGTTAGCTGACTGTACCGCAGGTTCCGTGCCGCCCGTTGGTACAAACCAACCCTCAGGGCCTGCCCAGACCCTGAAGACAGTCGCGGTTGCCTCTAGCCCTGCCGCGCCATCAGGAGCCATCGCGATCGGATCGCAAACACTCGTCCCTGGAGGCCCCGCCATTACCGTGTCCGGCACGCCAATCAGTCTCGGCGCGGCGGCGACCAACGTGGTCGTCGGATCAAGCACGCTGGGCCTCGGGCCGGCGATCGTCAGTGGGCTGGGTGGGACTCCCATCGTGTCGAGTACGACAGGGGCGCCGGGAAGTCAGTACACCGGACCTGCGGCAATCGGTGCCGCCGGAAGGAATGTACTACCGGGGCTGGCCCCTGTCCTGGCTGCGTTGTTCTGGTGCTGTGTGTTTTGAGGGAATTACGAGGCTGATGGAAACGATCACATATGTTTGGGACGAAAGTAATGGCTATACTATACATAAGATACCACAAGATTTCAATAACAACGAATCTATATATACTGAAAGTCGCCAGACTTGTATTAATACTGTCTACTGAAATATATGCTCTCACACGCCTTCCCTAGCATGATTGTATAGGCTTTCAAGCCTGAAACTGTGGCTCATACAGATTGTTATAGAACTACACATTATTGGGTAAGACTGTGACTTCTGTTAACAAGGGTACCCTAACGTTAGTGAGTTATTAGCGTCTCGGTAGATTCATGTATGAAGTAAGGGTACGAAGTAAGTACCTTACATACGGGCCTTCATGTTTACTACCTTACGGCTTGGAGTCATCGTTCGTGAGGGTTCTACTCTGGGTCCAGGATTGACCTCTACCCAAGAACCAGGAGCCTGATAGTAAAACATGTTACTTCTCTACAACTTCTGGCTCTCACTACAGGCACCATCTCATGGGATCCCTCAGGAGCTCGCGGAGAGTCGGCATTCGATGCTACTATACAAATCGATATCTCCGAAAGCTGAAGCAGGGCAACGCACCGTTGACTGGTATCTACCGGTCAGCGCTTGCAAAGCTACCGGAGGGTTCCCCGGAGTATCAAGCTCTAGCTGAGTCAGGCAAAATCTGGGAGAACCACTTCAGGCCACAGAACTTGGAGCCGTATCTCGCTGCGCAGTCGAAACTGAAGGAGACGTTGAAATGCGTTGATGAACTGCAAGATATCATGCTTGAATGGGACCACAGGTTCAACTCGATTACTAGATCACTTGTGGCTCAGTATGCGAGACAGCACGAGTATCAAAAGTCATAGCCTCCCAATTGGGCCGGTTTCCGTGATAGCGAAGGAGTTGGACCGACGGTTCTTCAAGAATATTGACAATCTCGCAAGCATGAAGGCCAGTGATTTAGCTGGTCTTCGGCTCCCCTCAGCTGGTGCCTTGCTTCCCGGCGCAGATGAGCGACGGGTAAGTGAGACAAGGAACCATCTCGTTGTCTCGCGTTATTTATTCAAGCTTGCCTTGACCAACCCCGGAACGTCAGGAGTCCCCCTTTCAGACATCAGCTCTCTCTGTTCCATTATACTGGCTGGGACCTAAGCCGAAGTAAATCACTGGTTCAAGCGTATCAAACCTGGGGACTACCGTAACTTGCCTATCCGCCTTGCGTCGAATCCAAAGCGAATCTTCCCATACCAATTCGAGTTGCCCGGCTGCATGGAACGTTTCATACAATGGCGAGACCAAATGCATCATGCTCAGCAGCTCCACCCGCTCATCTTAGCGACTCACATCTACATTTATTTCACACATATTCACCCCTTTCCATATGGCAATGGGACAACGGGTCGGAGTTTGATGGCTGATTATATGATACGCCAGAAGTATATCCCCGTCGTGTTCTTGGACCTGGACAGAAAGGAGCATATAAAGTCCATATCCGATGCGCAGGACGGCAACCCGGAGGACCTCTGTGCCAGTGTGGTTGACGCTCTAGGACAGATGCTTTTGCAACTCAATCTTAGAGAGCATGAACTTATAGAGTGACGGCACAAGTGCGGTCCAAGGCTTCTTCCTCTGTCTCGAGCCACTTTACGCGAATCACATGCTCTAACGCCCTCAGGAGTACATCAGCTTAACAAACGGGTTAGGAAGATATAGAGCGGAATAATATCTGCAGAAAGTCGAGCGATCTTTTCAGTACACCACTCTTGGAAACTCAAGGCATTCTGAAGTAGGAAGTTTACTTTCACGTCCCTTCAAACGAGCCCTGGACCGCCTCAAGTTCAATCCCTTCTTGCTCCCGCTTTGGCAAAGCATCTCCATGTTATGAGAAGTAACAAACAATTTCAACTGATTTTCTTCACAAGCTCAGCTGAAGCTTTTACCTGAGCCTTGGGCGATGTCGCTGCATTTCGTACAGCCTCACGCCAACAGCCCACGCCAACCTTCAGCCTTGTCTTGGCGGACCGCAATGTTTAACACTCTTCTCTTGCCAAACCGCTCGTACCTTGCGGTGACGGTGCGTGCGCACAGCAAATCGCCAGGAGGCGTCCTACGAAAGGCCCGGGGTCTGCCACGCAGCCTTGCTCCTGCTGCCTGACGTGGAATCGCATGATTATTTCGTAATACGAGCTCGCTCAAATTGGAGTCTGATTGGATGAGCGGGACGGGGTTTTTCTGCAATGCATCTCAGCTCATTATACCAAACAGTGCTGCAGCTCTGTTATAGTATTCCATATGATGTACAGGTGGACATATAAGGGCGTCGTCGTTCGATTTACAAGAGCACATTCTCCTGGTTATTTTCTTCGGACCTAGTCCACAACCCTCATCGATCTTCCACTACCGTGTCTAGCGGAAGAAGGAAAGCCTGCCCAGCATGGTTCGTCTCTCGCTCCCGACATTCCTCGCCCTTCTGTCAACCACAACCCTAGCCTCATCCTCCGACGCTTCACCCAACAGACATTCCATCTCACTCGTGAAACGACAAACCGGCGCATTCGTCCCCAGCACGTCGGACGGCCACGGGCAGACGTGCGCCGAGGCGTTTGGGCCGGGCTTCGTCAGTTGCGGCACGGGCAGCGAATGTGTGAACCCGGCCAAGGGCGAGACGTGCTGTAGCGGTGGATGTATGTTGTCACACCTATCTGTTTGACAGTTTTTCTTTGGTCTTGTTCGGCTCGTGCGAAATCGACGGGCTTGTACATGCATGTGGAGCTCTCCATGCTTGTGCTCTTTGACCTTGCCATCTGTGTCGCCTTTTGGCCGGCCATACCGAGATCAGATGGCTAATCTGCCTTGTTGGATTCTAGACGGTTGTCCCGGGACCTCATTCTGTCTGGTCGAAGGCTACTGCTGCCCGAACGTATGTCACCGCTTCTCGTCTCTCCTCATCGCCTCTTCGCCATCCGTTACAACACCCCATCTCCCGTCTCCCTCCCACTGCTCACACTCTCCGCGAATAGGGCCTCTCACCCGAATCCTGCGCCCTCTCGCACTCCGTGACCCTGCCCGCAGACTTCTCCACCGCCGCCGTCTCCAACGCCACCACTCCTAGCACCAGCAGCAGCACCAGCGCCAGCGCCAGCGATAGCGTCGGCACGTCTACCAGCAGCCTTGTTGCCGTCGTCCCAACGTCTGTCGGCATCGCCTCGACGGTCGCTGCGAGTAGTGCGTCGACGTCGACGGCGCAGACAACGATGGCGCAGACAACCACGGCGCAGACAACGAGCACGCAGACAACCACGGCGCAGACAACGACGACGACGCGGCCCTCGGTGGCGGTGTCGACAGGCGCCGCGAGAGCTTGGCGTCCAGTTTGGGCGGGTGAGGGCGGCGTCGGCGTTTGGGGGGTGGTAGGGCTTGTTGGTATGCTGGGTGTTGTTGGGGGACTTTGGTGATTATAGTATCGTGTTGATTTGGTGAGGGAAGTAAGCTTTCAAGGGCGAGGACTTGCCCTCGGTTCATGGTTCTCCGACGCGATGTGTACGTATCCTGGAAAACGTAGGGTAATGGGAAGAGTTTTATCTGCAGCTGTTGTGAGACTATGGGGCAAACTCCACCGAACATCTTATTGAATTGTTGAGCCACATCACCGACAAATAAGATTCACCTGTTCAATGACTTATGCCCCCTGACTCTTCCTTGGTGCTGCTAGCTCCGGTTTATTGTACGCTTGCCACCACCTTATCAAGCCGTGCCCTAGAATTCGCCGCAAGGAATCCAGCTGGCTTCGACTAAGAAACATCACAGACTGGTGAACAGGTGCACAGCATTAAACAGCAACCGTATACCTAACAATCCCTCCCCTAACTAAGAGCTACCACGACAGTCCCCACCACAAACCCACAGCCCCCCAACCCCCTCACAAACCCACTCCCAACCCCGCCGCCGTCTTGGCCAACGCCCCACTCCCCTTACTGCTAAAGATGGCCATAATCGCAAAGCCCGCATAAAACAAACTAAGCGGATAAGCCACCAGCCCCCTCATGCCCCTCATCCTGCCGACCGCGCAGAACATGCCGCTACTGCTATACGTGCACCACACGATCGCGCCACTCGTCAACAGATACCCGCCCAGCGTATCCATCGGCAGCGCCACGCCGACCAAGCTCGTCAGCACGAGCGGCAGCAAACAGTAGCCCAGCACGCTGGCGCTGCGCGGGAAGGTCAGGGTGGAGCTGAGATGGGGGCTGTCGCCGTCGTGGTCGTGCGGGTCGGGGACGACGGAGGCAGAGGAGGAGAGGAGGGGGGGCGACATGAGCGAGAGGATGAGGTGCAGGGAGGTGCTGCCGAGGAGGGCGAGGCCGTAGATGTAGCCGAAGTGGACTTTGCCGGAGAAGAGGAGGAAGGTGCCGAAGAGGAGGAAGAAGAGGACGGGGCCGGCGAGGTCGGAGTCGTCCATGATGTGTTGGTCGATGCGCGCGATTGGGTTCAGGACCGTGAGTGTCTGTTTGCCAGCACACCGCGATCGGTTGTTAGCTTCGCTTGTCACTCGCTGCATGTGTTCGAGATTCGATTCCAAGGAAATTTTCCAGTGCATGTGAAAGGAGACACGGGGATCGTAAACCCCCCCCAAAAATGACAGGACAGACAGAAGCAAGCACCCACCTTCCCCTTAATATGCCCAAAATTCACCCCCAGCTCCTCCAACAGCGCCGGCTCCCCCTCATACCCCTCCGTGCCAAACGCCGCCAGCCATCCCGTGCGTAGACCGCCCTGCTCGCCCATGCGCCCGCTGACGCCCCCGCCCGGCGGGCCGAAGCCCGCGCCGCCGAAACTCGACGGGCCGCCCGAGGTGAAGGCCGAGGATGATGCGGTGCCGAAGCCTTGCGAGGAGTATGCTTGGTTCGGGGGCGCGCCGTAGCCGCCGTATTGCGCTTGCGCGGGCGTCGTGTGGCCGGATACGGGCGGTTGCGGGGGATATTGCGAGGGGTAGAATTGCAGGTTTTGCGCGGAGGGGGGGGCGTAGGGTTGTTGGGGGAAGAATTGGGCCATTGTGGCCGGTTGTGGGTTGGGTTGTGGTGAGTTGGTGGAGGGGGTGGTTTGTGCGTAGCGGTTGAGAGTGCGTGAGGGAGGGAATGAGTGGATATTCTGGTAAGATGTGCGGGTTTCTTGAAGAGTGGTATGCACTGCGTAGAGCTCGTTGTTGTGAAGGGTGGTTATACTGGCTAAGATTGGATCTGGAGAGGTGGTTTGAAGTCCCGGCGTTGTAGGCAGCGGTCAGTGCACACACAAATCGAGTATTGGTGATTATGCACACTTCTTGAGCAAAACCCATGGCAGATTGCGATCGTCATATGTACAAATATATGATACTTTACTACATCTACAACTCTCATGGCCGGGCATCAGATCACAAAAAGTTGATCCCTATACCAAATTGCAAGCCCTTTCGTCCCTCCTCCCCCTTCCGCAACACCAGCGGCAGTGAGAAGTTCAGCTCAAACCTGGCCACTGGATGTGCATACACCAGTCCAAATCCAGCTGCTAAACTCGGAAGCCCGTTACCGATTTCAGCGATTGTGGAGTAGACGCTCTTCTGGGCCGCATTACTGTCCATCCTTTCCTCCTTGTCCAAGCCCTTGAGCGCGAGCAGTCTCCCACCGTTAACGAAGGCTTGGAAGCGGAAAGGCTTTTCAGTCCCGACCCGCGGCAGTGGGAACAGAAGGTTTGCGCTGCCAGCAGCGTAGACGTCTCCTCCTACCGAGTCAGGTCCATCGCGCGGACCGAGACCAGATAAGCGGAAACCACGCACATCGGTAGGGCCTCCTAATTGGAAGCGATCGTTGATCCGGGAGTGTTGAGGGTGTGACTGGGAACCGAGAGCAAGGGGATATAGCATCCCAGCTCGGAACCCGGTAGTAAATGTTACCCCGCTGTCACCTTTCACACCAGGTATCGGTATCGATGTAGCTGTCTGCGTCTCCATTTCTGACCTCCAGAAAGCGACATCGCCTTGTAGAGGACCCCATCCGGCGACTTCTGATACGGACTTGAGAAAGTATCCCTTGGAAGGTAGTATTGGATGGTCCCTGGCATCGCTAATCCATGTATGGGTAATGCTGCTCTTGACGCTATCGCCTGCGTCACCCCTAACTGTTGGCGATGCTTTCTCGGCCAGCCCTGTGAGCTGTCTCCAGACCCCTGTGTAACCAAGCTCATGCTTGTTGCCACCCTTTGACGACCATCGATATTTTGTCCATCCTCCCTTCAAGACCTCCTCGTGGCTTACCCAGCTCTTCTGCGTCGAACTTGCGAGACCCCCAATCTCCCATCTCATTTCAGGATTGCTGAGTATAGGCGTTTCGAAGGTGGCCTGATAGGCAGACCTGGTCCGCGTTCCAAGAGATGCATTGAGGTTCAGAGTTTCAGCCCCGCCAAAGACATTCCGCCATAAGACGTTCCCATAAGCGGAGCCTTCGGCATTACCGAGGTCTGTGCCAGTTTTGAGGAGCAGGCGGGACTTTTCTTTGACAGCGAAGTAGATGTCTATGTCTGTGGTCGTGGATGAGGCATCTGTTTTAGGCGGTTTGTCGATGAAGGTGTTTATGGGCTGATGGAATATATCTACAATCGGGGTCAGTCTGACGACTTCGGCTACTCCGTTGCAGGTGTTGGGCCCGACCGAATTTGTGTAGCTCGTTTGTTTTAATGGCCAACTCTCGCAATACCTCTGTGAGCGTAAAAGGTCGGTCTCGATTTGCGCTTAAGAGCGGATTGAAGATCCTCTCGAGAAAGCCGGCTCTTGTGTGGTTGGCATTGAGAACGCGTACTGAGGATACAGTACATGGCAGTGTCGAGTTGTTGTCAAGCTGCAATTGATTAGATCAGTAGTTACGATCCTAGTAAGATTTATCCCACTTACCAGCTCAGCTAACCGTGCCTGCGCCTTTTCATATTGAAGTCGAACTCTCTCGTTCACCACCCGCTCCCGTTCCTCCTGTACCTTTGGATCCACATGTGTCTTCAAAGACTCGAAGATCTGATCCGCATTGGCAGATTAGCTCTCTTGCAACATGTCTTCTCAAGCACATTGAAGCTCGGTACCTACATTATCTTCGGGATCAAGAGGTGAAGCCATTGCTGGCAAAGTCTAGATGGCCCATAGGAAGGTTCCTTGACGGTGAAAGCTCCCCGGGATTGGCATGTGGATGACTAAGCAAGAAGTGAATGCAGATCCTCAGCCTTAAGATCTGCGTTATGTGGCACTATCGACTTCAAATCCAAAAAGCACACGACCGATCAACAAGCTGAGTTAAATCCTCTCTTCCTCCATCTTCGTATCTTCCTAGAGTAGTGATCTTGGCATGGCAACTCGCGCGGCGAACAAACGAGTAAGAAGGGTCTTGCCATGCTTGATATAGAAACTGACCCATCAACAGCTCACTCGAGAATACAAGACAATCCAAGAGAACCCTCCTCCATACATCGTCGCACACCCATCAGAAAGCAACATCCTTGAGTATGCATAATGGACCGCATTCAGTCAATCACATCCGCTGATCTCCTTCCTAGGTGGCACTACATTCTTACTGGACCTCCAAAGACACCCTACGAACATGGCCAGTACTGGGGCACTCTCATGTTCCCACCCGATTACCCCTTCGCTCCACCAGCCATCCGCATGCACACACCGAGCGGCCGCTTCCAACCTTCCACTCGCCTTTGCCTCAGCATCAGCGACTTCCACCCTAAACAATACAACCCGGCATGGGAGGTATCCACCATCCTCATTGGTCTGATGTCGTTCATGACCAGCGAAGAGATGACCACCGGCAGCGTGAGCGCAACAGAGGGGGAGAGGAAATGGGCAGCGGCAAGGACACGGTGGTGGAACTCGACCGGCGGAGGCACAAGCACAAGGTCTGTTCCAGGGGTGAGTGCGACGACGAAAGGCATCGGTGCCATCAAAGCGGGTGATGGTGGTGTCAAGTTTAGGGCAGAGTGGCCAGAGTTGGATGAGGAGAATTGGAAGTGGATGAAGGAAAATAGGATCGATCCGGCCACGGGAAATGTGGTACCAGATCCCGACGCTCCTCATCCAAATGGGTGTTCTCCTGAGACTGCAGCGCTGAGGAGACGGCCAACAGGTAGCGCTGCCGGGTTAGGTGCTGTTGTGGAAGGAGGTCAAGCTGCGAGGGACGTGGGGCAAAGCTGGATACGGAGGCATAAGTTGGTGGTGGGAGCAGTCGCATTGTTCAGCTACGTCATACTGGCCCGGTTGCTAGGGGAAGGGGATACATCACCATGAGAGTATTCTTCAGTAGATCTCCAGTGCGGTCTCAATCTTGTGCTCTCGTCGAAGCGATGAACTCTTTTACATGACGGGATGGGCTGGGGCGCGGTCTCTGGTGTTTGGTTTTAGACTCTGATGTACGGCTGGTGACCTATTCTCCTATTCACAATTGAGAGGTATAAGATCACACGGACTTGTTCGCATCAAGGTCCATCTTCCAGATACTGCTACTGGTCCTACAGTGAGCCTCGGGGCGGAATAATGAATGTGGAACTTTGTGGTGTTATTCAGGGCCACCGAAGTTGTTACAGCATATATTAGGACGACGTTTGAAATGCTTCAATCTCACTACCCCCAAAGGCTCCTTCGTTTGACGATTCTCCTTGATATAACTTCCATAGGAACGAGTCCCAAATTTATGCCGTTATCAATCTGATTTATTATGACACAATTCTGGGTTCTTTTCTGAACATCTGTTTTCTTTCCCTCCACATGAAGGAGGCCTGTTGTCAACCCACAATCTATACCGTTGCATACAACCAGTTTTTCGAGGCTTCTTAGTTGCTCAAATTCAGTTTGTATAAACAAAGCCAGAAAATAGCTTTCCCAACATCAGAAAACAATCAGTGTTGGAGAACTCACACAGTCCTGCATGCGGACATGTCGAACAAAGCACTTGTTTCCATCACGACCTCTGCACTCACAACCATGCACGACATCACCACGCCCTATTGCGACCGAGTTCGCGACCGAGTTCGCAACCGAGTTCGCTACAACCCACGATGATCTACGACTTCACCGCCGATGAGCTCGACGAAGCCGGCGCCCTCGACCTACCCAACCCCCACCTCGGCGACCTAACCACGATCCACCCCATTTTCCAACGCGCCAACTTCCCCCGCATCACCGACACCGAATACGCCGCCCTCCGCCCCTCGCTCGCCCTCTGCTCCGCCTACCTCGCCGCGTCCTTCGACATGCAAATCTTCTGGCAAACGCTCCTCTACGGCCCGCGCCACGCCATCCCCAACACGCCCGACTGGCACATCGTGCATCCACCCTCTCCGCCCTTCACCGAAGCGCACTACCACGCCATGGACCTCCTCCTCATGCAGATGTCGTCCATGCTCGCCTTCCAATTCGTGCCCTGCACCACCGCCTTCACGACGGAAGCGTGGGGCCTGACCACAGCCTGGGACCGCACCGCCGTCGACCCCACCTACACGCGCCCCGCCGGCGTCACCGGGCTCTGCTCCGCCATCACGCTGAACCCGGCCTTCCTGGACGCCGCGCTGGCCGCGCACGTCTACCTGACCTCGCTCCCGCGCGACACGACGCCCGACGCCGAGACGGTGTGCCTGATACTGCGGCAGCAGTGGTTCTTCGCGGTCACGACGCTGCACGAGCTGGCGCACGGGGTGAACAACGCGCAGCGACGGGAGCGGGCGGAGACGGAGCCGTTTTTCGAGGGCCAGCGGCGGGCGGAGGTCGGGTATGCGTGGGAACAGTTTGTGCACGGCGGGCGGATCAACCAGATCCACGGCTCGAGGGCTAGTGATTGCGGGTTTTATTTCTGCACGTGGCCGCCGGGCGCGGAGATGGATGAGGTGATTGGGCCGCAGGGGGGCAGCTTGGGGTATGGGTGGAATCGGAGGGCTTCGCGTACGTTTTGTTTCTAATTCTTCTTGCGTGTGGAGTGGAGCGTTGGATAGGGGGCTGATGAGATGTGGATGGGTCAGGGCGGGTCTGGAATACAGAGTACGTGGTGCCGATGAAGCATATCCAGAAGTTGCACACGCGTCACTTCTGGGAGGTCCAGGTACGGCGCTTCGGGCTCAACGAGCTGCATATTCCGAAGACGCTGGGGTTGAGGACTGGAAATTCGTCGAGGGCGGCGAGGTTTGGTGCGGGGACTTTGGGCGCGAGTGTCAGTGGCGGTAGTTCACGAAATTGGAGTGCGGATGAGGAGGGGAGAGTGAGAAGGCACTAAAGGCTATAATTATTGTACATATAGGGGTTTTGGTTGGCAGAGGAAGGGATTTGGAAAGGGCCTTTGAGGCGTCGCTGTGGGTGCGAAGATGGACTCCGAAAAAGGGTATGCGGCTTGCGTGTGATGAGTGTAAATAGTCTCGACATGGAAGGTGAGTTGCAGGATGAAATCAGACGAAATGCAATCGCAATTTGGACGGCCGACATGTCACGTCGATTACCATAATCAGCACTCGTTAAGAATCGAATGAGGATATATTCGGAATGATACAGTCTGATACCCAATAGATGTTCCCATGGAGCCTTGACAACAGAGCTTTCAACCTCCTTACCCTAACAATACCATCAGCCAGCTCCCACCCACTAACTCAGGCGCGTCATCCCGTTAACAACACGATCCAAGCTCGCCATCGTGACTCTATCCGGCGATCCACCACCAACATACCTCCAAAGCCTGCTCAACTCCCTAACCGTCTTCCCCCTCGCCTGTACGACACCAAGACCAGACGGTTCAACGAAATTGATCCCGGACCCAACACCAACACCAGCACCATCCGCCCCACCCTTCCCGCTCCTCAACCCAGCTCCACCAATCGGCACCACGCGCCCATCACCAAACTCGAAATTCTCAAGCGACGACTCCTGTCTCATGACGCCCGTCTGCAGCGCCGAAACGCTTTCTCTCCTACTAGCTGTCTTCTCGTCCACGTCAACCACATGATCCAAAAACTCGTTGGCGCGAGTCCGGTCGAGTGGGAACATCGGGTCCAGGTAATGTTGGTTCAACAGGTGGCCGCTGGCACCCATGCGGACGAAGACTTTGCCGCAGTAGCGGTTGTCCAGGATCTGTGTGACGTTGTAGAGAACGCCCCAGCGGGTGATCATGTCGAGTTCGTTGCAGTAGTGCTCGATGTGCGGGATGCAGCGGCTGGGGGCTTCCGAGCGCGCGTGGCTTGTGGAAGAGGCGCTGGGTGGGCGGAGGGTGGGGTTGTTGAAATGGGATGCGGCTGAGCCGAAGGTGTAGACTTCCTGCAGCGGCGGGATTGTGAGCTCAAGGTCGGGGTATGTTTATGAGTGGATGGGAGCGTACAAGCTTCGTAATGGTAGCCGTGGGCAGTTCGCCAAAAAGCTTGTCGAGAACTGTTGAAGCGATGATACCGCCTTGAGAGTGTCCGATAAGGACCACCTTCGTGACTGAGGGGTCTGCTAGACAAGCCTTGACGTATCCATAGGCGATGCGGCAGTCCTTCGTATAGTATGATAGACACCGTTGCAGGATGCACTCAAGAAGATCGGCTATTAGTCCGTAGCTACCACTGAAGTCAGCCGCTGTCGTACGTTTCAAGTTGGAAAGCATACGTTTGGTTATGGATGCCCACAATAGGACGG
>JAABUJ010005336.1_pt1 | contig 12903 bp, 12 predicted proteins | sample 5559131 | NCBI WGS metagenome assembly JAABUJ01 (sample SAMN10711875, study PRJNA513366) | rock metagenome | isolation source: Antarctica rocks | place: Antarctica: Victoria Land, Mt New Zealand nord | collected 2016-01-07
CGGCACATCTGTGCTATCAACAGCGGGATGTCATCCACCCGCTCCGCCGTAATGTCTGCTTTCTCGGTCATGCCGAGAGCCTACCGCGATTCGTCTATTAGCGCGAAATTTGAGCGAACCGAGAGGACAAGGTTCTCGATCAGACTATCGCGTTCCTCGAAAGCCTCCGTGCACATGAACCTCAGATCCCGTTGATGGTCATCCCTTTCGACGATAACACTGAGAAGCTGTCGGAGCTTGCCGCGACATATCGTTTCTCCTTTTTTCACCACCAGTCCCTGGAGACGCTTGATCGCGTAGGCGCGCCGTTCGTTCCCAACGGTTCCGCCCGCGCGCGCCTATTTCGCAAGTTTGCGGTATTTTGGGGGCCCTTCGACCATTTTCTGTTTTTGGATATCGATATCGTCGTCCTGGACACGCTTGGGGAACTGTTGAGCAGTTACCTCTCGTCCAAGTGTGATTTCGTGTGCTTTGACAACGCCATAGACCAGGTCTACAAGCCAACCGCTCTGCGCACAAAGATGATCACAGAGTACGCGGCGCGCGGGTTCAATACGGGGGCCTTCTTATCATCGCAAGGCGTTCTCACGCTTGACGAGGTCGAGGCTACGGCATCCAAGGCTGTGGCCGTCAAGGATAGCTTTGTCGCGACAACAGGGGAACAGCCATTCTTCAACTATTGCATGGACACAAAGCGCGCGCATATCGTGGAGGCCGCGGAACTTATGCCAGATCTATCTGCCTCAGCTTGGGCGCCTTTAAGGCTATCGAGAAAAGCGGATGGATCATATCGAGTATGCGATACGAAATCACCCTTTCATAACAAGCGGCTGCTGTTTGTTCATTGGGCCGGCTTTTCGTGCGATCCGTATATGCCCAATAGGCGTCTATTCACGCGCTACAGGGTGAGAGGTTACACAGCGCCGCTGTCACGCATCAGGTACTTGTTCGCGTTCTATATCCTGCGCCTATGCACGCCGGCGAACGTCCTACGGTGGTTGTACCGGCAATGGCTGCAACGTACTCGATAAGAAAATTGACAGTGGGCCGTAGAGTGCTGTCAGTGCACGGTGGCCTATCATAGCTTCGCGGTCATGAAGGCCCATTGCATCGGTATTGTGGTTGGTCGAAATTCGGCGACGGCGAGGCGTTGCTCCTCAACGCTACATGCGCAAAGCGCTGGGTAAGCCGCATAATCGCGTTCAGCAGTGTCGATGACGGTTATGTCGTGGGTAGGCGCAAAGCGAGACAGGATCGTCCGCGAGATCTTAGGGTTGATGAAATCATGCAACTCGACCAACAAGTCACACCTGTCGAGGCGATGCACAAGACTGGGCTGCAGTAGATCGAGTTCACACCCTTCACAATCCATGACAACCAGCGCTCGCTCGCGGGTCAGCGCGCGTAGTTGCTCTGTGTCACACCTCCCACCGACGACCACGCGATCGCTGACGTTGTTGACGCGCGCCATTTCGACGCATAATTCCTGGCTGCCAGCATCGATGTCGAAAGCATAGATACGAGCCTCAGGAAGACATCGGGCAAACCCAACCGCGTAGTAGCCCTCACCACACCCGACGTTTACAACGCTGTCGTACTGCTGCTTGAATATGTAGGCCAGTGTATTATGCAACTCGGCCTCATACGAGCCCAAGAGCTTCGGAAGCAGGGCACTGCCGGCAGCCTGCGATACATAGGTCATGCCCTCAAATGGTCCGCTTTGGACCACGCGGCCATGCTTTTCAACGAAGTCGTGAGCGATGCAGTTTAACCGATGCCCAACCCGCATCCGTTCGCCGCGTTCAAACCGTTGTTTGATCGTTCCCAATGCTCTAAATAGGTGCGGTGAGGCGCGGAGTAAAACGCGCTTAAGGTCATTGGTCGCCATAGACGCCATCGGATATCCCCCTACATGCTGATTAAGGATTGCGCGGTGTATAGAGACGACGTGTCTGGTCAATACCGAGTTGGAAACTCGCGAAAAGACCACGCACATACATCGTGATCCATTCTGAGTTGACGGGGCCGCGTTGTAGTACAAGATTGCGCGCGTTAATGCGAGTTACACAGTATAGAGCATGTACGGCAACAAGTATGAGGCCCATCATATTGCCGCAGCGGAGGAGTTTCATGTCGGCAGCGCCAGAGCAGTAGGCGTAATCTCGAACGAGGCGCGTCACAGATCCGCTCTTGTAATCTCTCACGCCGTAGTGCTCGACCGCCACGCGCGGCGTATACACTACCTGGAGCCCCGCGGCAAGGCTTCTATACAGGAGATCGATGTCTTCTCCGCCGCCGCTAAATACGCCTGAGCCCGGCCCCAAACAGGTATCAAAGAGCCCTACTTGCCGCAACGCGTCACGGCACACGCACATATTTGCGCTTAATCCCTGCGTGTGCAGGAAGCTTTTGGACCCTTGTGCAACCTTTTCCTTCCTTGGCTTGTACACCGTAATATAGTGCTGACGAGAATCATGCGGCGCGCTTTCGACGGCGCCAAAAACTAGTGAGGCTTGCGGATAGCGCTGTAACGTGGCGGTAACTTGATCTAACCAATCTGTCCTTGCCACACAATCATCGTCGATGAAGGCGATGACCTCGCCTACAGTTGCCGCTATACCGGCATTACGGGCACGAGCCGCGCCTTTTTCCCGCGTGTGATAGTAGGTCAAATTAGGCAGAACTTCCATGAAATCTTGCACAACGGCCTCGGTGCGCTCATCGTCGCTCTGGTCGACCACAACGACGTCCCAGCAAGGGTATGAGACCCACGCCATGCTAGCGAGGCAACGATGGACATCCTCGGGGCGGTTGCGAGTGGGAATCACGACAGAGACGTGAGGATCAGTTACTCTTGTGCTCACCGTATTCAACTCTATTTTGCTCCGGCTTCATGCTAAAGAGGCGGGATTCTAGGACCAACTCCGGCATCGAGAGCTATCTGTTAGATGATCCCGCTGCGTAATGACGCGCAGCCTCGCTGTATCATGATCCCCCAATGAGCCTAGACACAACCCCCTATTTTTCCTAATAAGGGGTCGGCTGTCACCCATATTTGCTCATGAGGCAGGGGACCGACGTTATAGGTCGGCAGTAGCATATGGATCAGCTTGACATACAGGTCGAGTCGCGGGTGAAGCTTGGAGCAAGCTCAGGTAGTGAGCAAGGGTGAGCTCTACCATCCGATCAATTGAATACTCCGCCACAGCCCGCGTTCGCGCGGCCTGACCGAGCCGTCGCCGTTCCGCAGGGTCTCGCAACAACTGTAACAGCGCCGTGGCAAGCCCCTGTACATCTCGGGGCTCAACCAGAAGGCCCGCGCGCCCCTCGTCAATCGCTTCAGGCATCCCCCCGACGCGGGTCACCACGACCGGCAGCCCTACGCTCATCGCTTCAAGCAGCGCATAACCCAGCCCTTCGTATTCAGCGGTCGGCATAACAAAGACGTCGAATCCGCGCATGAGATCCAGCACGTCATCGCGCTGGCCCAGAAAGACGGTGCTTTCACCAATGCCTAGCCTTTGAGCTAAGGCGCGATACCCACCCTCGGAAGAACCTGAGCCGACTACAACAACGGATAGCTTCCCGACATCATGTGATAGAAGCGCGACAGCCTCCAGCAAATACCCCTGCCCCTTGTTTTGGTCGAGGCGACCCACTACCCCTACAACCAGTCCTTCCATCGGCAGGCCGAGGCGCCCACGTTCGCTAGGGGTCAATGCAGGACGCAAAGGCGGCAAAACGATGCCATTGGGAATGCATGTAACCTGGCATCGAGGGAATCCGCGTTTTCGGATAAGCGTGTCGCCAACAGCTTGTGACGCGACCACAATGGTATCTAAACTTCGACTGATTAAACAGTCGACCGCCGCTTCCTCCAAGATCGGCCAGCGGCGTGGTCCAGCCTGGCTGTGAACAAACATGCTGACGACAGGGACGCCGGCCAGCCAGCCAGCCACAGCAGCGGCACGACAAGACTCGCCCCCAGGGTAACCGCCATTATTGATGTGGAAGATGTCTGGCTGATACTGCTTTAACCAACGCCGTATCACGGCTACGTTAGGTCCCAGATGAGTAAGGCCAACCGCCGCATTGGCCGCCGAGCGCAAGCGGTCGAATCGCGGCTCTCGCCCAGCGCCGCTCTTTTGCCCCAACCGATAGGCCGCGCTTCCAGTTATCGTGAGAATGGGCAGAGCATCGACCGGAACATCGTCGTGGATCGAGCGCAGGTAGTCGAGCAACTCAGTACTACCCTTGCAACCGATGCGCACCTCGCAATGTTGATCGACAAGTCCACGAACTAGATCGCGCAAATACCGCTCGGCGCCGCCGACCATAAAATTCTCAGCGTACAAGAGGATGCGAGGGCGACGTGAAATCATAGCATTGCCCTCCGTCTTGTTATTCTGCTCTTGGCGTTAGCAAAGTCCACCCGTCGATTAGTGGCAAAGCGATGTTAAATTAGTAGTCGGCTGACCGATGTTTTGACACTAGCACTACGCTCAACTGAGCTTCAACCGTTCAAAGCAACCTTGATGACTAGGTCCGTAAACTCTCCACGATACGATCCAGGGCATACCAGCTTGAGAGAGAAGGTTTACCTTTCCACCATGGAACGAGGCTACGCACTATTAAATAGTACGTTAGAGGTGTTCGAGCTACAGACGATGGGCATCCAGCCATAGCATGGAGCAACGGAGACAGGATTCGGTCGGGTTGCCCAGAACGCCCCGCCAGAATTGCTTGCATGAATGCCACATGCCCATATGCTTTTAAACGCAAGTCACGAATGGAAACAGGCAGGTCATTCCTAGAAAACACCTTGTTGAGGACCTGCCGCCGCTCTATTGGGAACCTATCAACCGCTGCTGTAGATTTGGCAGAGGAATGTTCGCGCACCTTTGCGAGATAGACGCCCGGTAAAAAGGTGACGGGATACCGCAGACCGAGTCTCACCCATAAATCGTAGTCCATGACCATGTGCAGCCCTTCGTCCAGCAAACCTATCGAGTCAAGCGCGTAACCCCTAATGAACGCGGTTGCCTGAGGAATGAAACCGTCGTTAGATTCTATTGTGCGGTGTATGTCAAACGGCACCGCCTTATACTTCTTGCGAATCTTCCCGTGCTCATTAATAAACAACGCATCGCTATAAACCATACATGCCTCAGGGTTAGCTAGGAGAGCACGTACCGCAGCAGTGATGGCATCGGGCGTATAAACGTCATCGGCATTGAGATACGCTACTATATCGCCTGTTGCACGTCGCCAACCTTTATTGATGGCGTGCGCCTGTCCACGATCAGGCTCACTAACCCAATAAGCCAACCGATTCTCATATTTCCTGATGATATCGACACTGCCGTCACTCGAACCGCCATCGATAACGATGTATTCGATGTGAGGGTAGTCTTGACTAATTACCGAGAGTACTGTCTCCTCCAAGAACTGAGCCTGGTTGTAAGACGGTGTGATTATGGAAACTCGGGGCAGGTCCGCACGGCCATGATAGAACATGAATTACCTCACAATACTGTAATGCTCGATGTCTTTCTGCGCCCAATAAAGATATAGGTGCCATAATGAGCCTCTGGGTTTCGCCCTTGTTCACGAGGCAGCACCTTTCGTAGTTGAACGTCAAACGCTGGAAGCAGTCGACCATCGATTTCCTCATGATCGAGCATGATCGGGTGACCCACATCTTTGTATGCATGGCCTGGGTCCGTGTCGTCCGTGAGATCCTGACCAAATACAAAAAGGCCATCACCTTTAGTAATTCGTGCTGCACTAGCAAGACAAGCTTCCGCGTCACGCACATGATCCAGCACATTGATCATAATGGTCAAATCAAATGTACTATCCGCAAATGGCACGTCTTCACACAGGTGATCATCGAGAAGGATCTGCCGGTTATGATATGCGCTTGCGAGCCAGCCGAGCTTGAAACTTGCATAATGACGCGCTAGTGGATCGCTACAATAAATCCTACGTATCGTACGCTCACGAGAAATAATCCGCACGTTCGTATATGGTCCGCACCCCAATTCTATTGCGTTATCGATTTTGCAAGGAATGGCTTGATACTGATCGAATTGTTTAGCCCACCACTCGTTCCAGTCATCACCCAGCGAAGCATTGTTACGACCCAAACCGAGAGCTGTAATGGCTCTACCAACTCTACCTCGCAATGAGGGAGCAGAGGAGTTGTCGATACCACGCCAAACGTTGAGTTCCCACTCTTGTGCTTGCTCCCATCGATCATGAGAAACCTGCCAAGTAAGGTTTCTATTAGTCTTCATCGAAGGTCTTTGCATATTTAGCACCCATTCTTAATGCGCTTACACGACGCTACCGGAGTATCGCCTTACTTAACCTCTTGAAGCGGCTTCAATCAAAGTGCTATCTTCCGCTGTAACGGGGTAACCGCCAAGCCTACGGTATAAGGCTCGATAAGTTCTGGCAGTGTGGTCCCATGAATATTGACGGAGGCGAACTATTCCTCGTTCACACAACTGATCACGCATAACACTGTCATTGTGCAGCTGCAGAAGAGCCCTGGCAATGTCTTCAATTGAAGCCGGGTCAAAAAACGCGGCGGCGTTGCCCGCTTGCTCAACCAAGACCGGGATATGAGAGCAGGCAATTGGAGATCTCTCACGAAATGCCTCTAGTAAGGGAAAGCCTCCGCCCTCAAAGAGGGTTGGGAACACTGTGAACTCTGCCAGATGATAGAGAGCACATACATGATTCGATGGAATGAAGCCTAGAAAACGTACTTGCTGAGTTAGTTGGAGTTCTTGTAGTTTGGCTTTCAGGGTTGGCCAGAAGTTGTTCTGATAACCGGTGCAGACCAGTGGTAGACACAAGTTGTGTTCGTCACGCAGAAAAGCTAACGCCTCAAATAGGCGAATGTGGTTTTTGTGCGGCCAGGTTTGGGCGGGAAACAGCACGAAAAATTTTGGCAGATCGTAGTTCTGTCGTATCGACGACAGCGTATATGCGTCTAGTGGTGGTGCCAATTCTGTTGGGGACGCCTTCGGCACCACCATAATTTTCTCGGTTGGCACATCCAGATATCGCACAAGATCATCTTTTGACGCATACGAAGGTACCTCCACTTCCGTACAGGTATTAAGCCAGAGGGCATACATATGTTGGCGAAAGGCCTTCGTCCGCTTATCAAAAAACTCTGGATGGTGTATATGCTGAACGTCTTGTGGATTAAAGACTGATGGTGCGCTGGTTAGATGTAGCCATTGATACGGGAAATGAACTACATGAGCTTGTAGCGCCTCAACAAATGGGTCGTAAGATGCGACAATCCAGGGCGGAGTTGTTGCACGACTTCGGGCTTGGCGCACAAGTCCATAAGCTGCTTGGGCGGCTGGCAAGATTGGTCGTATCAGCCGCCGAGCCTGTATACGCCACTGGGATTCAGGAGCCACGACCACCCGTGTATTTGGGCCAACATATGAATCAAGCCAATTGGGTGCAGCCGGATCCGTCACGACAATATATTGCTCATCCCCGTCCGTGAGGCAACCTAAGCCCGCTATGGTCCCCGCTACAGCTTGTTCAACCCCACCATTTACCTCAGGCTGCAGTCGAGCCATGATGACAATAGTCGGCGCTCGCGACTTAAAGTTCGCAGTCATGAGGCTTCCGTTTGCGCCCTTGCATCTGCACGTTCGCAGATCTCAAGAAGTGCGCGCCTAAAGTTTCGGTAGAATACGTCCTTCGAGTACTCAGCCAGCGTTATCTTCCGGGTTTTCGCCGCCATGTCACGCTGCCATTGTATGGGACGCGATGCTAGATCCTGGACAACACTCATGATTTCTTCAACGGTACACTCATTCAACGTTACGCCAAATCCGTCAGTATCTAAGTTTGATTCTTTGCTCAAAACGGGAATAATTCCGTACTGCATGCAATCTATAACTGAGCCCGGTTGCCCTTCACCGCATGAAGGCAGAATTGCGAAGTTGCACGTATTGACCAAATCGTAAAACGTCTGGCTGCGCAAGGAAATGTGCCCGACGTTGTGGATATTTGCGCACTCGGTGAGTTCTCGATTGTATACTCGCGCAAATTCCGGGCTCAGGGTTTGGCAAACGTATAATTGCTGATCGAGACTAGAAAATGCATCGAGCAACAAATCCAAACCTTTATGTATGTTTCCGGCACCTGCAAAAAACAAAAAGCTATTTTGGCCTCGCGCGTAATCCTTACGCTTTACATCGTACTGAGAATCTTGGTACATCGCGTTGTTCACATTGATGACATGAGGGAATTTAGCATAAGATTCACGGACGTACGGGCTCCCAAGGGCGATGATGCCGGTCGCGTTCGCATTCGCCCATTCTTCGCTCTTCGTGATTAATCGGTCAGGCCTTAAGTGGACACCGCGCCGTTGATACAAGTACGCTAATCGAGCCAATTCGAGGTCATTCGAAAACTTCCAATAGCTGCCAGTAGAAAAGTAGATCTTGACGCATGTGCGTGGTAAAGCACGCGCGATCAACTCAAAATTATTTCCTCCGTGACCAATAAACAAATCGTATTTATGACGTGGTTTGAAGCGGGTATCATTGTATTCCACGACATCGACTACATAACCAAGATCATGGAGCACCTCACTAATTGTGCGCGCCAATCCAGTATTACTGAAGCGCGCGTTAGAAGGATCGTCGGATAAGAGCATAAATGGTGATGTAATATAGGACAGAAGGGCACGACGCAAGAGGGGCTTACCACTCCCTTTAGCGATCGGAGGCTTCAGGCTATACAGACGCGTTGGGAAAAGCGCTTGCTTGCCCTGACGATAAAGATTTAGCGAGGCGCCACCCACTCTCTTGATGCTGCGAGTAGAGAATGCCCCTCCAGAAATGGCTAACGTTTCCAGACGGCATATGGGTTTAAGGCCCTCAGTATTGCCATACACACGTTTAGCATCCATCACGTTGCCTTGCTACAACTAACCCTTGAGATTCCGGCGGGGTAATGACGTGCAAGATTTCCCATCGTTCGCTGCTCTCGATGTAAGGTCGAAGTTTCGCCATCTTTTCACTGCACCAATCGTGGGCAATCAATATCGAGCCAGCTAAGAGAAAAGGCTCAAACAGCAAGAACTCGCTATATGTTTGCTCTCTATCTTCCTGACCATCCAAGAACAGGAAATCAACCTTCCCAACGTCTCTCAACAACGGTGGATACACTCCTGTACTAGATCCACAGTGAAAATGGACCCTGGACAAAAGATGGGGCAGGTAACGAGAGTAACCTTCCTTAGCTTCCTGCACCATTTGTGAGTCGATATCGACAGTGTGCAGTTCACCAACGCCGTTCGCATACAACGCTTGCGCAATAAACAGTGTTGAGCCTCCGCCCTTCCATGTTCCCACTTCAAAAGCAACCCGAGGGCGAGAAGAACGGACGACTTCATATAGAATCTTGCGTTCCGCACGCCACAATTGACCAGGAATGCCCACGCATCCTTCGAAAAGCCATCGACGCTTAACCGGGATGAAATGCCGTAACAGCTGCCACACTCTGATCTCATCTGATGAGAGTGTAAAGAATGACATATGCAGCTTGTAATGGAGAGACCATGCTGCCGAAGGTAATTGCCATGTTTGCATCGCCAATGCCATCTTGGTTAGACCTTTCATTGTTACTCAGACTCGCCGCTGCTGCCATAGCATCACCGGCAACGTTGCACCACGTCGTCCTTGCGATAACAGTGCCAATGGACTTCCATCATCGATTACTTCGAAGTCCCAAGCTGTTGTCGACTCGAATAGCATTTGCATACCTGGAATACTGGCAGACACCTCAATCCAATATTGACCTGGACGCAACAACTGTGGGACAACACAACTCGCACAGTATTGACCAACATCTAGCACGGCGAAGTCGCCATTTGAAACATCAAGATTAGTTGAACACAAAATACAGCCGTTCTCTTGGCTCCAAACCTCTACCGCGATCTGGACACCCCGTAGAGGCGTCGTTACTTCATATTCAAGTAGAATTTTCACTGGCTCTGAATAACGTATAGAGTGCACGGCCCGGCTAGTGGTATCTTCGACATAACACTTAGTTGGAATCAAACTGCTGTTGGCCAAGTGCGCCATGCACGATTGAAATTCGTAACGAGTCACCTGAAGGCGTTGGCTGTATGCGGAAACAGCACTCACCGCATTTCCCTTAAAGTCCACTTCCCCCTGATGTAGTAGCACTGCCTGGGAACACAGTTGTTGGATAGCGCCTAAGTTGTGGCTCACAAACAATACCGTGTGGCCTCCACGGCTCACGTCACTCATCTTGCCTAAGCATTTCTTTTGAAACTCAACATCGCCGACCGCGAGGACTTCGTCGACCACCAGCACTTCGGGCTCAAGGTGGGCGGCGACGGCGAAGGCGAGGCGCATGTACATGCCGCTGGAGTATCGCTTGACGGGCGTGTCCAGGTAGGTCTCGACGCCGGCGAAGTCGACGATCTCGTCGAAGCGTCGCTTGATGTCGGCACGGCTCATGCCCATGACGGCGCCGTTCAGGTAGATGTTCTCGCGGCCGCTGAGTTCGGGGTGGAAGCCGGTCCCGACCTCCAGCAGTGAGCCGACGCGCCCATGCACGACGGCCTGCCCCGTGGTGGGCTCGGTGATGCGTGAAAGCACTTTCAAGAGCGTGCTCTTGCCGGCGCCGTTGCGTCCGATGATGCCGACGGCCTCGCCGTGCTTGACTTCGAACGAAACGTCCTTGAGCGCCCATGCGTCGCGCGTGGCGCCACCGCCGCTTGCGCCGCCTCGCAACCGGCGTAGCGGGGCGCCGGCCGCGCGTACCAGCGACTCGCGGATGTTGCCGTAGGGTTCGGCCGGTCCCGCGCCGATGCGGTAGCGCTTGCCCAGGCCTTCGACGGAGATGGCGACGTTACTCATGTTCTCAAGTACCTAGTCGTTAGTAATTAGCAGTTGCAGTCAGTGTGTCAGCGTGCAGAGCTCGTGAATGGTTGTTAGCATGTAGAAGCCTTCGGGGTGGTTGTTTCCGGGACTGCGAGCGCTCACCCGCCCCCGTCTGCATGTAGGGATGAGCGCGTGTCGGGCGGCGACGCCGTGGCCCTGCGGGGATGGCCGGCCTACGCCCCTGGACGCCCAGGGCGGACGAGACGTCCGCGCTCCCAGTAGAGACGGGCGAGACGCCCACGGTCCCAGTCGGAACGGGCGAGCAGCGCAGCGAGCGCCCGCGCTCCTAGTGAGACCTGCCGACTCTTCACGAGTCCTGTATCTCGGGGTGGCCTGGGACCACAGGTGTTCGTTACGCTGCTCGCCACCACCGAGCCGCTCGCCCGCAAGCGCTTGCCGGCTGGGCAGGCAGCGGCCTGACGCCGGCGCTCCCAGTGGATACGCCACGCCGCGCGAAAATGTGGCTCTCACCAACACCCTCTCCACCATCCGCCACAGCGTCTTTTTGGCGGGGGTCTGGGGGGAGGCATCTCCCCAGGCTCCCCCGGAGGGGGCGGGGGGGGCGAGAAGAGAGAGACCAATACTGCTCGGAGGAGCGAAAAGATTATTGAGCATCACATTACACCATGTCCGCGAAGGTCTGTTCCATGCGCCGGAAGTAGATCAGCCCACCGACGAGCAACACGAGCGTTGTGACGATAGAGGGGAGCAAGCCGAGGCCGGGCGTCGGCCCGACACCGAGCAGCGCCCAGCGGAACCCATTGATGACCCCGGCCATGGGGTTGAGCGCGTACACCCACGCCAGCGGCCCTTTGACCAGTCCCGCCCCGTAGGCGACCGGGCTGACGTAGAGTCCGACCTGCACCAGGAAGGGGATGGTGTAGCGCACGTCGCGATACTTGACATTGAGCGCGGAGAGCCACAGCCCGACCGCCAGCCCGGCGACGATGCCGAACAGCACGAACAGCGGCAGGAAGACGATGCCGACGCCGGGGTGGACGTGGTAGAACAGCATCATCACCACTAATACAATGAAGGCGACAGCGAGGTCGACCAGCCCGGCCAGCGCGGCCGCGACCGGCAGCACCAGCCGCGGGAAGTAGACTTTGGAGATCATATTGCCATTGGCGACGAGGCTCTCGCCCGACTGCGCCAGTACGTAGGCGAAGTAGTTCCACGGCAGCAGCGCGGTGAGCGTGAACAGCGCGTAGGGCACGCCCTCGGAGGGCAGATGCGCCAGGTGGCCGAAGATGACGGTGAAGATGATCATGTTGAAGACGGGCTGGATGATGGCCCACGCGGCGCCGAGCGCGGTCTGCTTGTAGCGCACCTTGACGTCGCGCCAGGCCAGGATGTAGAGCAGGTCGCGGTAGCGCCACAGGTCGCGCAAATTGAGCGCGACGAGCCCGCGCGACGGCCGGATGATCGTCACCGGCGGCTCGGCCGCGTCGATGCGCTCCGGCGCGCTGTCGCTGGCGTGGCGCGCGGGGATCGGCTCGGCGGCGATGCGCTCGTCTACGACCATCGGTGTCTCACCCTCCTCACAATCAGCGCATATCGTGTGCGTCTGTCCTAGTGATAGAAGATTTCGCGCGGCGGCACAGTAGCCCATTCGGGCTATCGCGAGCTATACGGACGGGGTAGAGCGCCGGCGCCTTTTCTCCTTTGCCCCTCCAAGCTACCTGGGCTCTCCTCTTCTCGCCCCCCCGCCCATGGCTGACTGGCCCCCCGGCTGCGGCCGGCGGTCCAGCGCGCCTCCGGGAGAGCCTGGGGAGATGCCTCCCCCCAGCCCCCCGCCAAACACACATCGCGGGTGTCATGGGGCCTGGATATGGGAAACAGCTTGTGGTTCCCACTCCCCTCCACGCGCCGCGCTTGCCCACTCTCCTCCAGGCGTTACACCTAGTTGTCGGCACGGCGGCGCCCGCTACTGCTCCCCCGC
>JAABUJ010005337.1_pt1 | contig 12898 bp, 11 predicted proteins | sample 5559131 | NCBI WGS metagenome assembly JAABUJ01 (sample SAMN10711875, study PRJNA513366) | rock metagenome | isolation source: Antarctica rocks | place: Antarctica: Victoria Land, Mt New Zealand nord | collected 2016-01-07
CCGTAGCCGAAAGCGCGCGATCGGATAGGCGATGCTGCACCCGACGACAAGGGCGAGGACGGTGGATACGACGCCCACGAACAAGCTGTTGAGCAGGTTCGTGAAGAAGCCGCTGGACAGGACATCCCTGTAGTTGCCGAGCGTGGGCGAGAAGAACCACTGCGGCGTGGCGGTCGTGATCTGGTCCGCTGTCTTAAAGGACAACGTCACCAACCAATAGACGGGGAACAGGAATGCCGCGACCAGGAGGAGCGTCCCGAGGATGCGGCTTCCATTTATGACGCGTGTCGCGGGCCGCGCCCGGAATGCATACATGCCCGCACTCTCCTTCTTACCTACGCTTTGTTGGTTTGCAATAACCGTAGGACCAGCTTTGCCATGACGAGGACGACGACAAGCGTGAGCCATCCGTACGTCGCGGCGAACGAGATGTTGTTTAAGGAAAAACCGCGGTTGTATATGCTCCAGCTGACGGTGGTCGTTTGGTTGATGGGGCCACCATGCGTCATCATGAAGATGACGTCATACACGCGGAAAGCGAGGATGCTGCGGAAGATGATGGCAACGACGATGGCATCTCTCGCCAACGGGAGCTGCACATGCCAGACGCTCTGCCACCAAGACGCCCCCTCGACGCGGGCGGCCTCTAGGAACTCGGGGGATATAGACTGGAGTCCGGCCAGTACGATCAAGAAGACGAACGGCGTCCATTGCCAGATGTCGACCACCATGACGCTGGGCATAGCGAAGGCCGGATCGGAGGCCCAGTCGCGAGCGGGGATACCTACCAGCCCGAGTAGATAGTTCACGACACCATACTGAAAGTTCAGCATGATGACCCAGAGGATGCCGACCGCTGCGGGGGCCATGACGAACGGGAGCAGGAGCAGACTCCGGGCTATTTTCTGCCACCTACCCGAGTGGACTAGCAGGAGCGCTAACGTCAGGCCGAGCACGAGCTCGATCGGGACGACGACCGCGACAAAGATTATCGTGGTCCCCATACTGTGCCAGAAATCGGACGAGGTCAGCGCGTCAATATAATTCTGCACGCCGACGAACGGGTGCGTCGCCGCCACCAGATCCCAACTGTGCAAGCTGACCCACAGATTGTAGGCGAGCGGGTATATCGAGAGCGCCACCAGGAAAAGCATGCCCGGCGTGATGATCACATAGGGCGCGATCCGACGCCGCGGCCGGGCGTGTCCACGTAACACCCCCGGCGCGGCCCCTTCAACTCTTTGCATTGTTCCCGAGACCTCTATACCACGCTACTTAGAGTTCGGCCGCCACTGTTTTGGCCAGTGCGCTCAACGAGACCTTTGCCTGAGGGGCGGGGAGCTTTGGCCCGGGCTGCGGGACAGTCTTCGCCAACCCTTGAACAACCCCCGCCGCGTGACCCTGGGCCCTCTGGAGCGCGTCCCGCACAGAGGACTGCCCCAGTTGCGCCGCCGCCAAATCCGCAGTGATCGCCACCTCCCACGCCTCTTCCTTCGGGAAGTACGGCCGCGGTAGGGTGTGTTCCATCGCGCGGAGGACGGCGGGGAAACGCGAGAACTGGCGAATCGAGGTCCCCGGGATGGTTGACCTGACGAGGCTACGGTCCTGATAGGCGTCGATCCGCGTTGGGTCACCACCGTAGGTGTCGCCGGGGAGTTGAGCCTGCTTAATCGTGTTCTGTTTGTTCTGCAACCAGGCGATGAAGCGGAACGCCTCTTCCGAGTTCTGCGCCGTCTTCGGGATGGCGTTGACCCAACAGCCCAGGTGGGACACACCGTGGACCGTACCGGCCGGCACCTCGACGAAGTCCCACAACCCTTTGGTGGGGGACTTCGGTTGCTCCAGGGCGTAGGCGCCCCACGACCACAAAAGGACCGTGGCCAGTTGTCCTTGTGCCGCGGCGGCCATCACCTGCGAGAACAACCAACTGCTGCTGCCCGGAGGCGTGTACTTCAGCATGTTGACCCAGTATTGGGTCCCCCGGATCGCATTGGCCGTGGTCAGTGTTGGCTGCATTTTCGACCAGTCATACGGCTGCCCCCCGAACGAATACAGGAACATCAGCCATGTGTGGACGTTGCCGAACCCCGTGGCGGCTTGGTCGGCCCACCCGTAAATCTTCGTCCCCTTGAAGGTTTTTCCGTGCAGGAAGCGACATTGGGCCTGCCACTCGTCCATGGTCGCGGGGGGCTTGAGGGTCGACCCCGTAGCGGCGTGGTACTGCTTCTGCATCCCCGCATCTTGGTAGATATCTTTGCGATACCACAGAATCTGCGGGTGGATCGTGTCGGGGAGGCCATAGAGAGTCCCGCCCTGCGCCCAACTGCCGGGCCGTCCGTCATATTCAGCGCAGGCGAGCGCACGCGGGATGAATTGCGATACATCGACGCCCATGCGATGCGCCAGATCTCCCACGGAATAGAGTTGATTCGCGCTGCCGAACTCGGGCACCCAGGAGTAATCGATATTGAATATGTCGTACGGCGCCTTACCCGCCACGGACAGCGCGAGCTTGGAGTGGATGGCGTCGCGGTCCACCAGCTGGATGTTGACCTTGACCCTGGTCTCCTTCTCGTATTGCGCCGCCATAACCTGCGCCGCCTGACCCCAGCTGGCCCCGAGCCAGATCGCATTCAGGGTCGTGCTCTTGGCCTTGGTCGCCCGCAGCGGCGCCCATCCACCCGTGAGGGCCCCCGCGCTTCCCAGCCCGGCCACCGCCGCAGTGGTTGTCAACGCCTTCTTAGCGAACGAACGACGGGTTATGGATTGCTTGGACTGCTCAGTTTCAACAGAGTGATCGGACACAGGTTTATCTCCTTGCTCGTCGGGCTGATTATCTCGATCAGCGTGTCACACGCTGCTTTGTGTCGGTCGCCGCCAGCGCCGTCGATGCGCGCCGCGCACCAAAGTTATGCGGGATCTGTATTCGCCCATTTCCTCGCCGGGCGGCCGGCGTGTCCACCTTACGATCCGATGACCACCTGCACCTTGACAACCGACTTGTCCCGCTCGATGCTCTCGATCGCCTGCTCAACCTCGATCAGCGGGCGTACCGAGTCGACGATGGAACTCGGATCGAACCGGCCCGAGTCGATGAGGGCGATCGCTTTCGGCCACGTCTCATACGTCCCCGCATAGGAGCCCACGATGGTCAGCTCATTCGCGTAGATGTCGAACGGGCGTGCCTGGATCGTCGCGTCGGGGGGCGCGGCGCCATAAGCAAGGATCGTCCCTCCGCGCCGGACCAAGCCGAAGGTCTGCTCGTAGGTTCTGGCGCTGCCGACGGCTTCGATCACCACGTCCGCGCCGTGGCCGCCCGTCAGGCTGCGCGTCGTTTCGATGGGGTCCTCGTCCGCGGGATTGATGACGTTGTCGGCCCCAAGTTCGACCGCGCGCTGCCGGCGTCCGGCGTCCGGCTCGGAGACGATGACCTGCGCCACACCCCGCGCTTTGGCCAGGAGCGTGTGGGCGAGGCCCATCGGGCCGCCGCCAATGATGGCAACCGCGTCGCCGACCGCGATCTGGGCACGGTCTTGTCCGTGGATAGCGCACGCGAGGGGCTCGATATAGGCGGCGTGCTCGAACGACATGTGGTCGGGGAGGACGTATACGTTCGCGGCGGGGGCCACGACGTACTCCGCCATCCCCCCGGCCGCATGGACCCCGAGCTGCCGGACGTACGGGCAGAAAAGTTTTCGGTTGATACGACAGAAGTAGCACACGCCGCAGGAAATATTGATGTCTACTGTGACCTTCTGCCCCGGCTTGACCTGTTCCACCCTCGATCCGATTTGTGTGACGGTCCCCGCGAACTCATGGCCGATAACCAAGGGGAGATTCGGCGCCGGGAACCGGCCGTGTAAGATGTGCGCGTCGGTCCCGCAGATGCCGCACCGGTCGACCTTGATGAGGACCTCGTTCGCATCCGGCGTAGGGATAGGGATCTCCTCAACCCGCAGATCGTCGGGTCGATAGAGTAGTGCAGCCTTCATTGTCCCGCTACTCATGCTGTATGCCCCTTATTAGGTACGCAATCGCTCTCGGGGTCGTCGCGGCGTCGATTGGCCTCGCCATGCGCCGCAATCTCCCAATCATGGCCATTCGTGAATGGGCGCTGCCCAGCCCCACCGTGGCCGCAGGAGCTTCAATGTGTCGGAAGGCGTCATCTCCTTTCACTCAGGAATTCGCAGGACTTGAGGTTTACCAATAGACTCGAGCACATCCACCGCCATTTTTTACCATCATAACGCCGTTACTTTACTTTGTCAATGTCGAAAGTCCTACCATTTTTAGCAAAACTATCATATTGACAGAGAGAACTTCGATGCTTTAAGCTAAAGCATCATGGAGCGCACAAGGGAAATATCTCGCGTTAGCAAGCGCGATACGTCCGTCGCGGCCGCTTTGGTCCTCGACATCATCAGGAGCAAGGGCCCTATCTCGCGGACCGATGTGGCGCGGGCTGTCGATCTCAGCCCTTCGGCCGCGACTCAACACATCGATCGTCTGGCTCGACACGGCTTGGTGCTCGATATGGGACTTGCGGACTCGACGGGCGGTCGCCGGGCGCGCCGCGTATCGTTCAACAAGAACGCTGGCTACCTGGCCTGTGTCGACCTGGGTGCGATGGGCATGAACGTGGCGATCACGGATTTGGAGACGAACGTCCTCGCGAGCGAGACGTGTGAGGTGGACGTCCGGGCAGGCCCGGAACCGGTGCTAGGCCTGGCGCGAGAGGCAATCCAGGGATTGTTGGCCGCGTTGGGACTGTCGGGCGAACAGGTGAGGGCCGTGGCTATCGGCATCCCCGGACCGGTGGAAGCCAAGACGGGGCGGCCTATCTCACCTCCGATCATGCCTGGGTGGGACCAGTATCCGATCCGCGAGTTCTTCGCCCCCAGCTTTGCTTGCCCGGTCTATGTGGACAATGACGTGAATGTGATGGCCTTGGGTGAGCAGTGGGGCGGCGCCGGGCAGGACGTGGACAGCTTCCTGTTCGTGAAAGTTGGGACAGGCATCGGGTGCGGCATCGTCTGCGACGGGCGTCTGTACCGCGGGACCGACGGATGCGCGGGCGACATCGGTCACATCGAGATCGAAGGTCAGTTGGTCGTCTGTCGCTGCGGTAACGTCGGGTGCCTCGAGGCCGTGGCTGCGGCCCCGGCCTGGGTACGCTTGGCCCACGAAGCTGCCGCCGACGGACGTAGCCATATGCTTGCCGAGGAGTTGACGGCGCGCGGCGAATTGACCGCCGGGGACGTCAGCGCGTGCGCCGCGCGGGGAGATCGTGCAAGCGTCGAAATCGTACGAGAGAGCGGCCGGCTGATCGGGCACGTCCTGGCGGCTCTCGTCAATTTCCACAACCCGGCGCTCATCCTCATGGGCGGCGGTGTGAGCGAGGCCAGCGATATGTGGCTCGCGTCCATACGTCAGGAAATCTACCGGCGGTCCACACCCCTCGGGAGCAAGAATCTCATCATCCAGCGCGCACCCCTCGCCGAAAAGGCGGGTGTCATCGGGGCCGCAGGGCTCGCGCTCGAGTCGCTGTTCTCGCGGCGGGGTTTGCATCGCATGTTGGCCGCGACATTCCCGTAGTACATCGAGGAGGTGTCACGCTAATTCAAGGGACATGATCCAGTGCGCTGTCGCGCTGCCCCGATCGTAGAGGCCAGGTTAAGTACCGCGGAAGGAACGAGAGGCACGATGAAGTACGCGTACAATACACTCGTTTATGCCGGTGAGTCCATCGAAGAGAGCATCGAACGGCTCGCGCGGTTCGGGTACGACGGGGTCGAGTTCGTGGGCGAGCCCGCGCAGCTCAACACCAAGACGATTGTCGCAGAGCTCGCGCGCCACAACATCCAGGCGTCCCATATCTGTAGCATCTACACCCCGGAGCGGGACCTGTCCAGCAGCAACGACCAGATCCGGCGCAACGCCGTCGCCTATGTAAAGTCCGTGGCCGATTTTGCCGCGACGATCGGGGCGGCGTCCATGGGGGTCACGCCGACGGCTAACATGAGAATCCATCATGAGGCGGACGTGCCGCAAGAGTGGGCTTGGGCGGTCGAGGGTATCCGAGAAGCCGGCCACTACGCGGCGAATCAGAGTATCCGCCTGACCATCGAACCGTGGAATCGCTACGAAACCTGCCTTGTCACGCGCGTCGGGCAGTCGCGGCAGATGGTGGATGAGATAGATTTGGACAACGTGGGATGTATGGGCGACACATTCCATATGAATCTGGAAGAAACGGACATCGCTGAGGCATTCAGGACGGCCGGGGATAAGCTCTTCTATGTCCACATCGCCGACAGCAACAGGGCTGCTCCAGGCCGTGGCCATATCGATTTCCGTCCTATCGCCCAGGCCCTCCGGGATGTTGGGTACAACAGCTATCTCTCGATGGAGTTGTTGCCGGCCGCGGCCGATCCCTTCGCGGTACTCACCGGCTCCCGGCAGGATGAGTTCTACGATCAATACACCGAAGAATCGATCGCTTATCTGCGTCGGTTGTTCGATGACAATCACTCCTAAACAGAAGTCGGTCGTGGGACAACATGACAGCATGATGATGGCCGCTCCTTGGTCACTGGCCGACAGAAAATACCGCGTCTGATGTAGGCTGGCGGCTGCTCGGGGTTCATGCGCGCTGCGAGCGCATGAGGACGGTACGACCGAGAGAGTCGGTAGGCCGGTTGTGCGGCAAGCTCATGATAGTGAGGGCCGACTACGTGACGGGATAGGGGGCAAGATGCGTCTCGGAGCTAATACCTGGATCTGGACCTCGCCGTTTAGCACGGAGGACGTAAGTCTGATCCATAAGATTGCCGAGATCGGATTCGACATTGCGGAGGTTGCGATCGAAGATCCGTCGCTCGTCGATACGGCGGTCCTGAAACGCACTGTCCGCGAGGCGGGAGTGTCGTGCATCGTGTGTGGGGCGTACGGACCGGATCGCGATCTAGGCAGTGACAATGCGACCCTGAGGCAGAACAGCCTCGACTACATCCGCCGTCTCCTTGCTATCTGCACAGAAGTCGGCTCACCAGTTTTGCCTGGCCCTGCCTACGCCTCCGTCGGTGATACCCGACTGCGCAGCCCTGAAGAGAGCGCATCGCGCTGGAATCACGTCGTGGAGAACCTGCAGCAGTTGGGCCGTGAGGCCGGGGAAGCTGGCGTTACGCTGGCGCTCGAGCCTCTCAACCGCTACGAAACCGATCTCATCAACACCGTCGAGCAGGCCCTCCATCTTGTGGAGAGCGTTGGTAGCCCCCATGTCCAAATCCACCTCGACACCTACCACATGAACGTAGAAGAACGCGACGTGCCGGCGGCCATCCGTCGTGCGGGGGACCACGTGGCGCACGTTCATGCAAGCGCCAGTGACCGTGGCGCCGCAGGGGGAGACCATACCCCCTGGACTGGCGTTCGAGACGCACTCGCGGCAATCGATTATCGCAACGCCGTCGTGGTGGAATCTTTTACGCCCGGTGTCAAGGAGATCGCTCGGGCCGCGTCCATCTGGCGCCCGCTAGCATCGACACAGGATACGCTTGCGACGGACAGCTTCGCCTTCCTCCACAACCTCTTCGACTAACGCGTCCGCACGCATTACTCGTCGACATTCGCACGGCCGCGTTGTTTATGTGAGACGAGATGCGCGCGGCGCTTGGCAGCCTCGTGCCATTGGCCGAGGTCCGCTACATCGACCGATGGCACGAGGGAGTTGCTCCGGTTTAGTGGACGGGAAAGCGCTACGCGACCACGTCCTGTTGTTGTTCTTGGATGTTGTCGCTGGTCACGATATATTAACGTGACCATTGACACCACCCCCGCGGCCCGCACAGCCGCGAGCATGCGCCCGGCCTCGGCGGCGTCGCGGCCGAGCGGCTTCTCGCAGATGACGTGTTTGCCGGCCTGCGCGGCGGCGATGCAGGGCTCGGCGTGCAAATTGTTGGGCGCGCCATTGTCGAAGACTTGGATCGCCGGATCGCGCATGAGGTCGCGCCAGTCGGTGACGGCCTTCTCGTACCCATAGCGCCGCGCGGCCGCGTCGACCCGCTCCCGGTCGCGCCCCGCGATGGCGACGAGGCGGGGATGGGCCGGGGGCGGCGTATAAATGTAGTCGAGCGTCTTGTAGGCGTTGGTGTGCGCCTTGCCCATGAAGGCGTAGCCGAGCATGCCCACGCCCAACGTCGGCGTCTCGCCCGCGTCTCGCCCGGCCTCGCTCATGGTCATGAATTCGTTTCTCTTGCCCATGCGTCCGTTCCTTACTCATGATCATGTGTCGCGTGATCGCGAACCCGGCGTGGTAGGATCGTTGTGCAACAACCGCCTCGCCCTCCTACGAGGAAACGACGTCAATCGCGGATGGCGACTTCTACCGTCCAGCAGTGGTGCGGCGTAAACAACAGTAGCGCGGATGGGATAGGTCAGCTGTGTGCGAACGCTGTTGCTTGACGAGCCTTTGCGCGATGGCCATTACACGGCGTCGGCGGCGTCGCGCCTAGCTGAGCGGGCTAGCGCATCTAGAGCACGCATGTTGGACACCGCATCCTCGGGCGGATAGGGGACCGGTTGACCGGTCAGGACGGCGTTGGCGAAGGCTTCCACCATGAGCCGATAGTGGTCGGCGGGCGGGAAATGTTCCTCGCGGCGACTGCTATTAGCATCGGCGATGATAACCAGGGCTTCCGCCGCGCGCTCACCGTAGCCCGGAATAAAGGCACGCGGGACCTCGATGATACCCTCGCTCCCAACGATCATGTACCAGCCATCATTGCCACCTTTAAACGAGCTGCTCACCGTTGCGGGCCGACGACCGTTGAATTCGAGGATACCCGCGAACGCCACGTCTACGCCGAACCGATCATCGATGTCGTGCCAGGCGAGGGCGCGCAGGGGTTCCTCGCCGAAGGCCAGGCGCGCCGCGCTCACCGCGTAACAGCCCATATCGAGCAACGTCCCTCCGCCCAACGCGGGCTGCAGGCGCACGTTGGTGGGGTCTGGCGTACCGAGGAGAGACACGGCCAAACTGGCGCGCACTTCACTGACCACGCCGACGACGCCTTCCACAAGCAGTTCTTGGACACGCACATTCTGGGGATGGAAGCGGTACATGAACGCTTCCATGAGCGGAACTCCGTGGCGCGCGCATGCCGCGACCACGCGTTCAGCGTCGGCAGCATTCAGGGCCAGCGGCTTCTCGCACAACACGGCTTTGTCGGCCTCGGCGGCGCGTATCGTCCACTCCGCGTGCAGTGAGTTCGGGAGCGGGTTGTAGATCGCGTCGATCTTCGGGTCGTCGATCAGCGCTTCATAACTCGTATGGACGCGGCTGATCTCGAAGTCGCGCGCCGTGGCGCGTCCCTTGTCGGGGTCGCGGCTGGCAATCGCCACCACGACCCCGTTTGACGAGCCCTGGATCGCGGGGATCACCTTCGCGCTCGCGATATAGGCCGCGCCCAACACACCCCACCGTAGTCGGTCAGCCATGTGTTCTTCCTCTCCTGATGCAGGGCGCCTAGTGCGGGATTAAGAAGCGTCCTTTGCAACGCCGAAGACCTAACTGGAGTTGACCGCTTTCGTGGACAGGAAATCGCTAGGCGACCGCTTGTTGTTGAGTGTACCTCCTTTCGTAGGCGACGGGGGCAAGATCGTCCAACGCTGCATGACGCCGATGGCGATTATAGAAGCTCTCGCTGTAGAGGTCGCGCGCGAGCCCACCGCGTGGCCGCCCGCTCGTGCGCGCCAGGCGGATCGCCTCGGCCCGGAACGCGGGTGCGTCGGGTGGTCTCCTCTTCGGTAGCGTGACACCTCCTTGGTCATCTCACCACTACCAAGCCTACAGGTGTCCGTCGAAGCGGGGCAACATCAGTCGTCTGGTGCAAACAGGGCGCTTTAGGACGACATTAGCCCTCCAGTAATGGCTTGATGTAGTGGTACGCTTGGCGCGCGACCTGGTCCGGCTCGATGTCCCGACGGTGGAACCCGATCTCCATCGCCAGATACCCGTCGTAGCCGATCTCCTTGAGCGCCGCGATGAGGCCGACAAAGTCACCGCGACCGGCGCCGGGAGGCAGGCGATCGATGTCGGAGAGGTGGACGTGGGCCAGGTCCTTGCCCATCTGGTAGACGTAATCGGTGGGAACCTCGTTGCGGTACATCGCGTGGATCGTGTCGAACATCAGTTTGACGTTCGGCGCGTCGGCCTCGCGCATCAGCTGGATCGCATCCTCGGCGCCCTCTATAAGGTTGGTGTCGACCGCCTGGGGCTCGATGACCAGCGTTATGCCGCGGTCCGCGGCGCTAGGAGCGATCTCCCGCAGCGCTGCTAGGCTCCACTCCCAGGCCTGCTGGCGCGATGTACCAAAGATCTGCCAGCCCGCGAGGTAAATGACCGTCTTACCGCCCCAGTCCGCGCACAGATCGATCACCTTGCGGTACTGATCGACCATGGCGCGGCGTTCTTCAGGGAGCGGAGACGCGGCGTTGAAACCAGGTCCACCGCCGGGGGCCGGCAGCATACTGGATACGGCAATCCCGTTGTCCTCCAGGACCTGCTTGATCCGCTGCCGCTGCTCCTTGTTGAGATAGTCGGGATAGGCGTGGGGGCTGGCGGCCCCGATCTCGATGCCGTCGTACCCGATGCGTGCGATGCGCTTGATGGTCTCCTCGAGCGGATAGGCCGGTACCACGACCGGGAAACTGGAGTAGGCCCAGGTGTTGAACGATAGCTTCATAGCCATGGCTACGTCCTCCTTATACGACTGGCTCTTGCTAGGTAATGACAGCTTATAGGCGCCTGCTTAGAAGACGAACACGGCCTTCTCCGTCTCCCGCTGATCGAACATGCGAAAGGCATCGGGGGCCTGCTCGATCGGGAAGCGGTGTGTGACGAGTCGCTCGAGCGGCAGGTTGTGCCGGACGATGAAGCGCGCGATCTCATCGTATTCGTGGATCGGGAAGTACCACGCTCCGACGAGGGTGAGCAGCTTGCGAATCATCTGATCACTTGGGCGGATGGTTGTTTCACGCGACTCACCGATGAAGGCCACCCGCCCGAACTTGGCGACGCAGTCCAAAGCGGCGTTCTGAGCCGCCGGGTTGCCCGAGCAGTCGATCGCCACGTCGGCGCCGATGCCATCTGTGAGCGCGAGGATAGACGCCACCGGGTCGTCGTTTTTGCTGTTGACGGTCTCATCCATCCCCAGGCTCCTGGCTAGCTCGAGGCGGTCGTCGAGCACGTCCACCGCGATGACACGCGCGCCGCGGGCCTTGGCCACCATGGCGCCCGCCGCGCCCATCGGGCCCAGCCCGAACACGACCACGGTGTCGGCGCCCGACACGTTCAGGCGCTTCTCGGCGTGGTAGAGCGTGCCAACGAGATCGGTGGAGAGAGCGCCGACCTCGTAGCTCATCTCATCTAGCAGGGGCAGGCAGTTAATCGCTGGAACCACGATGTATTCGGCGTCGCCCCCGTTCACATCGAAGCCGACGCACTTCCATGTTGGACACAACATGCGATAACCACTCAAGCAATAGCGGCAGTGGCCGCAGCCGATCCCCAGATAGACCGCCACACGGTCGCCTACCGCGACGTTGCCGACATCCGCGCCGATGGCCACGATCTGGCCGCAGGGCTCGTGCCCCGGAATAATCTGGCCAGTGCCGGCCGTATCACCGCCGACGATAGGGTTCCCATAGTACAAACTCATGTCACTACGGCAGATGGCCGAGGCCTTCATCTGGATGAGCGCCTCGCCCGTACCTGGTCGCGGTTCCGGCGCGTCGGTGACCTGAACTTGCTTGTTTCCGGGTAGTAAGACAGCGCGCATGATCGTCTCCTTTCCTGATGGACAACAAATGGTCACACGCTCCCTGACTATTGACGCACGTGAGGGCCAAGCAGTGGATAGCGTCCTGTTACGTGGTGGAAAAGCCTCCGTGGCTTTGTGCCTCTGTTAGGCCGTCTTGACCTCCAACTGGACTAGCGCGTCCTCCTCTCCTTGAAAAAGGATCTTGCGGAGCAAGGCAGATATCTTCTCCCCGCGAATGGGGACAGACTGGCCAGCTTGCGGAATGCGCAAAGGTCCGAGCACACAAATGAGGAGCAGCCACATGACGACACTTGGCCGGACCGTCCTGTCTCCACCGGAATCGGGACGCACTTGCTCCATGGTAAGCATGTGTCTTACGTCCTCATGCGCTCGAGATTCACACATCACGCGCTGATCGTATTCCATATGGGATAGCCCGCATGGGATAGCCCGCGCCCCCCTCACTTCACGGCGCCGAAGGTGAGGCCCTGCACGATACGCCGCCGCAAAATCAGCGTCATAACGAGGACGGGCGCGGCAATCACGGTGGACGCGGCCGTAAGGTCGCCCCACTGTGTGCCGTACATACCCGTGAACTGGCTGATGCCGACCGGGGCCGTCTTGACCGCAGAGCGGGTCAGCGTCAGGGCGAAAAGGAACTCGTTCCACGAGAATAGGAAGCAGAGGATCCCCGCGGCAGCGAGGCCCGGCGCGATCAGTGGTAGGATGACACGTTGCACGATCATGAGGTGAGACGCTCCGTCGATCAGGGCCGCCTCCTCAATTTCCTGGGGGATTTGCTGGACGAAGCTGCGCAACATCCAGATGATGATCGGCAGATTGAACGCCGCATAGGGGATCACCAGGGCGGGATATGTGTCCATCAGCCCCAATCGACCCACAATGATGAACACAGGGATCGCGGACACCACCGGTGGGAACATAATGGTGGACAGAATCCAGTTGCCGACGAAGCGCCGCCCCCGGAACCGTACGCGCGTGAGGGCATAGGCGGCGGGTAGGCCGGTGGCCAAGGTCAGCAGCGTGGTCAGCACGGCGACGGCGAAGCTATGGGT
>JAABUJ010005339.1_pt1 | contig 12895 bp, 11 predicted proteins | sample 5559131 | NCBI WGS metagenome assembly JAABUJ01 (sample SAMN10711875, study PRJNA513366) | rock metagenome | isolation source: Antarctica rocks | place: Antarctica: Victoria Land, Mt New Zealand nord | collected 2016-01-07
TCCCGAGGGTCGGCTTGTAGTCGATGAGGGCGCCGGTGACGTAGGTGAAGACGTTCTCCATCCCGGAGGCGCCGACGTTCTTCATCACCTCGTCGACTTCGAGGCCGGAGTAGATGGTGAAGACGAACGGATAGGCCTGGCCGCTGTCCTGCAGGTTGCGCAGGAAGGCGATGTCGTTGCCGACGTAGCCGAGGTCGATCACGGCGTCCGGCTTGGCGGCGGCGATGTTGTTCAAGATGACGGTGTAGTTCGATGTGTTGGTCGGCACGCCTTGGTCGTAGACGATGTCGATCTTGTCGCCCGCCTCCTTCAGGAAGCCGCGCAGCGCCACGGCCTGCGTGGTCGTGAAATCGTTCGTCGCATACACGATCGCGATCCGCTTCAACCCGGCCTTGATGCCGTCGTCCTTCAGGAAATCGGCGATGTATTTGGGCCAGACCGTGGAAACCGGGTCGGCCAGCAGGACCATGTAGGGATTGTCCTTGCTGAAGAACGGCGCGCCGGTGCCAGTGGGGTTGAACAGCAGCATCTTGTGCTCGCGTGCGATCGGCATCGCGACGGCGGTCAGCACCGAGCCGGAATCCGGCATCAGGATGTCCACCTTGTCCTGGGAGATGAGCTGGTTGGTCAGCGTGGCGGCGGTGCCCGGATTGCTCTGGTCGTCATAGGAGATCAGGCGTACCGGAATCTTCTGGTTGAACGCCTTGACCATGATCCCGCCGCCGGCATTCACCTGGTCCACCCAAATCTTGAGTCCGTCATAGACTGGCATCGAGATGCTGGCATACGGGCCGGAGCTGGCGTGCAGGTGCCCGATCTTGATCTCCGCCGGGGCCTGGGCGCGCGCCGCCCCGGCCGCGAGCAACGGCAATCCCGCAGCGAGCGAGAAACAAAGGCGACGGAACATTGGCGACCCTCCGATTTTTCTGCACCCTGCAACGGCCGGGGCGGCGCGCCAACCCGTCACGGCGCGCAAATCGTCAGCGTGCCATCCTGGAGCAGGGCGTCGATCGCCGCCTCGCCGAGCCCAGCTTCCCGCAGGATGGCCCTGCCATGTTCGCCGCAGCGGGGCGCCGGGCCGGGGATGCCCGGCGGCGTGTGCGACCAACGGGTCGCCGGCCGGGTGCGGCGCAGCTTCCCCTCGCTCGGATGGTCCTCGCCGACGAAGAAGCCGGTGGCGGCCAAATGCGGGTCCTCGAAAATCGACGACAAGTCGTGCATGGGGGTGAAGGGGAGGTCCGCCGTCTCCAGCAATCCGGTCCATTCGGCCGTCGTGCGGCCCTCGAAGATCGCCGCGACCTCCGCATAGAGCGCGCCGATATGCTCGTTGCGCGACCCCATGCTGGCGAGCCGGGCGTCCTGCTCCCAGCGTTCCGGCTGCCCGATGGCGGCCAGGAAGGTCCGCCACTGCTTGTCGTTGTACAGCAGGGCGCAGATGTAGCCGTCGCGCGTGCGGTAGGGGCGGCGCTCGGGCGTGAGCAGGCGCGAGTAGCCGCCGCCGTCCAGCGGCGGATCGAAGGTGAGGCCGCCCAAATGGTCAGCGAGGGTGAAGCGCACCATGGTCTCGAACATCGGCACGTCGACTTGCTGCCCTTGCCCGGTGCGTTCGCGGTGCAGCAGGGCGGCGCAGATCGCACCCACGGCGGTCAAGCCCACGATGCGGTCGGCGATGGCGTTCGGCACGTAGCGGGGCGGCCCGTCGCCGGAGCGGGCCATCAGCCACGGGATCAGCGCCGCACCCTGGATCAGGTCGTCATAGGCGGGGCGGCTGGCATACGGCCCGTCCTGGCCGTAGCCGAACATCCCGGCGTAGACGATGTCCGGCCTGGCCGCCGCGACCGCGTCGTAGGACAGGCCTAAGCGGTCCATCGCTTGCGGGCGGATGTTGTAGGCCAGCACGTCCGCAGTCGCGGCCAGCCGCAGCAGGGCGGCCCGGCCCCGGGGGCGTTTCAGGTCGATGGCGATGCTGCGCTTGCCGGAGTTCGCGTTGATGAACAAGCCGCCCATGCCCGGATGCCGGCCGGGGCCGACGCCGCGGACCGGGTCGCCGCCGGGCGCCTCCACCTTCATGACGTCGGCCCCCAACTCGGCCAGCGCCTGCGTCGCCGAGGGACCCATCATGATGGTGGTCAGGTCGATGATCCGGATGCCGGCGAGCGGCCCGCCCCGGCTCATGTCCCCGCCCGGCCCATGCCAACCTGACCGTTATGCTCTGCCTCGGCCGTGCGGCGCGTAGTCCCTGCCTTTGACCAAGCGGGTTGGGGTGTAGACCATGGCCGTCTCGCCGCGCTGGTTCACGATCCGGTTGCGGGTGGTGACGATGCCGCGCCCCGGCTTGCCGGTCGCGCGCGACACGACGACCTCGCATTCCACGTGGACCGTGTCGCCGGCGAAGGTCGGGTTTTCGACCTTCATCTCCAGCCCCAGGAAGGCAAGGCCGGTCCGCTGGACGACCGATTGCATCAGCAGCCCCTCGGCGAACGAGAACACCAGCGCCCCCGGGGCCAGGCGGCCCTCGAACAGCGACTCGCTGCGAAGGTATTCGAGATCGGTGAACAGCACCTCGGTCATGCCGGTGACGCCGACGAAGTTGGTGATGTCGGCGTCGGTGACGGTGCGGCCGACCGTCTTGAAACGCATGCCGACCGGGGTGTCCTCCCAGCGCAGGCCAAGGCCGACCGTCGGCATCTCGTTCGCAGCCTGGTCCAAATCCGCATCTCCCAGCGCCTGCCGCTTCGGCGCGCAGCTTGCGGACAGTCTAGGACCCTGCGATTCAAGGCGTCAATTTGACCATGTCCATAGTGGGGGTTCGTGATGGGGAACGCCGTGGCGTTCATCACCGTGGAGCGGCGAGGCCGGGTCGGCCTGGTCACGTTCCAGCGCCCCGAAGCGATGAATGCCTGGAATCGCGCCATGCGCCGGGAGATCGTCGAAGCCTGCGCCGAGATCGAGCGGAACGAGGCCGTGCGTGCCGCCGTGTTCACCGGCGCAGGAACACGGGCGTTCGGCGCCGGCCAGGACCTGAGGGAGGCGGCGGCCACCGCGGAGGAGGCGGATGCCTGGGTCGAAGAATGGCGGGCGTTCTTCGGCGCTCTGCGGGGGCTGTCCAAGCCGTCGGTCGCGGCGCTGAACGGGGTGGCCGCCGGCTCGGCGTTCCAATTCGCCCTGATGGCGGACGTCCGTGTCGGCCACCCCGGCATCCGCATGGGACAGCCGGAGATCAACGCCGGTGTGGCCAGCAGCATGGGGCCGTGGGTGATCCACGCCGTGCTCGGCCACGCCATGGCGTACGACCTGGCGCTGACCGGGCGGATGATGGAGGGCGAGGAATGCCGCCGGCTTGGGCTGCTCAACCGCGTCGTGGCCCAAGGCGAGGTCCTGGGCGAAGCGCTGCGGCTGGCGGAGGAACTGGCGGGCAAGCCGGCGCTCGCCATGGCGTTGACCAAGCGGCGGCTGGCCCGGCTGACCGAGCCGGGCTTCCAGGAGAGCTTCACCGTGTGGAAAGAGAATTTGCGCGCCGCCATCGCCGGCGAAGGCGCGTAGGCGCGCGCTTCCGGTTCGCCAGCCGTGGCTTGCCATCCCGCGCAATATCGGCGGACAGTCCCCGAAATGGCCGCCGAGGAAACGATGACGATGCCCGACCAGCGGGAAGCGACCGAGGCGAGGCTCTGGCCCGATCCCGTCGATGGCGAGTTCCTCGCCGGGCTGCGTGGGGTGGTGGCGGCGCACGTGGCGCCCGACGCCGACCGGGTGGACCGAGAGGATGTGTATCCGGTGGCGGCCATCAAGGCGTTGGCCCAGGCGGGCTACACCAGCCTCACCCTGCCAGTGGAATATGGCGGGCAGGATGCCGGGTTCGCCCGCTGCGCCGCCGTGTTCGAGGAGGCGTCCTACGCCAGCGCGGCCGTCGGCATCAGCCTCATCACCATCCTGCAGGCGCAGACCATCGTGCGGATGTTCGGCTCCGACAGCCTGCGGGCGGCCGTCCTGCCGCAGTTCCGCGAGGGGCTCATCACCTCCTTCGCGCTGACCGAGGCGAATCACGGCAGCGACATCCGCAGCCTGGACACCAAGGCGGCGCGGCACGGCGACCAATGGGTGCTGACCGGCCGCAAGTCCTTCATCACCTCCGGCTCGGCGGCCGAGGCCTACGTCATCCTGGCGGAAACCGAGCGCGGGGTGTCCAGTTTCTTCGTGCGGCGGGACATGGCGGGCGTGTCCACCGAGAAGGGGCCGAACGCCGCCACCTTCGGCCTGCGCAACGGCCCGCACGTGGACCTGGTGCTGCAGGGCGTCGCCATCCCGCTCGACCACCTGATCGGCATGGAGGGCAAGGGCGTGCGCCAGGCGGTGACCACGCTCGACTTCTCCCGCACGGTCGCGGCCGCGATCTCCATCGGCATCGCGCGCGCGGCCTTCGACGGAGCGTTGCGGTTCGCGCGCGACCGCATCGCCTTCGACCGGTCGGTGTTCGAGCTGCAAGGCATCCAGTGGTATTTCGCGGAGATGCTGACGGACATCGACGCGGCCCGGCTGCTGACCTACCAGGCCGCCCACGCGCTCGACCGGCACGACCAGATCGCCCGTTTCTCCAGCGAGGCGAAGCTGATGGCCAGCCGCGTCGCCACGGAGACGGCCTCCCGCGCGGTGCAGATTTGCGGAGCCTACGGGGTGATGGAGAGCGCGCCGTTCGGCCGCTACCTGCGCGACGCCAAGGCGTACGAGATCGCCGGCGGCTCGTCGGAGATATTGAAGAACACCATCGCCAAGCGGCTGCGCGACCTGCACCCGGCATGATCACGGAACGGCTCCATGCCGCCGCGGCCGGGCCCGCGTCCGAGCGCGTCTTCGTGGTGGTCGAGGCCACCGGGCGGGAGGTGCGCTACGGCGAGATGTCGGGCCTGGTGCGGGGCTACGCCGCCCGGTTGCGCGTGCTGGGAGTGGCGCCTGGCCAGACCGTGGCGCTGCTGTGCGGCAACCGCCTGGCGTTCCTCGTCGCCTGGTTCGCGCTCAGCGACCTGGGCGCCATCACGGTCCCGCTGAACACCGCGCTGTTGGGCGATGGCCTGCGTCGCACGTTGGCGCAGAGCGGGGCGGCGCTGCTCCTGATCGAGCCCGATTTGCTGGAGGCCAAGCGCTGCGATCTCGCGGCCCTTGATCGGCCCCTGCAAGTCATCTTGCTGGACGAGGCTGTGGAGAACGGCCCACCCCACGCCGCGGCTTCTGCTCCGCTGGCGGTCGCCGCCGCTGCGCCGAACGCCATCCTGTTCACCTCCGGCACCACGGGGCTGCCCAAGGGCGCGGTCATTCCGCACGGCGCCTATCTCCGGGCCGGCGCCGACATGGCCGCCGCGCTGGGGTTGACGGGGGAGGACCGCATCCTCGTCTTCCTACCGCTATTCCATGCCAATCCGCAGATGTACGCCGTCATGTCGGCGCTGCAGGTCGGGGCGACCCTCATCCTACAGGCGCGGTTCAGCGCGTCCGGCTTCTTCGAGGCGGCGCGGCGGCACCGGGCCACCGGATTCACCTATGTCGGCACGGTGCTGAGTATCCTCGGCAAGCGCTATCCGGCGCCGGTGTCCGGGCACGGCCTGCTCTGGTGCGTCGGCGGGGGCGCGCCGGCGGAGGTGTGGCGTGCCGTCGAGGATCGCTTCGGGATCGCGGTGCGGGAGTTGTACGGCATGACCGAGACCGGCGGCTGGGTCAGCATGAACACGGCGGCGGCGGCCCGCTTCGGCTCCGTCGGACCGGCGCGCCGCGGCGTGCGGCTCGCGATCCGCAGCGAGGACGCGGAGTGCGCCGCCGGGCAGGCAGGGCAGATCGTTGCCCGGGCGGACGACCCGGCGACCTTCTTCACCGGATACTGGAACGACCCGGCTTCCACCGCCGCCACGCTGCGGGACGGGTGGCTGCACACCGGCGATCGCGGCTGGCTGGACAGCGACGGCTTCCTGTTCTTCGCCGGGCGCATGACGGAGCTGATCCGGCGCGCCGGCGAAATGATCAGTCCCGCGGAAGTCGAGTCGCAGCTCGTCAGGCACCCCGCCATCCGCGAGTGCGCCGTGCTGGGGGTGCCCGACGAGATCTTGGGAGAGGAAATCGCTGCCGTGATCGTGGCCGACGGGCTGATTTCGGCGGCGGAGTTGCGCGTTTTCCTGGCGGGACGGCTGCCAAGCCACATGCTGCCCCGCTTCGTCAGCTTCGCGGAGGCGCTGCCGAAGACCGCAACGGAGAAGGTCAAGCGGCACGAATTGGCGCGGCTGATGACCACCGCCATCGACCTCAGGACCAGCTAGAACAGACCGGATGCCGCCGCTCAAACGATGGCGGGCAAGGAGGAAACGACCATGACGGCCAATGCCGAGACGGTGCCGGGGGCAGCAGCCGGCACCGGGCTGACCGAGTTCTACGCCGTCCTGACCCCGGTGGAGCGCCGCACGTTCTGGGCCTGTTTCGCCGGTTGGGTGCTGGATGGCGCGGACTTCATGATCTACCCGCTGGTGATCGGAACGATCATCAGCCAGTGGCAGGTGGCGCCGTCGTCGGCCGGCTTCGCGGTGACGGCGACGCTGCTGGCGTCCGCGGTGGGCGGCTGGGCGGCCGGCATCCTGGCCGACCGGGTCGGGCGCGTGCGCACGCTGCAGATCACGGTGATCTGGTTCTCGGTCTTCAGCCTGTTCTGCGCCCTGGCCCAGAGCTTCACGCAGTTGATCGCCTTCAGGGCGCTGCTCGGCCTGGGGTTCGGCGGCGAGTGGACCGCCGGCGCGGTGCTCATCGGCGAGACCATTCGGCCGCAGTTCCGCGGGCGTGCCGTGGGCTCCGTCCAATCCGGCTGGGCGATCGGCTGGGGAGTCGCGGTGGTGCTGCAAGCGGTGTGCTACACGGCGCTTCCCGCGCACGAGGCATGGCGGTGGATGTTCGCGTTCGGCGCGTTGCCGGCGGTGGCCGTGGCGATGCTGCGGCGCTACGTCCCCGAGCCGGAGATCGCGGTGCGCGCGAGCCATTCGGCCGCGGCGAAGACGCCGTTCTGGGCCATCTTCCAGCCACCCGTCCTGAAGGCGACGCTCGTCACCGCCCTGATCGGCACGGGGGCGCAGGGTGGCTACTACGCCATCACCACCTGGGTGCCGCTGTTCCTGAAGACGGAGCGCCACATCTCGGTGATCGGCAGCACCGGCTACCTCGCGGTGGTGATCGCCGGATCGTTCACCGGATACCTCGCGGGGGCCTGGTTGTCGGACCGCATCGGCCGCCGCAACCTGTTCCTGCTGTTCTCCCTCGCGTCGCCGCTGCTGGTCGTGGCCTACACGACGCTGCCGATCTCCGACAACCTGATGCTCGTGCTGGGCTTCCCGCTCGGCTTCTGCGCCAGCGCCTATTTCTCGGGCCTGGGCGCGTTCTTCACCGAAATGTTCCCAACGGCGCTGCGCGGTTCGGGGCAGGGCTTCGCCTATAATTTCGGCCGCGGCATCGGCGCGTTGTTTCCCTTCCTGGTGGGAATCTTCGCCCAGAGCATGCCGCTTGGCCAGGCCATCACCGTGTTCGCGGTCCTCGCCTACGGCTTGTTCTTCGCGATGGCGCTGGTGATGCCGGAAACCCGCGGGCGTGTTTTGGACTGAGAACACCCAGCGATTCGGCCGGCGCGCGGCTTGCAAAGCACGCCGGGCTACACCGTCGAAGGATCTTGCAATGCGCCACGCCCTGTTCCCGCCACGCGACGAAGGATCGGCCCTGCTCGCGACCGGTCGACTCGACCAGGCCGGGCCGGCCGTGGAGAGGGGCAGAGTACTCGATGGCCTGGGAACCCGGGCGGCATGATGGACCTGGTGGTGCAAGGCGCACGGCTCCCCGATGGCTCCGGCCCGGTGGATGTCGGGATCGCCGCCGGGCGCATCGCGGCCATCGCGGCCACGCTGCCGGTGGACGCCCGCGCGCTCCCGGCCGACGGCTGCCTGCTGACCCCCGGCCTGGTCGAGACGCACGTCCACCTCGACAAGACCTGCATCCTGGACCGCTGCACGGCGTCCGAAGGGTCGGTGGCGGAAGCGGTGCGCCTGACGGCCGCCGCCAAGGCCAGCTTCACGCCGGAGGACGTCTACGCCCGTGGCCGCCGCACCCTGGAGCGCGCGATCGGCTGGGGCACGAGCCGCATGCGCACCCACGTGGAGGTGGACCCCGGCATCGGCCTGCGCGGCTTCGAAGGGGTGCAGCACCTGGCGCGCGACTACGCCTGGGCCATGGACGTCGAACTCTGTGTGTTCCCCCAAGAAGGCCTGCTGAACAACCCGGGCACGGACGAGCTGCTGGTCGAGGGCCTCCGCCGCGGCGCCCGGGTGATCGGCGCCGTGCCCTACCTCGACAGCGACCCGCGCGGGCAGATCGACCGCATCTTCGCGATCGCGCGCGAGTGGGACGTCGACATCGACATGCACCTGGACATGGGCGACACGCCCGACGGCATGCAGGTCGAGTACGTCTGCCGCAAGACCGAGCAGTACGGCTGGGGCGGCCGGGTCGCGGTGGGCCACGTGACGCAGATGTCCCTCGTGCGGCCGATCCGCTTCGCCGCCTTGGCCGCGACCCTGGCCCGCGCCGGCGTGGCGGTGACGGTGCTGCCGGCGACCGACCTGTACCTGATGGGACGCACGCACGATCACGCGGTCCCGCGCGGGGTGGTCAATGCTGGGACGCTGCGGGCCGCCGGGGTCACGTGCTCGATCGCGACCAACAACGTGATGAACCCGTTCACGCCCTACGGCGATGCGAACCTGCTCCGGATGGCAAACCTGTATGCCAATGTCTGCCAGGTCGCCCGTCCGGATGAGCTTGCCGGCTGCCTGCACATGATAACGACGGACGCCGCAAGGTTGCTGCGGGCGCCGGACTACGGCGTGCGCGTCGGGATGCCGGCGGATCTGGTCCTGCTCGACGCGCCCGACGCCGCGTCCGCCGTAGCGGAACTGGCGCAGCCGTTGTGGGGCATGAAGGCCGGCCGCCTGACGTTCACCCGCCCGCGCCCGACCCTGCACCCGCTGGACGGCCGCACCGGCGCCGGGCTACGGCAACAGAAGTGGTGAGTTTGCCACCCCAGGAGCGGGAGGCACGACGAACATGGGGCAGCTGCCGTCGGGGACGCCTCGTTTGCCGGTCAGCGTCGTGACAGGCGCCACCGGCGGGATCGGGCGGTGGATCGCGCTCGGCCTGGCGCGCGCCGGGCACACGGTGGTCGTGGTGGGCCGCGACCGCTCGCGCGGCGACGACGCGCTGGCGTGGATCGCCGCGCGGGCGCCGTCGGCCGCCGTCGAACTGGTGGTCGCCGACCTGTCCTCGCTCGCCGCCACCCGGCACGCGGGCCGGCACATCGAAGCGCGGCACCCGGCCGTCGACGTGCTGGTGAACAACGCCGGGATGTTCTGCACCCGGCGGGAGGAAACGGCCGAGGGGCACGAGCGGGTCATCGCCCTCAACCATCTTTCCCCCTTCGTCCTGACGCGCGCGCTGCTGCCGGCGCTGCACGCCGCCGCGACGGCCGGGCAGGGCGCGCGGATCGTCAACGTCGGCTCCTCGACCTCCGACCGGGCGCGGATCGACCCGGCGGATCTGGAGGGCAGGCGGCGCTGGGGGATGGTCCGCTCCTACAGCCAGTCCAAGCTGGCGCTGATGATGGCGACCTTCGGCTGGGCGCGGCGGTTGCAGGGAACCGGCGTCGTGGCCAACGTCGTGCACCCGGGCGCGGTGGCGACCGGCCTGGTGCGGGCGCCCGGCGCGATCGGGTTGGCGTGGCGCGGCATGGCACCGTTCCTGCTGACGGAGGAGCAGGGCGCCGACACGCCGTTGCACGCGGCGCTGTCGCCGGAGTTCGCGACGGTGACGGGCGCGTACGTGAAGCGGCGGCAAGCGGTGCGGCCGAACCGCCGGGCGCTCGACGCGGTGCTGGCCGAGCGGGTCTGGGCCGCTACCGAAACGCTAGCCGGGCCGTAGCCCAGGCGGTCGCCACGCCGGCCAGCACGCCCGCGCACACGCACCTGCGCCGGTGCCGGCTCAGCCAAACCTGCAAGCTGCGCCGCCTCGCGCGGCGGCCGAACGGCCCATGGACCGGAGAGGCCTCGGCGGAGGGGGTAAACAGGGTCGGCTGCTCCAGCCGGGCTGCGTCCGGGTCCAAGGTCAGCTGGCCGTTGAAACCCAGCCGGGTCATCGCGAAGGCGATCAGCCGCGGCGAGATGCGGGTGGCTAGCGAGAAGATCGCGGCCGTCCCGCTCACCACCACCTCCGGCCGGCCCCGGATCGCGGCCAGGTGGATGGCCGCCGCCACGACCTCCGGCTGATAGACCGGGGGCGCCGGGCGCGCGGGCCAGCCCATGTGGGACACGGCGTGGGAGAAGAACGGCGTGTTCACGGCGGGCGGGAACACCGTGCAGACGCGGACGCGGCTGCGCTCCATCCGGAGCTCCGCCTGCAGGGCCTGGGCGAAGCCGCGCACCGCGGCTTTCGCTCCGGCATACGAACTCATCAGCGGCATGCCGTGGAATGCCATCGCGGAGCACACATTCACGATCGTGCCGTACCCCCGGGGCGTCATCAGCGCGAGGGCGACGCGGCAGCCATTCACCGTGCCGCCGTAGGTTACGGCGGTGACGCGGTCGAACTGCGCCTCGGGCACGGCGATGAACCGGCCGTAGACGCCGTTGCCGGCGCAGTTAATCCAGACATCGGGTAGTCCGAGTTCGGCCACGATCGCATCCGCGGCCGTCCGCAGGGCCGGGGTGGCCGCCACGTCGGCGACCGCAGTCGCGGCCTGCGCCCCTGCGGCCCGAAGCTCGGCGGCGGCGGCGGCCAACCCCGCCTCGCCCCGCGCGATCAACCCCACGCGCCAGCCGTGCCGTGCGAAGACGGCGGCGGTGCACCGGCCGAGCCCGGAGGAGCCGCCCGTGATGATGACGGTGCCGGACGCCGGCGTCAGGGCGGCGCCGCCGGGGCGGTGTCGGCGCTTTGGAGGCAGGGCATTAAGCTGCAACCATGCCGCAACGGCGGCGCTGGCTCAACATGGCGGAGCGCCGATGCTCCGCATCCGTTCGCGGTCCGCCTCGGGTAAGCCCTCCATCCAGGCATTCTCGCCGCCGGGCTCAGGCAAGATGTGGCCGTACTCGATCATGTCGCTGGCCGGCAGGTCGACCAAGTAAACCCACACTCCGCCGCGACGCGCGCCTTCTGTTCGGGGTTAAGCCGGCCCTTGGGCGTCGTCAGCGTGTACGTCGGCATCTCCAAACTCCTTCTTTCAAGCCAGTTCACGGGTGGACGCAGGCCGGGGGCATGGTAATGCAGAAGCGTCATGCCGGCGACCGCACCCCTTACGCACAGGCTCGCGTGGCTGCTCCTCCTGTTGGGGCTCAGCGGCGCAGCGAACGCGCAGGCGCCCGAACGCGGCGTCCGGCTGGCCAGCGTGTTCGCGGGCGGCGTCGTCCCGAGCGGCTTGGGCGTGAACATCCATTTCACCGACGGCCACCGCGAGGACCTGCTGCGCATCCACGCGATGGGCTTCCGGGTCGTGCGCATGGACATGATCTGGGAACTGGTCGAGCGCGAGCGTGGGACCTACGACTGGTCGCACTACGACGGCCTCGTCAAGGACCTGAAGGCGGCGAAACTCACGCCCCTGCTGATCCTCGACTATTCCAACCCGCTCTATGCTCCAGGTCTCGCCGGCTCGTCGGGCAAGCCCTCGCCCGCCTACGCCGCCTTGGCAGCCGGAGAGCCGCGCGCCGGCTTCCTGCGGTTCGTCCGTGCCGCGGCGGAGCGCTACGGCCGGGATGTCGTCTGGGAGATTTGGAACGAGCCGGACCTCAATTTCGGCCAGCCGATCGACACGGACGGCTATGTCGGCCTCGCGATGGCGTCCTGCCAGCAAATACGCGGCGTCGTCCCGAGCGCGCGCGTGATCGGACCAGCCGCGTCGAATTTCGCCAGGCCGCTGCTCCGGGCATTCATCGCTGCCGATCGCGCGGGCTGTTTCGACGCCGTCAGCGTCCATCCGTACCGCGACGGGCCGCCGGAGAGCGTGCTCCAGGACTGGGCCTCGCTGTTCGGCCTGGCCGATTGCGCCGGCCGGTCGTCCTGCCCCGCCCTGGTCAGCAGCGAGTGGGGCTACGCCGTCACCGGCGGCGCGGCAACGGCCCGGCGGCAAGCCGACTATGTCACCCGCGCCTACCTGCTGAACCTGCTCGCCGGCGTGCCGCTCAGCGTCGTCTACGACTGGCGGAACGATGGCACCGACCCGGACGACAAGGAATCCAACTTCGGCGTCACCGACCACGCTGGCGTGGTGAAGCCGGCGGGCCTCGCGCTCGGCCGGCTGGTTCGGCAGTTGAACGGGCTGGCGTCCCTGGGCCGGGTCGAAACGCCGGACCGGAACGTCTTCGTCGTGGCGTTCGGCGCCGGGCGCACCGCCCGCAAGCTGGTCGGCTGGTCGGGCGACGGCGGGGCGGTCGACATCTCCTTGCCGGCGCACGCCTGCATCGAGGCCCCGCGCCCGGTGCCCCGCGACGGCGCATGCGATGCGCGTGGCCCCATCCTGCCTGCCGCCGTCCGCATGCGCCTTTCCAGCGCCCCCTCGGTCGTCACCCTCCCGCGCGAGTGACGGCCGTCCCGCCGCTGAGCGGCTCTATCCGACGGATGATCTCGTTAAGATGGATTGATGACCGGCTCCCAGAACGCGCAGTGGTGGTCGGTCGAGAAATTGGACTCCGGCGTCGGAACCGGGGGCACGAGGGACTGGAACACGTCGGTGCCATTCGTGTACGGCGGCCAGGTCCAAACGTTCCTGGCGTCGGGCGAGGCATGGCGCGCGAAGTTGGTCCAGTACCTCACCATCGCTTGCGACAGCTGCATTTCATCG
>JAABUJ010005340.1_pt1 | contig 12894 bp, 3 predicted proteins | sample 5559131 | NCBI WGS metagenome assembly JAABUJ01 (sample SAMN10711875, study PRJNA513366) | rock metagenome | isolation source: Antarctica rocks | place: Antarctica: Victoria Land, Mt New Zealand nord | collected 2016-01-07
GCAGAGCGTTTACCTTGCAAAAATCCATACTTTTTACACCTTTACTACCTAGAGCTGGGCCTACCGGCGGACTTGGGCTAGCCTGCCCCGCTCCCACGATCAACTTCACTATCTGATTCGTTGCTAAATTCCTGCGCGCCATTGGATCTTGCTCGTTCAGTTATAGCGACAGTGATTTTCCCCCGTGAACGAGAATGGGTTATTTCTAGGACTGTATGGCTCGAATGGTCCGGTACTGGAATAATTACTCGGTCGATGTTTGCTCTAATGGAAATCCAGATGTACGCAGAGAACGCAACAGGTAGAGGCGATGCAAGGTGCTAAGGTAGCATAAAGTAGAAGTACCAATCGGTCAGAGGTCAGAGCGGATGCCGACATGCAGGGATCAGCGGGAAGATCCGCTGGAGCTAAAGCTGACGTCATTTAATCCCCGTCCCGCTTAGCAGTCGCGTCAGACTCTGGTTTCGTGTCACCTAGATCGCCAGCAGAAACATGAACTGGTTTAAACAACAGTGAGTTACTCGAAGTGTCGTCGCGGATCTGTAAAGGCATGTTGTAATGCGTGTAGGGTGGCCAATGTGGCCGGAACCCAAGAACCCATCTACGGACCTTCTGCGATCCAACCAGTCGCGGAGCAAGCTCGAACGGTACCATGGACCGAATTGCGAAAAGAGCATCTGAAATGGGCGGCCATGGAATCCACCTGCGTCGAGACTCAGACATTCTACTTCATGACAGATGGAGGTCATATCGGAATGGCTCAGGTGATATACAGTAATGTTGCGTGAGACATTAAAATGCCCAGCGCTAGACTGAGGACGCGCTAACTGAGTTCCAATTACAGCGGTATCCGCACTACTTGCCAATTCAATACCAAGATACATTACCCCGATGGCGAGACTCCCAATCTCTGGTCATCAGATGCCCTAGATAATTACGGCTTTGACCATCAAAAGCTTTCCTTCTACGCCGATGGATGTGCCCTGACTCTGAATGAGGAGGCCAATGCCTATACTATCAAGTCGGTTGTTAATGAAGCAAGCATCGTCAATTTAACCGTGACACGGACCGCTCCGGGCTTTCAAGTTGGGAGGGATGGCAAGACTTACTATGGGACTGATCCGAAGCATCCTTGGGGCTCAATGAGGCATACTTTCTGGCCGCGTTGCAAAGTCGAAGGAAGTATAGCTACCAAATTAGGAGACATTGATTTCACGGGCAGAGGCCTGTTTGTCCATGCTTTGCAGGGCATGAAGCCTCATCATGCAGGTAGGCTCAGATCTTGCTTGCTTCATTTGACAAGCGATGGGCATATTGCTGTTCTTACAACTCTCAGCTGCCAAGTGGAATTTCGTCGATTTTCAGTCCCCTAACTATTCCGCTGTTATGATGGAATATACAACACCGCCATCATACGGCTCAACAGTGGTCAACGTTGGTGGTATTGCCCAAGACGGGGAGATCATATGTGCCGGTTCAACGAATTCCGCGCAACATACAGAAGTAAAGGGAGACCCAGAGAACAATTGGCCGGAGCCTGGCGCGGTAAGATATTTGTGGAGTGGGAAAACTAAAGAGGGAAGATCAGTCTCAGCAGAGTTGGAAGGAAGCCTCGGTAAACGCCTCGATAAGGTCGATGTTATGGCCAAAGTGCCAGGCTTCGTGAAGACTATCGTGGGTGGTGTTGCTGGGACGAAGCCTTATATCTATCAAGTTCGTCTCAATAGGTGAGGACTAGGGCACCGAAGGAATTGCTGATTGGCAATCTAGTATTCCCCGAAAGCGCGCCTACGATTGAAATTGATTATGGATGGAGTTGAGAAGGTCGAAGAGGGTGAAATATTCGCTGAAGCGACATTTATATCCTAGACATAGCATTCTTCGTTCTCTGCATGGCGTCCAGAAGTTGTTGATCGTGTACTCGGGTGTACCTAATTCAGAGATCAAACAGTCCGATTGATCAACCAAAGGAAGCGCTCGGGTCTTTACCGTACGAAACAGTTGAATCGAGATGAAAACTACAACTACAAAATAGGTAGCTCAAACAACAGTATTCAGAGACCAACAGTAGCAGCATCAGCTCTGTCATTCCGGCTTCATGTGCTCTAATTGAATCATTGTCTACCGCCGTACCTATCGGAGGTCTCCGATTTAAGACTTCTGCTCGTCAGGATCGGGATTTGTTCAATAATCGGTGGTCTAGACCTGTTGCAAAATCTTCGTGCCTGTACCTCCTCATGTAAATTTAGGGCCAAATTAGGGTCGGTATAACCGAATTGCCGCGATTGCTTGGCAACCACTTCGCGTTGTTAAATTTAGGCCTATCACGTCGATCAGGGCCCCTAAAACACCTAAATTATTCGACGCTTCATCTGGCGCTGTCAGATCGCAGAACAAAACGCAATTGTTTGTTCTGGATTAGAACTCACTCATGAAGCGCCCTTGGTAACATAGACTTTGCTAACATGGAGGTGGTCTCGCCTGGGGTCAACGGCCATGGACCCCCTCCCAACTCTCTCGCGGCCATAGACCCCACCCTAGTGGTCCAGCATCTAGCAGATCTCCTGGAAGTAACTTTAGGCGCATCTGCAGAGGACATGGAGCGTGCGGGTAGCCTCTTGTCTGAATCCAGCAGGCAGGAAACTATACAAAGATGCACTCGCTTCGCTTCAGAGTCGCAGGTCGCTCTCTACGTCCAAAAGATTTCGAAGTCTGCAGAGCAGTCAAATGGATCTCATGCACTATCAGGTCAGTAATATAGAAAGGGACTGCTGGATTAGATGCTAATTCAAAGCCCAGGAACTTCTTCATACCACATTTACAGCCTCTCATCCGAAATCTCGTTTTCCCCTTCCATCGTTTCTTCAGTGGCGCTCATTAAGCGGCCGCAACCTATAGATCCCCGGATACCACTTCCTTCGCAGATTCAAGTAATCAATCTCCCTGGCTTGACCTCATTCAGTGATGATAACCGCACACATAATACATCAGCTTCGCCGTACGAAGTTCTACACTCCGTTATACATCTGGCGCTTGCGCCATACTTCGACGCCTACACGCAGACTCAGAGGGTATCAGGTAGCAAGGGCCGCCCTGAAGTCGACAACAAGACTGGTATTCCCGGAACCAAGAAGAAGTTGGCAGAGTTGGAGCTGAGTTTACTGCACCTGCAACAAAATGTTGAGATCCCAGAATTGGTCCTCCTACTTCCGGACGTTGTTCAGGATGCCATTAACTCGGCGTCTGCCAACCGTACAAAGCCTTCGATTGATTTGATACCTCCAGACCTCCTGTCAGACAGCAGATTTCTCAACGATCTGCAAAATACCGTGAATACCTGGATCAAGTCCATTCAGGCTATTACCAAAATGTCGCGCGATCCCGAAAGCGGCTCAGCAGCTCAGGAAATCAATTTCTGGCTCTCGATGGAAACGGCACTGGAAAATGTTGAGGTGCAATTGCGGAGTACGGGAGTACAGTTGACGATGGATATATTAAAGCAAGCGAAACGTTTCCAAGCGACAGTCAGCTTCAGTACGGATACCGGTCTCAAAGACACGTCAGAAAAGGTCCAGAAATACAATCAGCTCATGCGTGACTTCCCACTGGACGAACTCTTGGCCGCGACATCATTGCAGAAAGTTGAAGACGCCCTGAACTCAATTTTCAGCCATCTGAATCGAAAATTGCGCATCTGCCCTTATCCTATTGCCCGCGCCTTACCGCTCGTGACAGCAATATCAAGTGACTTGGACTCGCAACTACATTCTCTGTTGCATGGCCGAACCCTGATGCACCTCGCATTCAATGAATATCAAGCGATAATGAACACAACAGATAGGATTTGGAACACCTGGGACGACAATATGAGAGAGTTTACCAATGTAGCTCGCGAGGTGACCAGACGCAGGGCTGAGAGATTCATTCCCATCAAAGTTACACCAAGACATACGAAAACGCAGGACCGATTGACTTACATCAAAACATTCCGAGTAAACCACGAGCAGCTTCAACGAACGATTGTCACAGTCTTGGGATCTGCAAATTCCAATTCGGCCTCTACAGATGAATCACAGTCTGAGCAAGTGGTACTAATCGAGGAGATCGGCGACGTAGACGCGGTAGAGGAGGTATCACAGGCTTATGCGGCTCTCAAAGACGTTGATGTTCTTAATGTATCTCCAGAGGGAACCCAGATCTGGGTCCAGGCCGAGATGATTTACAACGAGCGTACCTCCAGAGTAGAGAACTCCATCATCGCTCGGCTGAGGGACCGGCTGGCACTCGCAGGGAGTGCTAACGAGATGTTCCGTGTCTTTTCCAAATTTAATGCGCTTTTCGTGCGACCGAAAATCCGTGGCGCGATCAGCGAGTACCAATCTCAGCTCATCGAAAACGTCAAGCTAGACATTGCCGCTCTCCATGAACGCTTCAAACACCAATATGGCAATTCCGAGGCACACGCTATGGCACAACTTCGAGATCTGCCTCCGGTGGCCGGTGCAATTTCCTGGGCCCGTCAAATCGAACGACAATTAGATGGATATATGAAACGGGTTGAAGATGTCTTGGGCCACGACTGGACGCTTCATCTAGAAGGCCAGAAACTAGAGGCTGAAAGCAGCATGTTCCGCAAGAAGCTTGATACTAGACCTATCTTCGAATCGTGGCTGCATGATGTCACACGACGCCGAATCTCAATTAACGGAAGACTTTTCAACATCCAGAGGAATCGGGCGCAAGGGAACTCACTAGACCTGACTGTTAACTTCGATCCGCAGGTCATCGCTTTATTTAAAGAGGTCAGAAATCTCGCCTGGCTGAACTTCTCAATTCCTCATGCAGTCAACACGGTCTCGAAGGACGCCAAGCGAGTGTACCCATACGCTGTGAGTCTAATGGAGAGTGTGCGTATCCTGTCACAAACCCTGAGAACGATCGAATCAATGTCGAAGGTAGCCTTGTTATTGAATGGCTATCAGCGAGAGATACAGCTCCTCATTCAAAAAGGTGTGCTTCTCAAGTGGGAATCTTTCGTGCACGCGTATGATATGCATGTCAAGCAGAACACACTCGCAGCACATGATGCTGCCGGACGGAACGAAAGCGCCCATATGCAATTTGTGAAGGATTTCGCAGCACTTGCGTCTGTACTGCAGAGCAAGACCTCGAGTCTCCAAAACATTGATGGAGCAATTTCCATTTCGGTGAACGATCTCGAAGATTGTACTTATAATACTTCTACATTCCGCACCAAGCTCGATGCGATCCAAACCGCCGTGGATCAATTAAATCTGGAGGGCTACTTGAATTTACCTTTTTGGGTCAGTCAGCTCAATAACAGGATAGAGACCATTTTAGCAGAACGGCTAAGGAGCGCTCTACGACTCTGGGCAGAAACTTTCCTGCAACCTCGATCGACTGGTACAAATGATGGTAGCATGAGCAAGCATCCTTTGCTAGAGAATGATGACGAACCTAGAGGTCCGAAGCTGCCCCATCTAGTGCATGAGATCTCAATGCGCAATCAAGTCATTTACCTGGATCCGCCGATTGATTTTGCGCGAGCAAGCTGGCTGACTCAATTGCACGATTGGCTTGCGATTGTTTGTAACCTTCCGCTCATACTGGCCTCCAGATACGAGATGAAGATCGACGCCGCGAGCAGCACCCGTGCGCAGCCACTCTTTACATACTTGCCAGGACTTTGCATACATGATCTGTCAGGTGTGTATGAGGTGATTGAAAGCCAAGTCGGTGAGGTCGCCGAGTATATCGGCAAATGGTTGCAATTCCAATCTCTCTGGGATCTTCAATCAGACTATGTCTATGATGTCCTCGGCGATGACTTGGCAAATTGGCTACGTTTGCTACAGGAGATCCGCAAAAACCGGACAACGTTTGACACTTCAGAATCCAATCACTCGTTTGGAACGATCACTATCGACTATGAGCAAGTCCAAATGAAAGTCAATGCGAGATACGACCAATGGCAGCATGAGATCCTTCTCAAATTTGCGACAAGGCTGGGGAGCCGTATGCAAGAAGTTCATGTCGTGTTTGGTCAAGCTCACAGAGATCTCGAGGGACAGTCCTCGGAGGCATCTTCCACCGCCCAAGCTGTGTCCTTTATCACGGTTGTTCAGCAGTGCAAAGGTAAGGTCCAAGCATGGGCGCCGGAAATTGAGACATTCCGCCAGGGTCAGACGCTGCTAACGCGGCAGCGATATCAATTCGCGTCCGATTGGCTATACGTCGAGCAGCTGGACCACGAGTGGGCCGCATTGAACGATATTCTTGGTCGCAAGCTGAAGGCTGTTGAAAACCGGACGGACGCATTGCGAGCTAATATCATAGCAGAAGACAAAGTTGTCAGCGGCCGCATCAGCGAAGTCATAGCACGGTGGAACGAGGAGAAGCCGATATCTGGTAAGATCCCTCCCGAAGAAGCGTCGTCTACGCTTTTGTCCTTTGAAAGCCGCCTTACGAAGTTGCGCTCTCAATCCGACATGGTCTTCAGGGCCAAAGAGGCGTTGGATCTCTCTGCCTCTCCCGATACCACGCTGGCTGGCATACTTGAAGAAGTTCATGATTTCCAGTCAGTCTGGGCTGCTCTGTCGACCATCTGGAAGAGCTTGAACGATCTACGCGAGTCCCTATGGAGTACCGTGCAACCGCGCAAGCTACGAGGATCTGTTGATGGCTTGATCAATATGACCAAAGAGATGCCAAGCCGTATGCGTCAGTATGCTGCCTTCGAACACATCCAGTCAGTCCTTCGACAATTACTGAAGGTAAACCCACTTTTGTCAGATATGAAGTCCGAAGCGATCCGTGAACGCCATTGGCACAAGATCTTCAAAGCTCTGAAACCTGGAAGAAGGTATTCTCCGATGTCGATGATGCTTGGGGATGTCTGGGATCTACAACTTGCAGCTAGTGAGCCAGTACTTCGAGATATCATTGCTCAGGCCCAGGGCGAAATGGCTTTGGAGCAGTTCTTGCAGCAAGTGAGAGACACCTGGCAAAATTACTCGCTCGATTTGGTGAACTATCAGAATAAATGCCGCTTGATCCGTGGTTGGGACGACCTCTTCACAAAGTGTAGCGAGAATCTGAACTCATTACAGGCAATGCGGCACTCGCCATATTACAAGGAATTTGAAGATGAGGCGTCTACATGGGAGGATAGACTGAATCGCGTGCATGTTTTGTTCGATGTTTGGATTGACGTACAGCGACAGTGGGTGTATCTCGAAGGTGTTTTCACGGGCAACGCAGATATCAAGCATTTGCTACCAATCGAGACATCGCGGTTCCAGAACATCAACTCGGAATTCTTCGCCGTCCTAAAAAAGGTCCACCGGTCTCCTTTTGTGCTGGATGTGCTGGGGATTCCTGGCGTGAAAAAATCACTTGAACGCCTTGCGGAACTGCTAAATAAGATCCAGAAGGCGCTGGGCGAATATCTAGAACGTGAGAGGATTTCATTTCCTAGATTCTACTTCGTTGGCGACGAAGACCTTCTGGAAATCATCGGCAACAGCAACGATACTATGCGCATCGCGAAACACTTCAAAAAGATGTTTGCAGGTCTCTCAGGTCTACTGATGAACGACGAATCCAACATTACTGGGTTCACTTCTAAGGAAGGCGAAGAAGTCTATTTGAAGAGATCTATTTCTTTAACCAAAATGCCGAAGATCAACGACTGGCTAGCAGCTTTGGACGCCAACATGAAGACATCGCTGGCCGAACTACTCGGGGAGGCCGTAGAGATATTCCAGTCGCTCTGCGGCCCAGAGAACATTGACCTCGCTGCTTTTGATAAGTATTTGGCCATGTTTCCGGCCCAGATTCTAGTGCTGGCTACGCAGGTCGTTTGGTCCTCGTTGGTCGAGTCAGCGCTGATATCCGGTCGCGATGATCTACAGAAGGCCTATGACACTCAGGTGAGAGTACTCGAATTGCTAGCCTCAACGGTTCTGAACGATATCGGCTTGATAACGAGGAGGAAATGTGAACACCTGATTATCGAGGTTGTCCATCAACGCGATGTTATAGGCAGACTTGTCCACGCAGGGGCATCGGCTCCGACGCATTACCTATGGTTGATCCAAATGCGTTACGTGTACAAGCCAGAAGGCGACTTTGTGGATCGTCTTCGCATCAAGATGGCAAATGCTGATCTCCCATATGGCTTTGAGTACTTGGGTGTCCCGGAAAGACTTGTTCGTACACCACTAACCGATCGCTGCTTTCTTACCCTCACACAGGCAATGGCGCAACGTCTTGGAGGCTCACCTTACGGCCCAGCAGGAACCGGAAAAACAGAATCGGTCAAAGCGCTTGGAGTACAACTTGGCAGATTCACCCTCGTCTTTTGCTGTGATGATACGTTTGACTTCCAGGCAATGGGGCGAATATTCCTGGGAATCTGCCGCGTTGGTGCATGGGGTTGCTTCGACGAATTCAATCGACTGGAAGAGCGCATACTATCGGCGGTCTCGCAGCAAATACAGAACATCCAGATCGGGTTAAGGAGAGGGGCTGATGAGGGTAACCCTTCGATCGAGCTGGCTGGCAGACATTTCTCTGTCAACGCTAACACTGGTATCTTCATTACTATGAATCCTGGCTATGCCGGCCGCTCTAACCTACCGGACAACCTTAAGAAGCTTTTCCGCAGCATAGCCATCTCAAAACCGGACAAGGAGCTTATTGCCGAGGTCATGCTTTATTCACAAGGATTCAAGCAAGCCAAGGAACTTTCGAAGCAAACAGTACCGTTCTTTGATATGTGCGCCGCACAGCTCTCGCAGCAACCTCATTACGATTTTGGTCTTAGGGCGCTGAAGAGTGTACTGATCAGTTCTGGAAGTCTGAAACGTTCGAGAACCAACACCGCTCGTTCGACCCAATCAGCAGGCGACAGTATGGAACCACAAATCCTTCTGCAGAGTATGCGTGAAACAATTGCTCCAAAACTTGTCCGGGACGATGTAAATATCATGAAAAAGATTGAGTCCGAAACATTCCCAGGCATTGAGTACATCCCCGCAGAACTCGGAGCTCTTCAGAATGCTATACGCCACGAAGCGTCCGAAATTTATCTGGAGCTCAACGAACTCTGGATGACGAAGATTATCCAGCTATATCAAATCCAGGCAATCCACCATGGCGTCATGATGGTCGGTGACTCTGGGTCTGGGAAGTCAGCTATCTGGAAAGTGCTTTCACGAGCGCTGCAGCGAATTGAGGGCGTGGAAAGTATTTGCCACATTATTGACCCAAAAGTCATGTCGAAAGAAGCTCTGTACGGGAGCCTCGATAGTACAACGCGAGAGTGGACCGATGGCTTGTTTACAAGTATTCTTCGCAGAATAGTCGATAACCTGCGAGGAGAGGACTCGAAAAGGCACTGGATTGTCTTCGACGGTGATGTTGACCCCGAATGGGTTGAGAACCTAAACAGCGTTCTCGATGACAATAAATTGCTCACCCTCCCCAACGGTGAAAGATTAAATCTTCCGCCAAACGTTCGCATTCTCTTCGAGGTAGAGACGCTTCGATACGCTACGCTGGCCACAGTGAGCCGTTGCGGTATGGTATTTGTCAGTAGCGACACCGTCTCCACGGAAATGATCTTGAAAAACTACCTTCAGACGCTCCGACGTAAGCCATTCGAAGACCTTGACGAGGACATAGGAGGTCATGCGTCCGCGCAAGCTCTCCTCATTCAATCACGGAGTGCGGAATTGCTCGACCAATACTTAAGCAGCGACAGTATCCTGAAGAATGCCCTTGACGAGGCTTGGAGGTTGAACCACATAATGCAATTCACGGAGATCAGAGTGCTCAATACTTTATTTTCTCTACTGAATAAGGTTTGCAGGACTGTGATTGAGTACAACATCCAGCACGAGGATTTCCTGTTGAGCGAGGGTCAGATGGAGGCATTCATATCCAAGAAAATGGTCCTTGCCCTGATTTGGGCTTTAGCAGGAGATTGCCCAATGGGAGAACGTAAATCTTTCGGGGATTATTTGGCTGGCTTGACGACTTTCGACACCCCAGCCCTCAACTCCTCCATGTCTCTCATCGATTACGACGTCTTGCTTCCGAATGCTGAATGGACATCTTGGCAATCACATGTGCCTAACGTCGACGTGAACACACATTCTATCACCGAGACCGATATGGTCATTCCTACTTTAGATACCGTTCGCCACGAGGATGTTCTATACTCTTGGCTAGCGGAGCACAAGCCCTTGGTGCTTTGCGGACCTCCAGGATCAGGCAAAACCATGACTCTTTTCAGCGCTCTACGCAAACTTCCCAACATGGAGGTGGCAGGCCTGAATTTTTCAAGCGCTACTACACCTGATTTGCTCCTCAAAACATTTGACCAATATTGCGAATATCGGAAAACATTAAATGGAGTTGTCATGTCCCCAACCTTGGTCGGTAGATGGCTCGTGCTCTTTTGCGACGAAATCAATCTTCCTGCACCAGATAAATACGGAACGCAGCGGGCTATATCATTCCTGCGGCAACTAGTCGAGCAGAACGGCTTTTGGAGGACGTCTGACAAAACCTGGGTTACACTCGAGCGCATTCAATTCGTGGGAGCTTGCAATCCTCCCACAGATGTCGGTAGAACAGCAATGGGCCCTCGTTTTCTTCGGCATGCTCCTTTGATCATGGTTGACTATCCTGCAGGACCTTCATTGCACCAGATATACGGAACTTTCAATAGCGCTGTATTGAAGCTGATACCCGTTTTACGGGGCCACTCGGAAGCTCTAACCAACGCCATGGTCCAATTTTATCTTGATTCACAAACACGCTTCACTCCCAAAATTCAGCCTCACTATGTCTACTCCCCTCGAGAGTTGACCCGATGGGTCCGCGGCATCTATGAGGCTATCAGACCACTGGAGACCCTCTCAATGGAAGGTCTTGTCAGGATCTGGGCCCACGAAGCCCTGCGACTATTTCAGGACAGGCTCGTCGCCGACGACGAACGGAAATGGACAGAAGAGCGTATACACGCTATCGCCCAAGAACACTTTCCGAACATTGACACTGAAGTGGCGCTTGAAGGACCTATCTTGTTCTCGAATTGGCTCTCCAGGAATTACGTCCCTGTCAATCGTGACCAGCTAAGAGACTTTGTAAAGGCAAGACTCAAGACGTTCTGCGAGGAAGAAGTTGATGTCCCGTTGATACTTTTCAATGACGTCCTTGAACATGTCCTACGAATCGATAGGGTCTTCCGCCAAGCTCAAGGGCATCTTATACTCATTGGTGTGAGCGGCAGCGGCAAAACGACCCTTTCGCGATTTGTAGCTTGGATGAACGGACTGAAAGTATTCCAAATCAAGGTTCATGGCAAGTACTCGGCCGAAGACTTTGATGATGACTTGCGAGATGTACTGCGACGGTCTGGGTGCAAAGGAGAGAAAATCTGCTTCATCATGGACGAGTCGAATGTTCTGGACTCTGGCTTTCTCGAGCGAATGAACACCTTACTCGCGAACGCTGAAGTCCCTGGTTTGTTCGAGGGAGACGACTTCGCTGCCCTTATGACCGCTTGCAAAGAAGGCGCTCAACGGCAAGGACTCCTCCTGGACTCCCAGGAAGAGCTCTACAAGTGGTTCACGCAGCAGATCATCAAGAACCTTCACGTGGTCTTCACAATGAACCCACCAGAAGGCGGATTGTCTTCTAAAGCTGCAACGAGTCCGGCCTTGTTCAATCGCTGTGTCCTCAATTGGTTTGGTGACTGGTCGGATCAAGCACTTTTCCAAGTTGCTCGTGAATTGACACAGTCGGTCGACCTAGATCGTCCTGGCTTCGCCGCACCAGATACCATACCTGTTGCGTATCAGGACCTTGTGCTTCCTGTCTCGCACCGCGATACAGTGGTCAATGCTATGATCCATGTCCATCACTCAATGCAAAATCTCAACCAACGTTTACTAAACCAGCAAAGCCGCCTAACGTATCTAACGCCTCGGCACTACCTAGATTTCGTTGCCCAATTTGTTCGACTTTTTAACGAAAAACGTGAAGACCTTGAAGAACAACAGCGCCATTTAAACGTTGGCCTCGAGAAATTAAGGGACACCTTTGATAAAGTACGTGACCTGCGAGCAAGCCTTGCCCAGAAGAAGAGCCAGCTAGAGAAAAAGGACGCTGAAGCCAATGAGAAGCTACAACGGATGATCGCGGATCAGCGCGAGGCGGAGCAGCGTAAAGCCGCTTCGTTGACGATCCAGGCCAATCTAGAAAAGCAAGAGGATGAAGTTGCGCGTCGAAAAGAAGTAGTGAATGCGGATCTAGAGAAAGCGGAGCCTGCAGTATTGGATGCGCAGGAAAGTGTTAGCAACATCAAGCGCCAGCATCTCACTGAAGTACGGTCCATGGGCAATCCACCAGCCGGTGTCAAGCTTGCTCTTGAGGCTGTTTGTACACTACTTGGGCACAAAGCCGACAATTGGAAGACCATCCAAGGCATAATACGGCGCGATGATTTCATTGCTAGTATTGTTGGTTACGATAATGAGAGGCAGATGACCAGAAGCCATCGTATGAAGATGCAAAATGACTTTCTTTCCAAGGACGACTTTACCTATGAACGCGTCAATCGAGCAAGCAAAGCTTGCGGCCCACTTGTGCAATGGGTGGAAGCGCAAGTCAATTATTCGGCAATCTTGGACCGTGTCGGGCCCCTCCGTGAAGAAGCTGAACACCTCGAGGAGAAGGCTTTGGAAACAAAGGCCGAGGCACAAGCGATCGAGAACAAAATTGCCGGACTAGAGCAAAGCATCGCGAAGTATAAGTCAGAATACGCCGCGCTGATTAGCGAGACACAGGCCATCAAGAACG
>JAABUJ010005342.1_pt1 | contig 12889 bp, 13 predicted proteins | sample 5559131 | NCBI WGS metagenome assembly JAABUJ01 (sample SAMN10711875, study PRJNA513366) | rock metagenome | isolation source: Antarctica rocks | place: Antarctica: Victoria Land, Mt New Zealand nord | collected 2016-01-07
TCTGGATGCGCGCGGACGCGCCGCTACCGATCGTGGTAAGTGACTGTTCGACCTGGATACCAGAATAGTCATCTGACGCGCACGAGGGCCACATCGACATGGCGTGCACGCTCGTCTGACCACCGACACCGGCGGGGACGAACTGGATCGAAACGAGCAAGCCTAGCAATAATAGTATTGCTCTCCTCACTAATGAGTGGGTGAACATAGAGTCTATTCCCTCCATCATAATCAAACGTCTTAGTACTCTATCGACCATTTGGGCTAGCAAGTTTAGGCATGGGCTAGCCCGAATGGGTGATGCGCCGAGCATCGTGGGCCTGACCTTTCAAGGTCAAACCGCATGGCGCACCCACAGAAGGGAACAGAAGGAACTGGGGCTGAAGATCGCGAGGCAACTATCGTACAATGACGGGAGCGGACAGGCACGATCTCTGCGACGTGACAGGTACGATCATCCCGTCCGACAGGGCGTTAGAAAAAAGGAGACGACAGTGGCACACACACTCACCGTCGGCAAGCTACGCGGCCTGCGCCAGATCGCCAACGAAGGCGGCATCTTTACCATGGCCGCCGAAGATCAGCGCGGTTCCATGCGCAAAATGCTCAATCCGGACGCCCCACAGAGCGTGAGCGCGGAGGCAATGACCGACGTCAAGACGGACATCTGCCGCGCGCTCAGCCCCTACGCCAGCGCCATGCTCATTGACCCCGAGTTCGGCGCCGCCCAGTCCATCGCCAGTTCGGCGCTACGCGGCAACTGTGGCCTGCTTGTCTCGCTCGAAGACACCGACTATGAGCAGGTCGGAGATGACCGCCGCGCCAAGATCCTGGAGGGCTGGGGCGTCGACAAGATCAAGCGCATGGGCGCGTCGGGCGTCAAGTTGCTCGCCTACTTCCGGCCCGACCGTGGTGAAGGCACGACCTACCAGCGCGACCTCATCGCGCGCGTCGGTGACGAATGTCAAAAGCACGACATCCCCTTTATCCTGGAGTGCGTCGGGTACCCTGTCGGCGGCATGAAGACCGACTCGGCCGAGTACGCCGCGCAAAAGCCCGAGATCGTGATCGAGACCGCGCGTATGCTCAGCGGCCTCGGCGTCGACGTCTACAAGGCCGAGTTCCCCGTCGACTCGAAGTACGAACAGGACGAAACTAAAATCATTGACTACTGCAAACAACTCGACGCGGCGTGCCAGGTGCCCTGGGTCGTGCTCAGCGCCGGCGTCGACATCGAGATCTTCCGTGAGCAAGTGAAAATGGCCTGTCACAACGGCGCCTCGGGCTTCCTAGGCGGGCGCGCGATCTGGAAGAAGGCGGTCAAGCTGCCGCCCGAAGAGCGCCGCCGCTTCTTAGCCACGGAGGGCGTAGACAACTTGCGCACCCTCATCGAGATCGCGCACAGCTACGCCAAACCATGGACCGAGCGCGAGAACCCCGGCTTCCAGATGGAGACCATCGGCGAGGATTGGTACCGAGAGTATTAGTCGCTAGCGGCTAGCGGCTAGTGGCTAGCCGCTAGCCGCTAGCCGCTAGCCGCTAGCCGTATCTACTGGGAGCGCCGTCTCTCGCTGCGCTGCCAGCCGGCAGTAGTGGCGGCAAGACCATCGGGGATAGCAAGCGCGTTTGCCGTGACCGTGTGCCGAGAGGCCCCCTCTCGATGCTCGCACGCACGCCATACCACGACGACGCGATAGGCGAGGCTATCCAAGCGCTGTCGTATTATACTTGAGGTATGGACGATCCAAGCTGGAGGGCCGATGTTCGACTGGGACGAGGCTAATCTCGACCACATCGCGGATCACGGTATTGGCGCGGCAGAGGCAGAGGATGCGCTGCTTGATCCACGCCGTATTCCGGCTCCGGCCTATCAGGGCGTAAACGAACGGCGGCGTGCATTTCTGGGCGCGACAATTGGAGGGCGCTTGTTGTTCGTGGTTTTTACGCACCGCAACGAGTTAGTCCGCGTCATCACGGCAAGAAACGCCAACGCACAGGAGAAACGACGCTACGAGCGCCGTGGTAAATAGAGGTAATGATGAATACGAGTGACGATCAGACGTTCACGACTGTCTACCACCTTGAGGATATCCCCGCGTTTATTAACGAAGACGAGGAGCACAAGTTCTGGGCATCACATGAGTTCAGCGACGAGTTGTGGGATCAGGCCCAGCCTCTTATGCCCGACGAGTTGCCGTCGCCGCGCGCGGAAACCGCGCGGGTGACTATTCCCATCGACACGGATATGCTGAAACGAATCAAGGCGCTGGCTCATACGCAGCATAAAGAGTACCGCACGTTGCTAACGGAGTTCGTGTCCGAGCGGCTCGATGAAGAGGAGAAGCGGCTTGGTCTGTCGAAGGTGTCCTGAGCCTATTCTGCCGTCGCTACCCACCGCTCGACAGCCTGCAACATCCTCACGTTCCATTCCTCGGACCCAACGGCATGAAAGTGGCGCATGAAGTCCAGCGCGAACGACGCCGCGTAGAAGGCAATGACCCGGCGCTGCAGGTCCGTTAAGCCCCAACAGCGGCACAGTTCCTCGACGTAGAAAAGTTCGCGCGTCCCCACATCGCTGACGACCGCCGTCGCGGTCAGGCCGACCATGTACAGCGGGTCGCCGTAGCACACGACGTCGAAGTCCACCATGCCTTGCAGTTCACCGTCCTGTACGATGACATTCTTGGTCGTGACGTCGTCGAGGAAGCACGTCGGGACGACCTGACGGAGGTAGGGATCGAGCGATCGCGCCAGCCCTCGCACGCGGCTCTCCCACCGGCCCCATTCGGCGCCCTGGACGCCGGAGGTGTGTTTATCGAGCTCCGCTTGCACGAGCTGCCGCCACGACGTGAACGGGCCGAGCTCGCCAATGGGGACCCACCCGAAGCCCGTGCCGTGGGGTAGCGTCGCCACGCGGCGCTGATAGTCGACAATCCGCTCGGCAACGCATGTCATCTGCGCGGGCGTCATGGACGGTAGCTCGTAGCGCAAATCGCGCCCCGGTATCTTTCTCCCGTAAATAGGCCGTCAGATGAGATCCAACTGTATTTTCATCAGCATGTATGTCCTGACGGACATGAAGCTTTCCAGGATCATGTAGGCGAATGGATAGCGCGCTTTGCTCAGGTCGCTGGCGATGACGTGCGGCACCGGTAGCCCCAGGCCCGCCAGGATCGCCAGGTTGCGCGCGGTCCCGGCGAATACCTCGGCCCGCTCGTTCGTCCGCGCCATAACCTGCCGATCCGGCAGCGCCACCTCATAGGTCACGCTCATGTGCCCAAAGTCCATGTACGTGGCCCCAAGCGGCTCGGACCCAAGTACGTCGGCGACCAAACGCATCACCTGTCGGGCTTCTACCATGATTCGGCGCCTCGCATCGCTTGCGCCCGCTCCATGCGCTCCATAGGGTGCGCCTCCCCGATTGTGAATATGGCCTGACCTTAAAAGGTCATGGCAGACAACGGACCTTAAAAGGTCTGCCCTGGCGCGACGCACGCCCGGCCCCGCTCACCCCATTGCTGGCGCCAGCGTGACCTTTCAAGGTCTGGTCCCTGCCATGACCTTTTAAGCGCAGGCCCGCAGCCAGCGCCATCATAGAGCGCGTCTGTGGCCGTATGCCGGCTGGCAGCCAGCGGTCCCAGCGGGCTACGCTGTACAGGGTTAGCGCGCGGCGGCCATTTCTGGCGCGGTGGACGCGGCAGCGCGCCCGCGTCCACCGCGCACGAAGAAGGTGTAAAGAGCCAGCGTGGCGGCGGCGTAGCAGGCCGCCGCCACGATGAACGGAGCGGTAAAGCCGTGCGTGGCGCCGCGCAGCCATCCGGTCATGATGGGGCCGGACGCGAAGCCGACCGCCCAGGTGACCGAGTAGAGTCCGCTCAATGTGGAGCGTTGCCCCTCGGAGACCCGCGACATGGCAAACCCCGTGTACGTGGGGTCGATGGCCGAGCGCACCGCGCTCCACACCGTATAGATCACCAGGGCCGCGCCGAGCGCCGGCGCCACGGCCAGCGCGGCGATAAGCGGAATCGAGCTCGCCAGCAAGAAGATGGCGGCGCGGGCAGGTCCGAGGCGACGCACCAACGCGGGCGAGGCCAGCGATCCTCCGGCGCCGATGACACCGGCCACGGCCAGGAATATCCCCAGTGTCCCAGCCGATACGTTGAAGCCTGTGGCGAAGTAAAGTTGGTTGAACGAGAGCACCGCGCCCGCGCCGAACGACAGCAGCAGGTCCGGCCCCAATAGGCGCACGAACAGCCCGATGTCATAGGCGCGCGCGACCCTGACCGCGCCACGGACGCGCGGGGCCTCGTGTAGCCACAGCAAGGGGAGCGCGCCGACGAAGCCGACGACGAAGATACTGACCATGGCCCAGCGCAGCGGCCCCGTCGCCTCGGCGCTCTGATGCAGAACACCGGCGGCGAACGCGGTGATGCCGCCGCCGAGCAGATAGCCGAGCGAGCCGATGCCGATGAGCAGCAGCGAGTTGACGGAGAACAGGTACTGCCGGTCTTGCTCCGTGCTGCTCTCCACGATAATGGCCGGGTAGGCGACCCAGTAGAACGACGAAACAGCGCCGTTGGCCAGCCCGAAGAAGACTTGCCAGCCCGGCGTCGTGAACAGGGCCAGGCCCAGCAGGGTGAACGGGTTGACGAAGGCGCAGAAGAGCAGCAAACGCTTGCGCCCCACGCGGTCGGCCAGCACGCCCAGGGGAAAGCTCACCAGCAGGACCGTCACGGCCGGCATGGCGTCGAGCACGCCGATGAGCGTCGAGTTGAAGTGCAGGCTGAGCAGGAACAGGTTGTAGACCAGCGCCTGGATGGCCAGCTGCAGCCCTTTGAAGAAGGTGTAGCTCAGGACGATCTTGCCGTTGCGGCTGAAGCCCCAGACGGTGCGTACATAGGATGTCATTTGTTTAGGGACGAGTGCGAGTGGCGAGTGACGAGAATTGATTGCTCGCCGCTCGCCACTCGTCACTCCCCACTACATCACTATCCTCCTATCATCGACATCGATTTATTGGCGCGCTTGAAGCTCTTGTCGCCGATGTAGTGCTTGAGCTCTTTCTCCCAAGTGGCGGCGCGGATGAGTTGCTCCAACTCGTCGTCGGACGCGCCATCGCGCAGGGGCGCGCGCAGGTCGGTCTCGACGGTGGAGAAGAGGCAGGTGCGGAACGCCCCCTCGGCGGTCAGACGAATACGGTCGCACTGCGCGCAGAACGGCTCGCTGACGGGGTTAATGAAGCCGACCGTGCCGGGGACGCCGTCGGCGAAGCGGTAGACGCGCGAGGTGGACGAGGGGTCGAGCCCGCCCACGGGTACGAGCGGGAACTCCTGCTCAATGATGGCTTTGAGCTCGGCTCCGTTCAGCACATCATCCTTGGTCCAGGTCTGATCAGCGTCGAGCGGCATGTACTCGATCCAGCGTACCTCGTAGGGTTTGCGCCGCGCCAGCCGCGCGAACTCGAGCACCTCGCCCTCGCTAAAGCCGCGAATCGCCACCGCGTTGATCTTGATCGGCGACACTTGAGGGTACCGCTCGATCTCGGCCAACCCCGCCAGCACCTTGGGCAGCGAATCGCGCCGCGTCAGGGTATAGAACTTCTCGTGGTCCAGCGTGTCGAGCGACACGTTGATGCGGCGCAACCCGGCTTCGGCGAGGCCCCGCGCCTGCTCCTGGAGCAGATAGCCGTTGGTGGTGAGGCTAAGGCTCTTCAGACCCTCCAGCGGCGCCAGACGACGGACCAACTCCGGCAGGTCCTTGCGCACGAGCGGCTCGCCGCCGGTCAGACGGATCTCCTCGACGCCGATGCGCAACGCGATACGTACGAGGCGCTCGATCTCCTCATAGGAGAGGATGTCGCCCCTGGGCAGCCAGGCCAGACCCTCAGCCGGCATACAATAAACGCAGCGGAAGTTGCAGCGGTCGGTCACGGAGACGCGCAGGTTACGGATGCGCCGTCCGTAGGAATCCACCAACGGCCCGCCGCGCGGATGCTCCGAGCGCGCCAACGTGTGCGCGAGCGTCGCGGCCTGTTGTCCAACCATGGCCCCTTGTCCAAGCATGGGTAGTGTGCGGTCCCGATCCATAATATCCCAGTTATCCCCCTGTCTCTTCAGTGTAGCATGACCACTCACGCGCGTTCATGGACCGCTGGAGCACGGCGCGTTAAGCTATAGGGCATGGACATCAGAATCGAGCGCAGCGCGGGGCGCGTCAAGACTGTGAGCGCGCGGCAGGTCGGCGACACCCTGGTGGTGCGCGCGCCCGCCGATATGGACGACGACGAGTTGACGCCCATCGTCGAGCGTCTCAAGCGCCGTCTGGAGCGACGCCAACTCAAGCGCTCGCTCGTCGACGACGACCTCGCGCACGCGGCGCAACGCCTTAACGCGCAAATCTTCGGGGGCAAGCTCTCCTGGCAGTCCATTGCCTGGGTCACCAACCAGGATGGCCGGTGGGGCAGCTGCACGCCGGCCAACGGCACGATCCGCCTCAACCACCGCCTGGCTGAGGTCCCGGCCTGGGTGCGCGACTACGTGATCGTCCACGAACTCGCACACCTGCGCGAGACCAACCATGGCCCCGGCTTCTGGAAGCTGGTCAACCGCTACCCCAAGACCGAGCGCGCCCGCGGCTACCTGATGGCCCTGGCCGGCGAGGAGCGCGAGGGGGACATGTAGCGTGTGACGAGTGACGAGTGGCGAGTGGCGAGTGGCGAGTGGCGCGTCGGGGCGACGTGCCGCGCGCTGGCCCTGGACCTGACGAGCTTACGGCTTCTGTCCCACGCCGCCGAGCAAGGCCGCGCGCTCCGGCTCGTCCAGGAAGATGCCCTCGTCCCGGTCGTCGCGGTCGCCCGGCCGCCACAGCGGCAGGTAGACGATGCCCGGCGGGAGCGGGTCGAGTCCCGTGAAGAACGCTTCGATCTGGGCGCGGGAGCGCATGTAGGCGGCGGTGCTCGACCGCGTGTAGACCGCGCCCACCCCGGCGAGCGTCTCTTGAGAGAGGGGTTCGCTGACGCCGTGGGAGAGGGCGAGCAGGCTGCCCGGCGCCACGGTCTCGCGCAGGGCGCGCCCCAGGCTATAGGCCGCATCGTCCGGCAGGAAGTGGGGCACGGCGAAGAGCAGGACGCCGAGGGGACGCGTGACATCGAGCAGGCGTTGGGTATCGGGGTGCGCCAGGATCGCGGCGGGGTCACGCGCATCGGCCTGGATCGCCGCGGCGGTCGGGACGCGTTTGAGCAGGACGCGGCTGTGCCCCACGGCGACGCCGTCGTTGTCGACGTAGACCACGCGCGCCTTCGGGTTGAACTGCTCCACGAGCTCGTGAACGTTGCCGCGTGTGGGCAGGCCGGAGCCAATGTCGAGGAATTGGTCGACGCCGTGCGCGAGCATGTAGGCGACGACGCGGCGCAAGAAGGCACGGTTGGCGCGGGCCATCAGGGCGATATCGGGACAGGCGGCGCGCGCCGCGTTGGCCGCGTCGCGATCAATCGCGAAGTTGTGGAAGCCGCCGAGCCAATAGTCGTAGATGCGGGCCGCGTTGGGCCGCGCGGTGACCTCGGCGATCGCGTCGAAGGGTGATAGCGTCATAGTGTCATCTCCTCTCTCCCCGCTGCATCGTAGTTGTCGTAGCGCGTACGCGCGCACGAGCGCGGGCATCGTCAGGCGTTGCACGTCTCCGTCCTGTTCCATCACGAGCAAATGGCTGTCCACGAGCATCGTCAGGTGGCCAAAGATGTCGCCGACGCGCGCGGCGGGCTCGCTGGCCGCGTCGATGTCCGCGCAGACCGACGCGGCCGCGTCGAACGTGCAGCCGTCCGCGTAGGCGGCGAGGCGGTGGAACACAGCCCGCGCCATGGGGGGGAGCAGGTCGTAGCTCCAGTCCAGGCAGGCGTCCATCGTGCGCTGGCGCGGCGGCAGGTCACACGGGCCGTGCGCCAGGATGTCCGGCTGTTGCTCTAATCGCGCCAATAGATCGGAGGGTGGAAGCATCCTGACGTGCGCCGCGGCCAGTTCGAGGGCCAGCGGCAACCCATCCAGGCCGTGGCAGAGCGCGCTGATCGCTCCCGCGTTCGCCTCCGTGAGCGCGAAACCCGGCCTGGCGTCTTGTGCGCGTGTGACGAAGAGTCGTACGGCCGGGTACTGGGCAAGCTCCGCGACAGCGGGCAGGGGCGCGGGGTCGGGCAGGGCCAGCGGGGGCACTGTGATCTCCGTGGCGCCGCGCACATGCAGCGCCACGCGGCTAGCCACCAGGATCGTGAGGTCGGGGCAGACCGCGCATAGATCGACCAGCAACGGCGCCGCCGCCGCGATGAGTTCGTAGTTGTCGAGCAGGAGCAGCCGGCGTTTGCCCTGTAGGTCGTCGATGGTGGTTTCCGGCAGCGCCTGCCCGCCACGGTCGCGGACATCGAGTAGGCAAGCGTGCGCCGCAGCGAGGGCGGCGGGGTCGGGGAGGGCGGCGAGCGGGAGGTAGGCCAGGCCATCGGGGAAGGCGTCGCGCGCGGCGTGGGCCGCGTGCAGGGCAGTTACGGCGTCGAGCTCACGGTCGCGGCCGATGGGGTCGACGAGCGGCACGGGCAGCGCTTGCGTGGGCGGGAAGAGGGCGGCGAGCGCAATAGCGGGGTCGTGTGCGTCGCGAGAGGCGTCGCGACCGGAGGCGTCGCGCGGGCGACGGTGGCGTGGTGCCGCCGCCACGAGCTCGGCGTGCTGTTGTTCCGAGAGGTGTAGAGCCTCGGCCAGCAACCTGATCGTGTCCGGGCGCGGCGACTGTCGTGTGCCGCGTTCCAGCATGCTAATGGCGTCCGCACTCACGCCGGACTGCTCGGCCAGGGTTTCCTGAGCGAGATTGGCAGCCAGGCGATACTGTTTCAGAAAGGATCCGAACACGGACGGCTGTATGGGTCTCATGACGTGTATCCTCCCCACGCCCGTAGATAGGAAGCGGCGCGACTCCAACCGCGCCATGCGCTTATGATAGCATGGACGTTGTTTTCTTTCCATTCCCGCAACTCACCGGATTAATCACTGGCGTATGTGCGTCATTATTGTCGGTGTTATTGTCGGGGATAACTGTACGATTGTCGGTGGTAAGGGGCATGCGCAGGGTTTAGGATAGAAGACAGGACAGTAATCAGCCTCGTCCGAAGTAGGAGGGACGTATTAAGTTTAGGCGTGTGATCCAGGTGGCCTATCGCTAACTAAACGCTAAGGAGGGATTTATATTGGTGGACGCTAAGATGTAGCAATCGCACATACTGCCGAAATTGGAATCCGATCGTCAAGAGAGACTACTAATGAATGTTGCCGATATCGTCCTCGCCGCCTTCGTCCTACTGCTGCTGCTCGTCATCTTAGGCGTCATGCGGGAGACCGTGATTCTGCGTGGACAAGTAACCGCGCTTTCTCAGCTCATCACGAATCCGCCCGCCCCCTCGTATCTGGGCGACAGGCTTCCCGCCGCCCTCGCCGATAGGCTTCTATCCCTCTCGAACAGTCGTCGTGCGGCGCACGCCATCGTGTTTGTCCGCCCTGGATGTAGCGGCTGTGAAGAGATGATCACGCGGCTAGAGGAGGTGATAAAGCATAAGTTCATCGATAAAAACGACCTGACCTTTATCGTGGCAGCGGCGCCGGATGCCCCGCTCTTCCGCGCGGCGCAAGCGGTCAGTCGAAACACCATTCTCGACCCAACAGGGGCTATCACGAAGGCATGCGAGGTGCGAGCGACACCTACGCAACTTGCGATCTGGACGGATACCGCACAGGTATTCGACGACATGCTAGGAGGCGATGTCGAATGGATACGTCAAAAGACTCAGGCGCAACCAGGTCTGGAACGCGCGGCCATGGCCTTGGCCTAACGTCGCGGCGAAAACTCTTGGAGATGGGTGGGAAAACGGCCGTTGTACTCACGGCTGCGGTGGGAGGACTGATCAACTTCACCCCTACCGAAGGGACAGCCGGGGCGGCAACCGCCCAGCCCCAGTATCCTGGCCGAGGGGGGCCATGCGACTTCGACGTTTACAACCTCAATGATCCCTCATGCGACACGGATTGCATCGGTAGATGTGATCCTGTTGAGTCCTGCTGCCCCTATTTCTCCTAATCACCAGGCTTGTATCCTCTGTCCAAGCTATTGCGCGACCGCCAAGGTTATCGTCAGTTGCACCGGGAATTACTACTGCGGAGTGTACTGCTAACTGCTAAAGGAGGTACAGAGATGAGCGATACTACTAATCCCAACTCCGGATGGGTGGCGACCACACGGGCTATACAACCCACGTCATCGGACAACGTCGCCTGGTTGGAGATTACCCTCTTTGGTATGGGACGTGGAGACAGCCAGTTCCGATGGAAGATTAATCCGGATAAGGATCTGGGCGCGGCGACTAGGGATACTGATCCGGCCGCGCAAGCGGCAGCCTACGCTCAACTTGTGCAGGCCCTCCATCGCGAAATCGACTTTGCATTCGGCCGCTTGGCGGGTGGATAGGGCGGCTCTGCTATGCTTGGGGTACAGCTCGTCCAGCTTGTCGGGCAGGTGGTGTTAGCGGCCCTCCTGGGAAGCGCGGCGATCGCGAAGGCCCGCTCATTCCGCGCGTTTGCCGCGTATCTGGCAACCCCGTTCGCCGCGTATGCGGCCACCATAGCGGGGTGTGTCATCGGCATCGAAGCCATCATCGCCGGCGGCCTACTCCTTGGAGTCAGGCTGCCAGCGATCACGCGGTTCAGCCTTGCCGGAGCGATGTTGTTTTTTCTGGTCGTCACCGCGTTTCTCGCCTATCGTCTTGTGTTTTCTGATAAGACGACGTGCGCGTGCTGGGGCCGGACCGGCTGGCGCGCCACTGACGCGGATGAGGACGTGCGCCTGAGCGCCGTGAGGCCGATGTGGTATGGCCTCCGCAATGGCGCGCTCACGGCGGGAGCATGGATGCTGCTTGTGACGTCGACGGGCCGTCACTTCAACCTTGGGGAACTGCTTGCGGCCTTTGGCGTCTGTCCGGCTATTCTCTTGGTTGGGGCCGTTGTGTCCATTGCCGTACGGCGGCGTGCCCTCACGCTCGACGAGCACCCGCTTAAAATGGCGCTCGCCCCACAGCTACGCCCGCTCATCGCGCTCTCCTGGTACATGGAGAATGGGTGGGCAACCGATGGGTGGCAAGCGGTTCGCCGTACCTGCAAGCCCGAGTCATAGGGTAAATGGCAGCAAAGATTCCACCACCAACACAGCTGTGTTGGTGGTGGAATCTTTGCTGCTGATGCGGGTATAGGTAGAATGGGTCCACCATATCCTCTTGGTTCCCGCCACTTTCGATCCGCACCTGGCGAGCAACGGCTTTATCGTGCGTCCCCAGGCGTCGGACACACTGCGGACACTACTGCGCCGGTTACCCGTGGTAGGCGCCGCGATCCCGCTGCCGTCCTTTATCGCGGGCGCGCCACTTTTTCATGCGGGCGCCGCGTCTCTTCTGGGCGCGTGAACGCGCCGGCCCTGGTACCATTGCAGGAGGGAACAGGAAGGAACAGGAGCGCATGATGATGGAGCGGACCCAGGCGATACGACGTCTATGGAATCCCCGCGTTATCGCCGGTGTCTCCATCCCGCTGGCGCTCGGGCTCATTGCCTCCTATGCCGCGGGAAGCGTCGATGATTTTATTCCGGCGGCACAACAAGCCCTCAGGCCGCCAGCCCACATTGCCCTTGTCCTCGTCGCGGCGATCCTAGCCATCTACGCGGTGCGCACTTTCGTGCGCGCGCTTAATGACTACCTCGACGACTATCTGGGGTTGGGCCGGGCGCGCAGCCTGTCCACGTTCAGTTCGGTCGTCCTCTACGCTATCATTATCCTCTTTGTCGTCGGCGCACTCGGCCGCAACCTCAGTGGCGTGCTCGTAGGCGGCGCACTCACCGGCGTCGTCGTCGGCATCGCCGGCCAGGCGTCTCTCTCCAACGTCATCGCGGGACTCGTCATCCTGTTCGCGCGGCCCTATAGCGCCGGGATGTTCGTCACGGCGCGCACCGGCTCATTCGGCGGCGTCGAGTACAGCGGCCAGGTGTGGGACATCTCGTTGTTCTATACCACCCTGCGCGTCAACGAACTGGAGGTGCGCATCCCCAACAGCGCCATGATCAACGCCGTCGTGGTGCAACGCCCGCGCGAATACGATGTCTTTATCCCCGTGACGCTGCCCAAGGCGACAACCGGCGTCCCGGCGGTGCTGGACCGCCTGCGCGCGGCTATCGAGAACAACCTGGAAGGCGTCGTCCGTCCCCGCGTCACGCTCGACAGTATTACCGATGCCGGCTACGTCGTAGGTATCCGGGCGTATGTCATGGACGACGCGGGCCGCCGCGCGATCGAGACAGCCATCGCCGACATTGTTAGCGACGTGGTCGATGCCGTGACCCAGGCTCTGGCGCCCGTCGCCGATAATAAGGGCGCCGATGGCAAGGGGGCCGTTGAGACCAGAGAGGACTCGGCGGCGTCCGTGGAGCACGACCGGCACGCCGGCGTCGCCGCGCGCGCACGCTGACGCGGCGTCAACCTACTAGTCCGTCAAGCCTGATTTAAACAGTTGGGCGCGTCGTACCCCCTGGGACCGCCGGCATCTTGCCGGCAAGCGCTTGCCGGCAAGATGCCGGCGGTCCCAGGAGCAACTGCGCAGAGTTCGCTTGACAGGCTACTACTATCTCTTACCGTCATCTTTTACAATGATGGGGATGACCAAGAGTGATCGTGAACGGAGGCGAACAGATTTATGAGCCAGGCACATGCATTCCCACCGGAATCCGTCGCGCCATGGGCCGAGGTTGTGCCCGACGCGCCGCCCTATATGACGATGGCCGAGTTTCTCGATTACCCCGATGGCGACGATGGATATTGCTATGA
>JAABUJ010005345.1_pt1 | contig 12887 bp, 10 predicted proteins | sample 5559131 | NCBI WGS metagenome assembly JAABUJ01 (sample SAMN10711875, study PRJNA513366) | rock metagenome | isolation source: Antarctica rocks | place: Antarctica: Victoria Land, Mt New Zealand nord | collected 2016-01-07
GCACCGAGTGCGCGCACCACGCACCACGCACCCGCACCGAGTGCGCGCACCACGCACCGCGCACCCACACCGAGTGCACCCACCACGCACTCCGCACCGAGTGCGCGCACCACGCACCGCGCACCACGCACTCGCACCGGCACTGCACTCACACCGGCACTGGTGCGGGTTAGGGCGGGGGGGGGCATGGGTGTTAGAATGAAGGCATGAAGTGACTTAGTTTATTTGACTGTGTGGTGGGCTGACTATATGTGTACTTGCTTAGGCTTATATCATGTGACAGGTATGCAAAGTGCCTGTGAATCAGTCCATAGAAAGTTGTTCCTATTCATTTACACTATGTAGAGTATATATAGGAAATGATGACTAAGACATAAATAGAGACACTTAGTAAGAGATGAATAAGCAACAATATTACATTCTTCTTTACTGCATAGTCACAACAGTTCACTGATGTGAATGCAGAGATTTGCTTAACATTCTGTAAAATTTTCATCTGCAGTTCACATTCACATTGTTTTATCTCACTTCACATCATTATTGTCATTCAAAAGCAGCTAGAAGTGCAGATTGTTGTCATTATAATAATAAGATGAATTATTCACTGTTTACACTGTCTATCTATATTATTAGTTATAATTTCTTAAAAAAAATTCTCTTCTTCTTTCTTTAGTTTTTGATCACAATTCAACTTTTAACTGCTACTTCATTAACTCATTAATTTTTTTTATTCACTCTATCATCATGTAAACTTTCATGATATATTTACAGCATATCATTAATGTTTTATAAATCATTTATTAAGATCTATATTTCACATTGTGTTGCTGTCACTTCATCATCAGATACAGATGACAACAACTTAAATTAAAAAAAGTTTACTTTTAATTGTATTTATAAAACTATTAATTACTTTTATTTTTAAAAAAGCTCATAAAACTCTTCTCTTAATATGTCATCATCTTAATTTTAATTTAAAGATTAACAATACATAAAGTTAATTAAATATTCTGTTTTTAATACTGCTTTCTCTTTTCTCTTTAATAAATTAATTATTAATTAATTTAACTTTTCATTACTTAATATTCTGATCAATCTGTCATTAAAGAGTTGACTCAGAGCTGAGCTTAAGATGTTATTAATAATTTAATAGTTAATTTTACACATTAATATAAATTTAAATTGTTTTTGTGCTTACTGAACATATTGTAAAGTTATTGTTACTTATATTTATAAGAAATGTGAGCTGATCATCTGCAACAACTGTGTACATAAAGATAGACTGTTTACAATGTGCATTTAAATTAAATTTAATGATTATTATTTTCTCTGTAATTTGTGTATAAACTGTCATTGAGATGCACAGAGTATTTAGTGCAGCTTTTATAAATATAAATTTATATTAATATAATAACTATTTATTGTTCTAAATTATGCAGAGTTCAAATTCTCTTTATTTGTTAATTTAGCAACTTCTTATTATTGTTGTATTGTTGTTCTGTTTACTGTCTTCATCATTATCATCAGCAACATTATACTTCTCATTAACTATAATTACTTATCAATAAAGAATGTTTCAAGCACTGTAAATAAATTAAAGACAGCTGCTAAAATTCTTTATTATTGAGTTAAAAGACTTAACATTAATGCATTTGTTGCTTTACTTATGTTATTATCTTATCTGTGTCAATTACATTCTTACTCATCATTACATCATCATAATGAACAGTAATTTTGCTTTGAATACAGTTTGTGCTCAGCTCATAACTTTTTTTTTTTTTAATAAATAAATAATTAATGAAATTGCTTTACTTCTGATACTATTATTTTCTAATCTATAAGAATATTTTTCTTAAATCTCTTATGTAAATAATATAAATTTATATTTCTTTTACAGATCATTGTCAAATCACTGTTAATCATTATTGAAGTTAAGACTTTTTAATTTTTCTTTTTAACTTTATTATTTATTCACTTTAACTTCAACTCATCATGTTGTTGTTGCAAATCTTTATTAAATTATTTTTAATCATTTAGTTTTTTCTTAATATTATATAATATCAAAACTTTCACTTTCTTCTGATTATGTCTCTCTTCTGTCATGAATGTTAAAGTTAAGTCATCAACATTTCTTTAGCTTTCAATAATCTTCTGTAATGTATTCATTATATTACTCACTTCAGTCAAGATCAGTTCAGAAGAAGCAACACTTTAATGTGCTTTTAAAATATTCTGTAATGAGAATACAGATAAATTTATCTGTTCATAACATTTTTATATCTTATAAATTGCTTTCTAAGAAAAATCTTCTTTCTTCTTTACTAAAAGCTTATATAGCTCTTTCTTTTGTCTGTAATTTCATTTAGCTCAAGATATAATTAAGAGTTCTTTATAAAAAGATAATGATGATTCTTTCTGTTTAAGAATCTCATCAACTTTAAAATTTAATTGCTGCACAAATAATTTAACTTATTTTAGACTGCTCTGCAGCTCTGAACTAGCTTAAAATTCATTGACATTAAAGATATATGCTTTTACAAGTTAATTATTATGAATTAAATTTTATAAAACACATCTTATAAGTATTTTTAATGCATAAATTCTTAATGAATGAGTTTTCAATATCTTATAAGACTTAAATCATTTAGCTTTAAACTTCTGAGACTTTTCATTTCATATAAGCACTCAGTCTTCTTTCTTTGTAGTGCTTAATCACACTGTTTTATTATGAATCATTTTCAATTCAATAATCTTTCATAAAAGAATTTCATTAACAGTTACTCAAACTGTCTATATCTGCTCAACTCATTTTAACTGATCTTTAAAATTAATTTTTCTCAGCAATTAAAAATTGTTTAAGTTGTCTGATAATTATAAGTTTATTTCATATAGTAGATATAATAAGCTCTGTTTAGTTATATTATGAGCTTAAATTTAATATGTATATGTTTTAAAAAGTCTGCACAGTACTGAAATCATAGAAATGATACTTTGTTATTGTCTTACTTTTAAATTAAATATGAGTTATTCAATTCTGAATTGTAATGCAGTCAAAATTGATTCATCACATCATTTTTACATACATACTTACAAAGCAGTGACTTTTTAGATTCTGTATCATCTTTCAGATACAATATCATTGCTTTCTTTCATTTCACATTATCTAATTCTCACAAAGCATCTAAGAACACTTTATTTGCTGAATCTTTCTCTATAAAATTAAATCAATAACTGATTAAATCTAATACAACAGTCTGAGCTTCAGATCAATATTAAATGTCAAGATTATATTGCTGAAATTCATTGATTCATTAAGTTAGTCATTTAAATGAGTGCAGTGTATTCTTTAAATATCATAGATCTTTATGATTCATAATGATAGTTGTAGTATAATCATTTTTAATATAATACTATCAAGTTCAAAGTGCATACTTAATGATCAATAACTTCTTTTCATAAACAGAATAATTGAACTCTGCATCTTGTAACTTCTGATCATCATAGATAACTAAATGAAGTTTTTTATTCATTTTATTCTTAACAATAATGTTGTTTAACACTCTGTAATTAATGCACATTCATCATGTATTCTTTTTCTTTTTAATAAACAGAATCAGAAAGTCTTATAAATTTATGAACTCATAAATTAAATCTTTATTTAGTAGCTCTGTTATCTGTTTAGTTTATTCATTTAGCTGTAGCTGTAACAGAAAATAAGCATTTATGTTGACAGACTTAACATCATTAATGTTAATGCTATGTTTAAACATCTGTTTAGATGATAGTTTATCTGATAAAGTCAATCTGAATATGAATTAAAACTCTTTAATAATGACTCATAATCATTTATCTATAATGATTAACAGTTCAGCTTCTGACTTCTTTAAGTTTTATTGAATTACTAGTAAGTGTCTGACAGTTCTGTAATTTCAAAGTGTCTTCATAGCTGCACACTCTTCAATTACATTTAATGTTGACTCATTTACAGCTCATTATCATTCATTTATAATAGTTAACAGTTCAGCTTCTGACTTCTTTGAGTTCTGTTAAATCACTAATAAATACTCAACAGTTCTGTGCTTTCAAAGTGTCTTCATAGCTGTGTACTCTTTGATTACATTTAATATTAACTCATTTACAGCTCATTATCATTCATTTATAATAACTAACAGTTCAGCTTCTGACTTCTCTGAGTTTTGTTAAATTACTAATAAGTATTTAACAGTTCTGTGCTTTTGAAGTGTCTTCATAACTGTGTACTTTTTAATTACATTTAATGTTGACTCATTTACAGCTTGTTGTTGCTTTTTCAGAAACAGATAATGATGTTTTTATTGTTGATCTTGAACTGTTATACAGCTTATAGTTTAATTAATTTGAGAATTAGTGACTTTCAGTTAAATTAATTTCAAAATAAGATTATATTCTTAAAGATTCACAATTCATACTTTTAATCATTGCTGAAAGCTATTTATCTTAAGATAAAAGATCAGCTTTACAGTTAATTAAATGATCTGTCTGTTTAACAAGAATATCTTAAGCAATGTAATTTTATATTGACTATTAATTGACATTTGATTGATAACTGTTAAGAAAATATATATTTAATTTATATTTAAATCAATTAGTACTTTCTGTTAAAAGGTGACATCACACTAGTAGCACAGCTATCATAAGTTATACATCTAACACTCTTCCTAACCTGCAATTGGCCTGTGACCAAACTGTAGATGTAAAGAGTGCACACAGACAGCAGTTTGAACTCACAATCTTTGAGTGTCTATCACATTTACTCTCTCACTCTGAACTTAAACCACCAGCAAGGTGATCTAGACATTGTTTTATGCAAGTTATCACTGCACTAACTCAGGCTCATAACCTGTTAAAAGAAATGAATACTCATGCTATACTATGTCATCTAGTGAAATTTCTAAACTATGTTGCCTATGGGCACATCTTGATCAAGAGAGTTACAGAAGAAGTAGAAAGAATGTTGACTGCAGTCAATGTAAGCAGAGTCTTCACTCAGTTTCTGATGTTAATTCTATTTTACTTCATAGAAGTAGCTAGAACACTGCTTCTCAACACTTTTACTCAGTGAGGCTGTGTCTATTGACTCTCACTGATGACAAACATCAGATGACTAAACACATTGTTAAGAGTTCAACAAATCATTTAAGAGTTCAACTAATCATTAACAGTGAGTTTTATAAATTTAATGAATTACTTAAAGATCTGTCTAGTCAGAGACTTAATAAGCTCATCAACAATCATTTCTTGACTGAACACAAAGTCTATCTGAATCTGATTGCACTTATGCAGATTGCAGATGTTGTAATAGAAGACATTGATGTGCTTTAATTACTCATATACATATATATTCTTAATCAAGATCAAGACAGCTTGATTGTCTTCTCTGAGCTGAATAAATAAAGAAGCTCAATGAGCTTCATTCTCTTGAATGCTTATGCAGTGTAAGTGTTACCATCAGGTAATGTCAAGAGGTAAAAAGCTGTCTTGCTAAGTGGGTGAGAAGCCTCAGCTATATAGTCATCTGACTATTACATCATAAGGGTAGACTGACAGGAGCAATTTCTCATAATGATGAATAAAGCAAGAACAAATGCCTAAATGGAAAGAAATGGTGAAATGAGAAAAGGCTATAACAGTAAATTAGTGTAGTGAGAAAAAGAAAGACATCAGTGTCATAACAAGTTGCTGATCACAAAAAAGACATCAGCTCTTAACATTACTTCATCTGTTCTGACATTACTTCATTTATTCATTCTTGCTCTTACACTTCATCAAGATTCTCTCATTCTTCACATTCAGCACTATTTACTTATCTTTCACCACCTCAATCATCTCTGCATCTGCTGTCCTGCCATTCTTTCTTAAGTATTCAACAATGAAGCCTAATATATTGATCATCTTCATCAGAATGCCCTGAGTCCTCATTGCATAATTCTCAATGATGCTCAGTTTCTTTTTCAAAACAATGATGCAATTCTTCACTTCAGCAATATAGCTTCATATTTCAGTCACTGTCTTTATTTGTTCATTCAGATGTGCATCTAGTCAGATGAAGCTATCAAGTAACTTTTGTACTATGACTTGTAAAAGAGATATGTTGATGATAAGAATTGCAGTGAATAGAGATTGTAACTTAATTGATGTTGCAGCTAATCTTGAAATAAGTAGATTCATTAGCTGTTATTTATTTGTCAAGAAAACATTGAGTTCTGTCTTGTCTGTCTTCTGCTTAGGTGTGTAAAGTATAGTAAGTAACATAGAGACATTGAAGCTGATGTTTATTTGTGATGATGTAGTCATTTCAGTAGATGCAGCAATGATATTAAATGCAATCAGGCCTTAAAGTGTTGACTTTGACAACAGTGTTGATTGAATAAAGAAGTTAAAGATAGATTTTGTTGCTAGATTCAGTGTAGATGATGATGTCATTATGGTGAACAGAGCTGAGTTTAATGATGATGACAATGTTATTGTGATAGATGAAGCCATATTGATGTTTTAACACAATGAGTCAGCTTGATTCAACAGTCTAGCTTTTGTGACTTTCATGATAGACATTTTTGCTTTGTTGTCTTTGATGATCTTTTTTGGTTTAGAGACTGATTGTAAATTAAGATGTATGATCTTGTTGTTAAATTGAAGTGATTTGTCATCTTCAATTTAATACATATCATAATGTGTTTTTACATCTGCTTCTCTTCTCTCTTCTTTACATAACTGATAATAGTTCTTAAAAACAGCATAGCAGTCCTCATCAACATTATTTATCATAACAATCTCATTATCATAGTTAGCTCTTAAGGCTCTGATATCTCTCTGCTGATTGAAGTCTGCAGATCACATTGTATCTCTCTTGTTTCTCTGCATCTTTTGTATAATCATGTAAACATTGTAGTCATTAAGTCTTACTTTATTTGATGATGATTCATCTAAGTAATCTGACATTTCAGTGTAGAGCTTTCATTCTTTTCATACTGCCTGAGAAATGTTACTTGCTTCAGTTGTATTAATCTTTTTGTCTGATTTCTCATCACATCATAGTTTGTGATTCACTGACTCTGAGTTTTTCTTTTAATTAATCATTTTGATGTCTTGTGATAGAAAGAGTGAATGAATGTTGTATGTGTCTTGTAGAAATGGTTGATGAGCTGAAATTGCATAAAAGATGTAAAGAGTAGTAGTTGATAAAAGTTCTGATCAATGATGATGTTATTTATTTCTAAATGTTTGTTTACTTTTCTGATATCTGCCATTTCAGTTTAGATCATGTATATGGAATTCACTGCTTGAATAAGAAATGCTGTCATATAGTTATGTATTAGGTGTTTGCCTCAATTTATACAGTCACATTAGCTCTTTAACATTTTTCAAATCTCTGATATTGACTCAGCTGTCAAATTCTGAGTCATACTTTAGTCAACAGGCTAAATATTTGATAGTTATGTCTCTGTCTCTTTGATATGTTCTTTTAAACAGCAGTTTTTCAACTTCTCACTTCTTCTTGTTATTCACTATAACTTCTTCTGACTCTTCTGATCTTGATTGCTGATATGAATCATTGATATGAGCTGATTTCAGGTGTGCTACTGATATAACATCATGAATGCATCAATTCAATAATAATTCTAGTCAATATGTCAGTTTTTTAACACAATTCAGAACTTTCAGCAAACTCATAAATTGCTGTCTCAGCTTCTTATTCTTTTCTTTTAGACTGAGTAGTGTATAGCTCTTGTGTAAACATAGATTTATCAAATCTCTCATTTTGAAGTAGAGAGATTTATGTTTTCAATTGTAATAATATTTCATTGTCATAATGACATATGCTATTGCATCTTTAACATCTATATGCACTGATCAGTACTGATTCATCATTGTAAAAGTAACTAACTTTCTTTTCATCTGTTCTTCATTATAATTAGAGTCTATTCACTTCATGTTAGACTCTTTTACTTGAAGCAAGTTCATGACTTTATGCATTTGCATATCAAAAATGATCTGATTAAGACTGAGCCTGATCAAACTGTACTTAGTTAAGTTGTTTAAAGCAGCTTGTAGATGTGTCAGTACAAATGATCAGAGATCTGACTCTTTTAAAATTATTAGTTAATATTAAAGTGCAATTTCAGCTGTTTAATTGATTGCTTCTGAGCTACTGTTCATTTGTGAATGATAAACACTTAAGTAAAGCAAGTCTATCTTGAGTTGCTTGAATACTTCTTTTTACAGACTCACTAAAAATTTGTGATCTCAATCTGATATGATTGCTCTAGACAAACCTCAGTTTAGCAGTGTTAAATGATTTAGTAGTGCAATTACTCAATCTTTTGTCATTATAATGTTTCAGTTAGATATAAGAGTGATAGCTTTGCTGAATTTGTCAGTGACTGACATGATTGTGTTATACTTATCTGACTTTAATAATGATAAGATCAGGATAAAGTCAATTGTCAATGTATGAAAAGGGCAAGAAGATGTAATTATTGACTGTAAGACATCATAAGACTTGTGATGTGATGTTTAACTGAGCTGACATTGTGAGCAATGTTGTATGTACTCATAAAGATTCTTTAATAGATCATAGAAATAAAGCAAATTAATCAATCTCTCATGAATCTGTGCATATCCTGAGTGATCAATGTTGTCATAAACTATCTTGAACATCCTGCTATAAAGACTCTTTGACATACATAGATGAGGCTCTTTCTCAAGATCTTTATAGAAGATAAGATCATCTCTTATTTCATATAAAAGTCTTGCAGCATCAGGTCTCAGAGCATTCTTTCTTTCTAATATCTGTAAAATGTGTTCTCATTTTAATTCTTCAGCATATTCATGCTTAATATCTTGCTGCAATTGATCTGAGACTTTCATTAAGATTCTTATGTAGACAGCTGTTCTCAAGTCAGTCTGCAAGACTTTCAATATGAAGTTGTCTGTTTTTAGTTGATTCTCTTAATTGACTAAACACTCACAGATATTGTTATTGCTAAGCAATTAGGACAGAGCATCTGATATTATGTTTGATCTTTCAGACTTATAGTGAATGTTTAGATGAAAGTGCTGAAGATATTTAAATGCTTAAATAAGATGTAAGTTAAGCTTCTTCATCACAGTGATATTTAGACTGAACTGATGACTGATTCTTACTGAGATCACATGATCAGTATAGATAATTACATTTTTTGCTGTCACTTCTATCATGTGTCTGATCTTCTTAACTATTCAGACCAATTCTGTCACTTCAAGTTCAGTTAATCAGTATTGCATTTTGACATCTTGAAGCAGTCTGCTTAGAAACAGAACAGACTTCATGAACTTTTCTTTTGAAGTACTGTCTTCAGCAAACTCTTTTGTGTAATATACATGCACTTCAAAGCTAAATTCTTTGAATACATTCAGATCAATGTAGAGTTGCTGTTTTGACAAGAAATGCATCAGAATGATTGACTGAGAGAATAGAGACTGAAGATAATGAAAGACATTTAGCTTCTTTAAAATTAACTTATTCAGTCTAATAATAATGATCATTCACTTTCTAGTGTTTTCTTTTGTCTCTTTTGCTCAAAGATCTTGATTTAAGAAGATTTTTTGCTGCTGAAGCAGCTTGATGATAGCTGTGTAATGTGAAATATATTGTCACAAATAATCAATTAGATCAAGATACTTTTCTAACTGACTCAGACTCAAAGAAAACTTAATTCTGAATATTACAGCTAACTTGTCTTTCAAAGTCATAAGATTCAAAGCATTTATCTGCTGACTCAACAGCTAAATGAATAAATATGCTAGATAGAACTTCTCTGATGAAAGACAGATTCTCATTTTGTCTAATATGTTAAATATGTTGTGAAGGTGGTTTAAGTGCTCTTCTAGTGTATTGAAGAAAATGACAATATCATCAACATAAATTCTGATGTATGATCTCTGTTGTCATAGAATTCTATTAATCATTTGTTAAACATATGCTGACAAGTTCTAATAACTCATAACTGCAATCTTGAAGATTTTCTGATCTCAGTGTGAAACAACAGTCAGATGATGCTGATGTGTCTGTTTTACTCTTTACTGATAGAAAAAGAAGCTGCAGTCAACTGTGAAGATGTATTTGATTTCTTAAACTGCAGTTAAAATGTCAGCCTAACTCAGTACTGAATAGGTATTCAGCATGATGATTTTGTTGAGTGCTCAGATGTTGACTACTACTCTGTTTTTTTGAATCTCATTCAGTAGGTTTTTTCATATCACAAAACAGAAATAGATGAAAGAAATGAAGCTTGTAGTTCACTTCAAGCAGCCTTGTGCCTGTAACTTGTCAAATATCATATCAATTACTTTACAGTTCTTTTGTTCAACTAAGTATACACATACTTGTTCTGATTTGTACTGAGTCTTTCAATCATCAATGAGTGAAATATTCATTCATTCTTTCTTTAAGATCTTTATCAAGTTGCCTTGATCTGTTCAAAGATGAGAATATGAGTGCATAACTGTTGCAATTTAAATTGCTACAGCATTAGATCTGTAAATCATTACTTTATGCATGATCTTTCTCTCAGAGCTAGTCATCATTCTTAGATGAAATGCCATCACTGTAATCAACAGGCTTCAGAAACATATTCTGATTTAATTTGTTCATTTTCTGATTGTGAAGACTGCAAGTTTCAAATTCTGCAAATTGACTAGATAACATCTGTTGACTTCATATTTCACAACATGGGCAAGACAGATTTTTCATGAAATGACAAGAGGCACATTCAAGTCATTTTGCACTTATACTGTCAATAAAGTATAATCAATGATGTGAATATATATTGCTGTGTCCTCTGTGTGGCAATCTGGTTCAAACAGAAGATCATGATTTTGAGATAGAGCAGTCTTGACTATTAGCACATTTGTGTGACTTCTGAGCTGTATGATCATATTTTTGTGAGTCATTATCATCTTTTGCACTGAGTTAATTAACTGTGTAATGACTGTTAATGATAGTTCAATGTCATCACAACTATTCACAATTGCTTTTCTGCTTAAAAGCATGATAGAAATATTCTCTAAAACAAGAATGTTGATGTCTACAAGCATCTTGATCTTCAGATTATTAACAATATACATCTCTTTAATGATTACTGCTAGTTGATCATTATTGTTAGGCAGGTAGATGATCAGAATGATGTATTTGTCACAATGATGAATTTCAGTTCTCAATTCTCAAATCACAATGAACAATGAGGTTCATTTAATCAAGATATCTGAAATCTGTTTCTTTAGAAAGCTTCTGTCAATTAGATTCATAATGCAGTCTATGTTAAGACAGATTGACTCTTCTTTTGCTGTGAGCATCAGTTTTGCTAAGACAGTGATGTATCTTCAGTTCTGAAAATCATAACTGATAGACACATAAGAGAACAGGCTAGTTATAGATCTAATCAGTGTAGATCTTGATGATTTGACAGATTTTAACTTTTAAATTATCTTATTGAGCTTCTGTTTGACCAATTTTCTGCTGTTGTATTCATCATGCACATGCTTGTGCAATTTGTTGTTGAACAGAAAGATTTTATGACAGCTGTGACAGTCATTTTGTGTTTCAGTCATGTAACTTACATTTACAGCTTCTTCTTTGTTCTTTTTGTCCTCTAATTCTTGCTCTTAATCTGACTCATAGGCCTCTTCTTCTTTCTGAATATTGAGCATATCAACTTTCTGATATGTATTGTTGTAATAGACATTCTCAAATCCTTGATAGTCAGCCTGATCATTGACAGAAGGTTTGTTCTCAGAAGAATTTGCTTTTTAAGTGAAGTATGCTCAGTTGCTGTATTCACTGCAATTGCCTTGTCATGAGAGCTTATTGCCTCTGTTTAAACAGTTAAAAGATTTTTTACCCTGATTTTCAAATCTCTGATTTGATGTGTTTGTCTCAGATGACAGTCTTTTGTTTTTAAAGATGATTTGAAGAGATGTCTTGAAGCTCAATTAAGTGTTTGACAGAGTGCCTTGCAGACAGAGTTGAAACTGTTGTGACTGATTATTAGGCTGTCATTGTGGTCTGAGTGAATATGAGAAATTGCCATATCTTGATGATGAATATGATGGGTAAGAGAAAGATTGACAGTCATAGTTATCTTGATCATGATTGTCATGATTATACTGATCTTGCTGATTTCATTGAATAAATCTATTAGATCAAGAATTGCACAAATAGCTATCATATCAATTTGTCTGTTTGACTAAAAGAGTATTGACAAAATCTTTGACAGATGTTTCATTCTTAGATTCATTGATGTCTTGTTGAAGAGACATGTTAATATGCATTCATGTCTGAATTATTAGACTGAATTCTGATTTGCCTTGATTACAGCTTTTGACAGCAGTCATAAGAGTAATAACATATTTTATTGAGCTACAGCAATTTCTAACATCTTCAACAGTGTATCTGATCAAGTTAAACTTATTTCAAGTCTTACTGAGCAATACTTTAAAGCATTTCTTTAATGTCTTGCATCATTCTTCAATGTTATTAGAATGAGCTACTAATTCAAGATGAGTAATCTCTGATAGCTAACTATTTCATCACAGTTCTGCTTCTCTGCATAGATTAGTGTCAAGATTTTAATGTATTTGCCTGATGTCTTAAGTGATAATTGCCACTCTGACTCAATTAATGAAGACATAAACATTCTAATAATAATTCTTGTTATTCTTATTGATGATATCACTGTCTTCTTACTCCTTGAGCAAGTTTGAGTAGAATAAGCTGATATTGATCAGCTTTCAAGTTAAGTTATCTTCACAAAAGTTATCATTGCTGTTGACATTGCCTCTGTGAGAATCAGAAGAGCTGAGTGAACTGA
>JAABUJ010005346.1_pt1 | contig 12883 bp, 13 predicted proteins | sample 5559131 | NCBI WGS metagenome assembly JAABUJ01 (sample SAMN10711875, study PRJNA513366) | rock metagenome | isolation source: Antarctica rocks | place: Antarctica: Victoria Land, Mt New Zealand nord | collected 2016-01-07
GCCCAAACGCACCGTCAGGTCGCGCGCCGCCTCATAATCCACGGTCTTGAATGTTCTACTCATACCACCACTGTATCACCACGGCCGGGACGGAGAGCCCGCTTCTCTCCGACAAACTGCTAGAGCTAGAGCTCGTAGCAGAACCCATGCTCTTTGACGGCCTGTTGGAATACCGCCTCATCGAGCGCCAGCCCGAAGCCTGGCACCTCCGGCACCGACACCTGCCCCTCGCGGAGGGCATAGCCGGTGCTGTCGAGTCCCGCGATGGCGACCTCGTCCCACTCGGCGTACGCGAAGCCGCGGAGCGCGCCTGCCAGGTGGCCGGCCGCGTAGTTGCCGTACCCGGCACCGTAGTGGTGCGGGGCCGCGCGCACCCCCCACGCGTCGAGCCGTCGCCCCGTGCGCAGCCAGCCCATGAACCCGTGCGCCCCGATGTCGTACTGCATCACGTCGATGAGACCCCGCCGCGCCCACCGCAGCAGGTGGGGCGAGGCCTCCCCCTCGCCGTCAGCGATCAGGACGGGCAGGCCGTGGGCGTCCAACCAGGCATGCAGATCCGCATACAGCGCGGCATCCTCATGGAAGGCCTCCTCGAGCCAGAAGATGCGGCACTCCGCCGTCTCCAGTAGCACCCGCTTGGCCAGGTTGAGCGTGTAGCCGTCGTTGGCGTCGAGCATGAGGGTGGCGTTCGGCCCGATGGCGGCGCGCACGGCGCGGACCACCGCGATGTCGCGCTGCATCCCCTCCTCGACCGGCAGGTGGCGCGCGCCGCGCCCCACCTTGACCTTGAAGGCGCGATGCCCGCGCGCGTAGCCGGCCCGCGCCTCGTCGCCGATGAGCGTGGCCGCCTCCTGTTCCGAGGCGAGGTGCAGATCGTCGAAGTACAGCGAGGTGTCGTAGCAAGGGAAGCGATAGGGGCGCGCAACGGCCCGTCCCGCCCATGTCGCTGCGAGGGCATAGACGGGACGGCCGGCGCGCTGGCCCGCGAGATCCCACAAGGGGTAGTCGAACGGGCGCCAGTGCCCCACGACGCCGCGCTCGGGCGAGAAGACGTCGCCGAGGCGGACGCCGAGCAAGGCGGAGGCGCGGCGGGGGCTAGGCCGGCCGAGGCCGAAGCCGGTCGCTCCATCGTCGCTGCCGAGGCGGACGAGCGGGACGCGCACGCGATCCCCGTGGGGGCCGAGGCGGGCGTTGCTCCCCGCCGGGTGTGGGCGCCGCCCCTCGAGGCAACCCCATTCGACGCGGACGATACGCGGATCGGCCATGGTCCCCTCCCCAGCGGGCGGTGCCAACCAAGGGCACGACAAGGCGTCGCGTCCTTCACCTAGAGTGTAGCCGTTCTAGCGGAGGCAGCGCCCGCAGGTGTGAGCGTCTCCGCGCGCAGCAGCGACGGAGGGGTGCGCACACGCGTCCTTACCTGGCGCCGGCGAGGCGGGCCACATACGCGCGCTCATCGGCCCCGAACCATGGGGGCTCCCCGGCCGCCGCGTTCTCCGCCATGCGGCCGGGCCGCGCTGTCGCGGGGATCGCCACATGGCAGCGCGGGTCGCTCAGGCCCCACTTAAGCAGCGCCTGCCCCCACGTCTCCACGCCCCAGTCCCGCAGCGGCACCAGCGCTGCGGGGGCAGGCGGCCGCCGCATCAATCCCCCCTCCGCGAACGGGCGCATCACGACCGCGCCGAGTCCCAGCTCGTGCGTGAGCGGCAGGATGTCCCGCTCGACCGTGCGCTCCAGGGGGTTATAGGGCACCTGGATGGCCGCGATCCGCCCCGTGCGCATCACCTCCGCCAGTTCGCCGAAAGCGCTCGCACTGTAGTGGGTCGCGCCGATCGCCCTGACGCGGCCCTCGCCGCACATCTGTTCTAGGACGGGTAGGTGCGTGCGCCAGGCGACGAGGTTATGGATCTGGTAGAGGTCGACGTGGCCGCCGAAGTAGTCCAGGGCGCGCTCGATCTGGGTGCGCCCCTCCGCGGCGTCACGGGTCCACACCTTCATCGCGACGAGGGCAGCGGTCCGGTGGGTCGCCAGCGCCTGGCCGAGGACACGCTCCGCCGCGCCGTACATGGGCGAGGAGTCGATAAAGCGGGCGTCCACAGCGAGCGCTTCGTCGACGATCGTGCGCGCCTGCTGCTCGGCCGCCGGGCCATGCACGTCGATCGTGCGCCAGGTGCCCATGCCGACGGCCGGCACCGTGAGCGCGCTCCGTCCCAATAGTCGCTCCTGCATGCGCGTCCCTACCTCGGGCATAGTAGCTCACCGCACGACGGAGCCCCGTGCCAATAGCGTCTTCTGCAGGATGCAGGCCAGGGAGCGGGTAACTGACAGTGGCGGTGGTGCAATAGGGGCAGAGCGCAATGCATCAAGCATGACACGAGGGCATGTCTTACATCGGCACCGTCATGGCGCGGCCTTCTGCCACCCATTATATGACATGGGTGACGACGGTGTGAGCTGATGCTGGCACTGCATATAGATTCCACGTAGCGCATGTATATGCAGCGCCAATGGCTGGCGAACGTGCGGCGTGGCGGGGGAGGCGACGTACAATCCGAGACCCGAGATGAGTTGGTCCAGCGTACCCCGTTGTCGTCGTCGTGCGGCGCCAGCCTTGCGCACGGCTGATCTCCTGAATGCCGGCATCGCGCACCTCGTCGCCTCAGTGCCGCCACCATCCGCGGTCGAGCAAGCGGCGCAGGTCGCCGAGCAGGCGGTTGTCGGGGCCAAGGTCGCTGGAACGAGGCCCTGTGGTCCGTCCGCTCGGTCCAGCAATCGGGCCAGGAAGGTGGACTGCCCTGCGATTGGCTCCAGCCCACGGAGCCAAAGCGTAACGATGAGATTTTCCACATATGCTTCTCATTATCTTCTCAGCAATGAACGCTATCATCTAACCTAGTCGCTGGTTCGTTTGCCGGCGCCACACATCTAGGAGAGGAACATTCATGCAAAGCAGACGACGGCCTGGCCTCACACGGACCGCCATCATCGCTACGACGATCCTTCTCGGGGCGACCGCTGTGATCCTACCGCCACGCCAGGTCGCCGCGCGCGCCGCCGCCGCCACGTCCGCAGCCAACGTGCCGATGTACCGCGGCAGCGCCGCCGGCAACCTGGAGGTCACCACCGGAGAGAACCTGGCCGTGCAGTGGTCCTCGCCGCCGCTCGCCGCGCTCGCCCTTGACGCCATCCCCTACGGCAACACGCTCTTCATCGGCGGCATGGTCTTCAGCCCCGCGTTCGTCGCCAAGCACGCGCCGGGCGTTGACCCTTTCTACGCCCTCGACGTGCGCACCGGTGCGGTGCGTTGGCAGGCCACGACGCCCAACTGGCACTCGCGCGGCCCGGCCATCGTCAACGGGACGGTCTACCTCGGCGTCGGCAATAGCTGGGCGCGCTCGGCTTTTCCCATCAATTGGGACACGGTCACGCGCGGGACGGGGACCAGCGGCGTCTACGCGTACGACGCCGCGACCGGCAAGCCCCTCTGGACGTTCAACACCCCCGGCGCCGTCCACAACACGCCGCTCTACCACGACGGCGTGGTCTACGCCGCGACCGGCGACCGCGCCTTCTACGCCATCGACGCCAAGACCGGCGCGCAACTGTGGAAGCTATCCATCCCCTCGTACGACAGCGTCTCGTCGCCGATCCTCGTGGGCAATCTCGTCTACTTCGGCGGCGCCCATCCGTACGCGGTCTATGCGGTGGACATCGCCACCCACAAACTTGTCTGGCAAACCGCGCTCCCCGACGTGATCGGCGCGACCGACGACTGCACGCCGGCCGTGGCCAACGGCCTCGTCTATATCGAAGGCGCGCCTAATCCACCCGGCAAGACCTACACGGCGCTGCCGTCGACGGGAACGCCGGTGGGCCAAAAGCTGTTCGCCCTCGATGCCCGGACCGGCAAGATCGCCTGGAGCTTCGGCGAGGGCCTGGGTCACACGCCGTTCTTCTACGCGGCCTCGACGCCGACCGTCGTTGGCGGCGCGGTCTACTTTGGTAGCGACGTGACGGCGAGCTTCTACGCCGTCGACGCCAAGACGGGCGTCCAGCGCTGGGTCTACCACGTCGGCGCCTGGTCGCTGCCCACCACAATCGGTGAGTCGGGGACGGTCCACGACGGCATCGTGTGGACGGGCACGCGGGGCGGCGTGTTGCTGGGGCTGCGCGCCACCGACGGGGCGGTGGCCTACAAAAAGCAGCTCAAAGCCGCGATCTACGCGGGAAGCCCAGCCGTCGTGGATAACACCCTTATCGTGCCCAGCTCGACGGGCCACATCCTGGCCTTCTCCATCCCCCAGTTACTGCATGGACACTGAACGGGCGCGTTGGTCACGAGCTAACAACGTCCCATCGCCTTGTAGACACGGTAAAGACGATGCCTGGCCAGTCGAGCTAGCCATGATACGCCTGGCGAACACGCTATCGTGAGCGCGTTGGGCGACGCAGCAAGCGGGGCGAAAACGCGCAGATTATTGAGGATTTTCTGCGGGAGACGCGCCGTTCTAGGAGCAGCCGCCCCAAAGCCCTGCCACGTCTCCCCTCAACGTTCTCACACATCTCTTCCACTGTAAATCTCATCAACGGCGGCTATACGTCACCATGGTACTAACAGACTATCGTAAGGAGGGACAGCACGGATGAAGGTGATCGGAGCCGGATTTGGACGGACAGGGACGGTATCAACACAGGTGGCCGTCGAACAGTTAGGGTATGGCCCGTGCTACCACATGCACAACTTGATGCAGCGGCCGGTGGAACTTGAGGTGTGGCAGGCCGCGGCCGAGGGCAAGCCGGTCGATTTCGCGCCGTTGTTTGTGGGCTTTAATTCCACGCTGGACTGGCCGGCCTGCACTTTCTACAAGGAACTTCTCACGCTGTACCCCGACGCGAAAGTGCTGCTCAACGTGCGCGACCCCGAAGGGTGGTACACAAGCATGCTGAAGACGACCTACGAGTTGCGGCGCCAGGGGTTGTCGGACGATGTGGGGTCGGACGCGGCGCGTTTCTTCGGCATGGTCAATGCGCTCGTCTGGGATAGGACCTTCCACGAGAGATTTGAGGATAAGGCATACGCCATCTCTGTCTTCAACCGGCACAAGCAAGAGGTTCAGGACGTGGTTCCGGCCGACAAGTTGCTGGTCTACGACGTAAAGGACGGGTGGGAACCGCTGTGCCGTTTCCTGGGAGTCGCCGTACCGGATGAGCCTTTCCCGCGCCTAAACAAGATGGATGAGTTCCGCGCGCGGTTCGTCAAGGCCGCCGGTTAGCGACCAAGCGGCGCCATGCGGATGCGGCGCGCTACCGGGTTGCCGGGCACGATGAGGATCAAGCCCACGGTGACCGCGACCAAGGCGATGAAGCCGACCGCGAACACGTCATGGAGCGCGGCGTTGAGCGCTGCATGCAGGTGCCGGACGTACACCGGGCCATACTGGAGCCGTAGACTCGCACGACCCTGCGCCGACAGCAGCCGCGATGTATCGGGCAAGGCCCCTCCAAAGTGGGCCGCCAAGCGCCCGAGTTCCAGCGCCGCCAGGAGCGGCGCCACGATCGCCGCGACCAGCACCTGTACGCAGCCGCCCAGACCGCCGGCCAATCCTTGATCGCGATCGGAGAGGCTGTTCTGCGCCAGCAACATCATGTTGGGGTTGATCATGCCCGCGCCGAGTCCGGCGAGCAGCATTGGGATGATCAAGACGCGCTGCCCACCTGTAGACGGCGCGAGGCTGAGGGCGACCAAAGACGCGGCCAGGGCGGCACAGCCACCCAACGCCGCCAGGCGAAAGCCGTACCGCTGCCCCACGCGTAGGCTGACCAGCGCCGTCAACGACCAGGTGAGCATCAACGGGATGAGGATGATCCCTGCGGATTGCGCCGTGCCATAGAATACACCCTGCGCCAGGGTGGGAATGAAGAACAGGAGGCTATCGACAATCCAGATGAGCAACGCGATCGTCAGAAGGGCGCCGCCGAGGCCGCGATGCCACAGCACACGCAGTGGCAGTAAAGGGAGGCGCGCCATGCGTTCCCTGGTCACAAACCCCACGCCGAGCAACACACCGCAGACCCACAGCGCGCCTTCCGGCCAGGATAGCCAGGGGACCGTCGTTCCGCCCATGGACACAGCCACCAAGAGACAGGTTAGGGCTCCCGCGAAAAGCAGCGCGCCTAGTACTACAACGTTACTTGTCTCCTGAGGCCGTGGTAACGACTTGGAAGCAGGCGTGCAACCGCACAGTTTAGCGGCGAAATGGCCCTTTGCCTAACGGTCGCTACAGGTGAGTCTAGCGAGGTAACGTTGTAGTACTAGCATGTCGATGTCGCGCAACGTCAGGCGCCGCGGCGCCTGACGCTCATGGTAGACGAGCGTCAGCACGGTCAGGGCGATCAGGACGATCGGTATGTTGAGGAAGAAAATCCAGCGCCAACCCAGCGCTGCGGTAATGAACCCGCCCGCCGTCGGACCCAGCACACTGGCGAAAGCGAAGGCGGATGGCACAACGCTGAAGCCGCGGGCGCGTTGCTCGATGGGGTACACGCTGGCGATGATCGCGATGGACAGCGGGAAGATGGCCCCCGCGCACAGCCCCTGCAAGACGCGGAAGGCGATGAGTTGAGCCATAGACGTGGCGAATCCGCAGGCGACCGAGGCGGCCAGAAAGCCAAGCAGCGCGGCGCTGAAAGGCCGCTTGCATCCATACACATCGCCCAAGCGGCCGTAGAGCAACGTGGTCGCGGCGACGGGCACGGAGTAGGCGGCGAACAGCCAGCCGAAGAGTTCCTGGTCGTGGAACTCGCCGATGATCGTGGGCGCCGCCGTGGAGACGACCGTCAGGTCAAGCGCGTAGACCAAGACGGCCAGCCCGACGGCCAGGGTGGTCAGCAGCCGTGCCCGCCCCACGAAGAGGGAGCGGCGCCAGGACGCGGAGAGAGCGGGCGGCGAGGCCGTCGTGCCGGCGGCCTCGGCCAGGGGGTTGCTTGACGCCTCTGTCGCTTGTTTGCTCATAGCGCTCCCTATCTCCCCCATTCTCCCATCACGGCTAGGGCTACGACATGAACCGCTGGCGGAACGTCTCCGCGTCGTTCAACCGTGGGAAAGGCGTGTCCGGCGCGTCGACATTCAGGAAGCGGCACAGGGGCTCCCATCCCTCCTTGACCTCCCAGACCAGCAACTTGCTAGCCGGTACCGCATCCTTGACCTCCTGGTTATGCCGCTCGTAAACTGAGATGGCATAGTCTTTATCCTCGAACCGGCCGTGGAAGAGCCCTTGCCAGGCCAGGGTCTCGAGCATGCGGCCGGTACCGGACGCCGGGGACTCTCCTGTTCCAGCCGCGGCGCCGTGGCTGACCTGATAGACCGTGCGGCAAACGCTCTCGTACCATGTTTCAGGGTCGCGCACATTGAGCAGCACTTTCGCGTCCGGGTACACCTCCATGAGCTGCTTGTAAAAGGCGCTCGTGGGCCAATCGACGGCGGACTGAAAGTCGGCGAACAACGCCGTCCAATCGACGGGGCGGCGATCGGCCGCCGCCTGCCAGATCGCGATGTCCTGAGGGCGCTCGAACTGCGTGACGAAGTGGTAACAGGGTCCGAACCCTAGCTGCTCCAGCGCCGCTTTCGTCGACATCGTCCCGGTGCGCGGGTAGCCGGCCCCGATGATCTGTAGCATATCTCTATCCTTCTACCCATTACACCTATGACCGGCGTTCCTGTCCCATCGCGTCGACCAGGATACGCGCGACTTCGGGCCGCGAGAACTCAGGCGGCGGCAATTCTCCCGCTCGGAGCAGCGCGCGCACCTTGGTCCCCGAGAGCTCGACGTGATCCTCCGGCGGGTGTGGGCACGTTTTCGCCGAGGCCATACTCGCGCAGCGCCGGCAGTAGAAGCTGTTCTCAAACTTGAGCGGCGTGATGCCGAGCGTGGCCGCGTCGAACTGCTCGAACAGCCGCTGCGCGTCGTAGGTCCCATAGTACGAGCCGACTCCCGCGTGGTCACGTCCGACGATGAAGTGCGTGCAGCCGTAATTCTTGCGCATAATGGCGTGGAAGACGGCCTCGCGCGGCCCGGCGTAGCGCATCGCCGCGGGCAACACGCTCAGGATGACGCGATCCTCGGGGTAGTAGTTCTCCAGCAGGACCTCATAGCAGCGCATCCGCACCTCGGTGGGGATGTCGTCACTCTTGGTCTCGCCGACAAGTGGGTGGAGCAGCAGGCCATCGACCGTTTCCAGGGCGCACTTCTGAATGTACTCATGGGCGCGATGCACCGGGTTGCGCGTCTGGAACCCGACGACAGTGCGCCAGCCGCGCTCCGCGAAACGCGCGCGGGCCGCGGACGGGGTCAGGTAGCGCGACCAGGGAGACGTGAACGGCAACACGCGTACAGGGCCGCCCAGGAGGGTATCACCCTGCGCGTAGAGCGCGGCCACACCCGGATGCGCCTCCTCATCAGTGCGGTACACCTCGCGCGCCTCGCGCCGCTTGTCGCGCGTGTAGACCTCGTCGACGCGCATGACGCCATGGATGCCGCCCTCGTTGTCACGCAGCGCGATGTCTGTCCCCGGCGCCGGGGCATCGTCGGCCTCGACGGCCAGTGTCACCGGGATCGTCCAGGCCAGTCCGTTAGACAGGCGCATCGTCGTGACGACCCGCTCATAGTCGTCGCGCCCCATGAAGCCGGTCAGCGGGCTGAGCGTACCGACGGCCAGCAACTCCAGATCGTTCAGTTGCCGCGCGGAGAGCCGCACCGATGGTAGCGTCTCCGCGCGACGGAGCGTCTCGTCCGCTTCAACCTCTGGCACGAGGCAATCAACTAATCGTCCCCCGTGCGGGGCAATCGTCTCCCGCCCGCCCTGCTTCTGTCGCGCGTCCGCCTCAGTCTCGATGGTCATTATCTCTAATCGCTCCTATTTAGCTAACAAACTGGTGAGCGGGCTCGACATAGCCATGCTCCTCAAGATAGGACAGGATCTTGCCGACGCTCTCGTCCACGCTCTCGCGCTCGGTGTCGACGCGCACCTCGGGGGACACGGGCTCTTCGTATGGATCCGAGACACCTGTGAAGTTGGCGATCTCGCCGCGCAACGCCTTGGCGTAGAGCCCTTTGACGTCACGCCGGGTCAACTCCTCGATCGAGCTATGTACATGGACCTCGACAAAGCCGTCGCCGATCATCGCGCGGGCCTCGCCGCGCGCCTGCGCGAAGGGCGAGATGGCCGCCGTGATGACGGCGGCGCCGTGCCGTACGAGGCGCGAGGCGACAAAGGCGATGCGCAGGATGTTGGTATCACGATCCTCGCGCGAGAAACCAAGGCCCTTGGACAGGTGTGTGCGCACCACGTCGCCGTCGAGAATATCGACCACGCGTCCACGCGCCTCCAACTCCTGCTCCAACCGTTGGGCGATGGTTGTTTTGCCTGCCCCCGATAGCCCTGTCATCCACACCGTGAAGCCTTTTCCCATCGTTGTTCGTTTCCCCCTCTAAAATTCTCGCGTGGCGACGAATAAGCCACCAGGACACAGTAGTTGATGTGCCTCATACCAGACTCACTCCTGCCCACACCATCACTCCAGCGATGGCCGGCCGCAGCCAGACGTCGGGCAGGTTCGCACATAGCTTGCTCCCGACGTAAACGCCCGGCAACGAGCCTACCAACAAATTGGCGCTGATGGGCAGGTTAACATCACCGAGGCCAAGGTGTCCAATCGCCGCCACAGGAACGAGCACGGCGGCAAACGTGACGTCTACCCCGACCAAGCGGCGCAGACCCATCCAGGGGATCATCAGGTAGAGCGCCGGCAATGTGAGCGAACCGCTGCCGATGGATGTCAGGGCGACGACGAAGCCGACGAATGCTCCCAGCGCCACGACACGCGCGTGCACGCGTGGCGTCCATCGCCTAGCCTTCCTCCGTGCGCGCCCCTCCTTGCACAAGCGCGTGAGCAGGGGAGCCAGGATCATCACCGTCGCCGAGACAAATAGGAGCACGCCGACACCATGCTTGGTGAAGGCGCTCAGGCGCGTCACACCCACCCACGAGCGTAACGCGACCACGGCGATGAGACCGGCAACTGCGGCCGGAACACCCCCCAGGCACAGGGCCCGTACGGTCTGGACATCGACGTTGCCCTGGCGACCATGGACGTAGGCGCTCAGCAGCTTGGTCGGCACGCTGTAGGCGAGATCGGTCCCCACGGCCACGAGCGGGTTAACCCGCAGCGCCAGGATCAGCAGCGGCGTCATCAGTGAACTGCCGCCAACCCCTGTCGCGCCGACCAATAGCCCGACCAGCAGCCCAATGAGTATCAGTCGGGCATCCACGACAAGATCCTTCGCATCACTCCGCGCGTCTTGTCGCGGCAACCATCAGCCCACCCTCTCAATGACGACCTCCTCCCGCTATCCGCGCGCCCATGAAGCAGGCGTGCGGCCAGCCTACCTCTATGACCATAGCAAACAATTATGAGAGTAAGATTGAAAAGTGAGCCTCTCTGTCCACATCGCCCACGTCACGTTCTCCTTCATCAGGCTGCGACAGGGTCTGTGAAAAATCAGGTTAGGCGCAGACCAAGCTGACGACGGGCTTTGGCAGGATGAGCGGCGCGGCGGCTGGACGCCATGTTGGTCATCCCGAATCGATGCAGGAGAGGGGGCAAGATTGCGGCAGGCAGCGAGGATGTAGGGAGCGTGATCGGAGCGCAGGGACGAGGCGTCTTCGTCACAGACGACATCCCGCACGCAGTGCCGAGCCGTGATGGACCAGCGGGCGCGCCCCGAACCTGCGGCGGTACGTCGAGAGACAGGCTCAACGTCGGTGGATTCTCAGCAAACTCTTAGCTCCATGCGTCATGCACGATCGGTGAATGCTGCTACGCTGAACGAAGCGGCGGTTCCTCACCCGTCCCTTGGGCGGCGCGGATGGTCGCCACAGCGACGACGGTGGGATGGTCGTACGCGTTGCCGCGGACGGCTGCGTGCTATTCGTCGACGACGTGGCCAACGTCGTCTATCGCCTAGCCCCTATAGACCGATGACACGCACGTCCCCGATACCGACAACCGGCTGGCCGCGTGACATATGAACCACTGGAACAAGCAAGATAGGGCATGAACGACAAATGGGACGGACACGCACGATCGCACGGGAGATGGACACCGGGCTCATGCTGATGGCCGTCGCGGACGCCAACCTCCTCTCTCGGCGGGGGATCGGCGCGGAGATCGCGCAGGGCTAAGGCTGGAGGAACCGGACCATGAGACGGAGGGGTGTGATCGCGGGGGCGGGGCTACGGGTCCTGCTGGTCGGCGGCGGCGCGGCCTATCGGATGGCGACCACCGGGACCCCGGCCCGCATGATCGGCGGCGGAACCACGCCCTGGGCCCTGGCCGTCGACCCGCACAGTGGGCACGCCTTCGTCATGGACCGTGGCACGGACGGCAACGGGACGCCGACCGGCGCCGGCCATGTGCGCATGCTCGACCTACGCGACGGAACCGTGCTGCGGACGATCTCGGTGGGCGCGGACCCGCGCGCCATCGCGGTGGACCCCACGGCTGGCCGCGTCCTGGTCGCCAACGACGACGCCCGCGTCAGCATCCTCGACGCGCGCACCGGCGCTCCTGTGCGGACTATCCGGGTCGGCATGGAGCCACGAGCTATCGCGGTCGACACGCGGACGGGGCGTGCGTTCGTGGTCGACGTGGGGGACGGAACGATCGTCATGCTGGACGTGCGCCGCGGGACCAGCTTGCACACGACCCACCTACCGATCGACGCGTTCCGCGCCAGTGCAACGGTCGACGAGCGCGCTGGCCGCGTTGTCGTCGTGCGCACGGGAGCCAGCGGCGGTGGAGAGGTCTCCTTCCTCGACGCGCGCAGTGGGCGGCTTGTGCGCACAACGCCGCTCGGCGGATACGTGGGCCGCGTCGCCGTTGATGGCGACGGCCACGCGTATGTGACCGGGAGCGACGGCGTGCGCGTGCTGGATACGCGCAACGGGCGCGTGCTGCGCACGTTAGCCCTGGGCGATGGCGCGCTGGCCGTGGCGGTGGACCCGCGACGCGGGCGCCTGTTCATTGCCCGTCGGTGTCCGGTCGCCAGTGGAAGCCAAGGCGTCGGATGGAGCGTGGCGACCGGACCAGGGAGCGTTAGCGTCCTCGACACGCGCGACTGGCAGGTCGTGCGGACCGTCGTCGTGGGGGTCATGCCGGTGTCTCTGTCCATCGACGAGGGGACGGGCCGCGTCGCCATCGTCGACGCCGGTGGGTGCGTCGCCGTCCCGGACCCCTGGGGCTGGCTGCCGCCTGACCTGCGCCGCCGCCTTTCCTTCCTGCCGCAGGACGCCCCCGCGCCACACATCGTGCCGGGCGGCGTGACCGTCCTCGACGTGGGCTCGTAACGCACCTATTCCCGTCCATGCGGATTCTGCGGGATCAACTGTGCTAGCCGTTTAGTTTATCCGCACGACGAACCGGTAAGAAAAGCCGTGCGGATAAACTAAACGGCTAGCACAGTTGATTGTAATTAAGAAGGCCTTACCATATAGGTCATTTCCTGCTCTTTTGTGAAAACTTTCCCATATGGCTTTCATTCTCTTGTCATGTTTGAATGCTACGATGATGATGTGTGGCAGCGCACACATGCGCCGCCATGCTCTCGTTAGCGCCCCCGGAAATGGATACGTCTCCCATCATGGCTGCCCTGGCCGCCGCTCCTACCGCGTCGGCGACACCCCCGCGCACGGCGTGCCCAGCCACACAACATTTGAAAGCGCTAACGGGCGCGCGTTTCCTCGCGGCCGTGCTCGTCGTCGCCTATCACTTCCTGCGCGTCCCCGTCGCGCCCGAACCCGGCCCGCTCCACGTCGCGACCCAGGCGCT
>JAABUJ010005349.1_pt1 | contig 12879 bp, 8 predicted proteins | sample 5559131 | NCBI WGS metagenome assembly JAABUJ01 (sample SAMN10711875, study PRJNA513366) | rock metagenome | isolation source: Antarctica rocks | place: Antarctica: Victoria Land, Mt New Zealand nord | collected 2016-01-07
GTAGGGGTCCGACGGGTTGGCGATGAGGATTTTGGGGGGGGAGGGGAGGGGGTGGGTTGTTAGAGTGTCGCGGAGGTTGAGGGCTGAGTTGGAGGGGTGGGGGCGTTAGTTCTTCTTCTGGGCTGTTGGTGGTTTGGGTTGGGAGGCTTGGGTTTCTTTGGGGGAATGGGGATTGGGGGCAGGAGGGGAGGAGGAGATGGAGGTGGTGGTTACCTTGGGCTCGACCTTGGTTGCCGTAGCCTACGAAGACGATGGTTTTGCCGGAGAGTGCGTCGAGGCTTGCGTCTTTCTCGTAGAAGATCCGGGCTGGGGCTGCCATGACTGCTGGCTTTGTGTCTGTCTGTGTCTGGATCTAGGCTGGCCTTCAATGTGTATTTGATCACTCGGAACAGAGGACTTCTGATTGTGGTTTATATCGACGTTGAAGCGCGTCCAAAGCAGACCTGTCGCTGCTCGGGTTGTTCGGAGCATGATAGCCCGGTGGAGCTCTTTGCGGGGGTGGGGTAATTTAAAGTTTGGCTTCGATGCCCCTCTGTCAAGACTGATGGATCGTGCAAACTGGAAGAGCATATAAGGACAAGAAATCATTGGCCACGCAGTGTATCAGTACGTGCTTCCATACTCTTACAACGAAGCAACTGGCTAGTCGCTAAGTGAAATCACACAATTCGCCTCGCTGAAATGCAATGCCGAGAGGGATGCCAACATGAGGCTTCAAAAACGCCACGTCGCTGAAGATGCACGACCACATGCTGCCCATGCTGCTTGCTGCTCATGCTGCTCATGCCTTGACGCCAGCGTCGACTAAGCCTTCATAGTCGCCAAGAAAGAGTCCAGGTTATACTCTTCCTCATACTGTTTCTCGTCCCACAGCTCCCCTAAATCATCCAACCATCCCTTCTTCCCCTTTTCTTTGACCTCCCCATTGATGTCTACCATCTCTTCTTCGTTGCCTTCGACCGGTTTGTCGATTCCCTCTGCTGTCTCTCCGAGATTGAAGAGATCGAGGATTTGGTCCGTTTCCATCGTCCCGAGGCCGGCGTTCTGCTGATTGACTACTGTGGATGCGACGTCAATCTTGAAGCGTTGCAAGCTGAAAGGTTGTTAGCAATGACACCGTATACAATAAGCGCAACGGAACGTACTTCATGATCTTCTCTTCCAGAGTGCCCCTTGTTATCAACCGATAGACGTTCACTACCTTCTTTTGCCCGATTCGATGCGCTCGATCCATGGCCTGGAGATCCTTCTGTGGATTCCAATCATGCTCAACGAAGATCACCGTGTCGGCTCCCGTCAGATTCAGACCGAGTCCACCAACGCTTGTGGTAAGGAGCAGCACATCGTAGCTCGGGTCGGTGTTGAACTGGTTGACGATATTTTGTCTCTTGTTTGCTTCCACGCTCCCATCAAGTCGCAAGAATTGGACCGAGGGAAGCAACTTCTTGAGCACATCATTCTGCACCATGTCAAGCATCTCCTTCATTTGACAGAAGATGAGCGCGCGGTGCTGGCTGACGTAGCTCGACTCGGTAGTCAACTCTCCTTCCGTCGACGTCTCGGTGCCAATGCCACAGTCGACCAGCAGGTCTCTAAGAGCGGTCAGCTTCGGTGCATGAGCCAAATCGCGAATGTTCGAGTGTTGATTCGCCAGCTGTCGTTGTATTGAGTCGTACTGCTTATGACCTTCCTTGACTACCAATGCTGGGGAGTTGCAAAGCTTGCGCATGTACTGTAGAGCCTGGAAGATGTGTTGTTTCGCTTCCTTGTCGCTGCTACCTGCGCTATCCGCAAGCGTCTTGCGTTCTTTCTTCGTGAAGTCTTCAAATAGCTTCTTCTGTAGTTCACTAAGATCGCAGTAATAATTCTGCAGGATCTTTGGCGGGAGATCGTTGAGGACCTCTTCCTTGAGTCTTCGCAGCAAGAACGGTAAAACCTGCTTGTGTAGAGCTTCGATGGCGAGAGCTCCGGCTTCCTGCTCCTTGGACGACGACTTACTGAACCGGCTAGCGGCGATTGGCTTGGCAAATCTGTCCAAGAAGACTTTCTCCGTGCCGAGGAATCCAGGCATCAGGAAATCAAACAACGACCAGAGCTCCAATACGTTGTTTTGTATTGGCGTTCCAGACAGGATTAACCGGTGATTGCTGATGAGACGTTTCACTGCTATTGTAGTCTTAGCCCTGGGATTCTTGATAAGGTGGCCTTCGTCTAGGACACAATAATTCCAGCTTAGCGGGGCAAGAACGTCCACATCGTTCCTACATATATCGTACGAGGTGATGACGATATCCGTCTTACCCAATTGCGACCTCAACCTAGTACGGTCCGAAGGTGGCCCGACATATGCTAGAGCGGTCAAAAACGGCGCATATGTCTTGATTTCCTGTTGCCAGTGACCAGACAATGTTGGCGGACAGACTATCAACGACGGTAGTCGACGAACATCAGGAGCTTGCGTTTTGGCATATTCCTCCGCTCTCATGTGATGGTCGCTGGCGACAATACACAATGTCTGAAGAGTTTTGCCTAGTCCCATATCATCGCAGAGCACACCATGCAGATGGTAGCGATTGAGGAAGGCTAACCAGTTGACACCTTCCTGCTGGTACGACCGCAGTTCCGCTTTGATAGCGACGGGTATCTCGAAAGGTTCGACCTTATGGACGTCGAGCATTTGAGCGATGAATTTGCGCTCCCGGTCCCTCCCTTTCAAGAGCTCTGGTGACAGACCTGGGGGATCTGGTATACCCGCTTCTAACGGCACAAGTTTTACAAGCGTGGCAAAGCTTGTTGTCGCAAGGAGCCTGATATCATTATCCGAGTCACTCATACGACCAAGAACGGGCACAATCAAGAAAACGACATAAGGCAGAATGCCATCTTCCATGACATGGATGAGATGGTAGACACATTCGATGGCGCCCTGACGACAGTGCATGTCCAGCGGGTTCGTAATGGTAGACAGTACCTGCTCCACCAGCATCGTCATGCCTTCGATGGTAAGAACGCTGGATATAGTGGCAAAACACTTCGCTGCAGAATACCTTAGGACTGATAGTGGTGACCGTAGAGCTTTAGCTATCAGAGGCAGAATCTTGAGAATGACCGGGTGGATCCCGGCGTGTAGTTTTGGCATCAAGGCTCTGATCGTTGATAATCCGTCAACTACTTCCTGTCCAAGAGTGACACTAGGATCATTCAGATTGGTAGGGAAATCTCCGCCGAAAACTTTCTCAAGCGGCTCTATGAGAAGAGACTTCAAGGTCGGTGTTTTGTCCAGCAGCTCGCCACCAAAGATGATAGCCAGCCGTTCCAGTGCCTCCTTCGCACCCCTCCGCATGATCCTGGCGTTCCTGGCTTCTTGCTCAAACTTCGCTGCGTCAGGATGATCTCTTCGATCTTCTTCCTTGCGCAGTGACAGGATCGAATCGACCAGGTCGGCATTTGTGTGGAACTCAGGAGTTTCCGAGGTATCAACGCAGCAGAACTTTACCAAGTTGGAGACGATCTTGTCGACAGGGCCGCGTGAGCCAGGCTTGGTGGTGTAATGATCGATGAGCGAAGCTACGGCAGCTGCTGATCGCTTTTGTACTTCGAAGTTCTCTTCCTTCTTGATACTATCCATCATAGCCTTGATGATATGGCTTGGTTTTCTCGGAATCTCTCTCAAGGCCACCATCGCCACAGCAGCAGCAGCCCGTATGCGGACATCTTTCTGCTCTTTGACATTCTTGGCTTCCTCAATGGCGGTGACGGCAAGAGCTTTGGAGTCGTTAAGCACCTGAACCGAAGTGACACGCTGAGCAGGCGTCAACAATTTCTTTAAGCGCTCGAAGTCCTGCTCCACAATTCTGTCAGCATCGGCAATCGAGAATGCGTTCGGCCCGGCTTCGGCCTCCCCTTGGACCACGACTGCGATGACGGGTATTTTGGACGTTGGAGCGTGACCGTGATCTCGGAAGGCGTTCAGCAGAGAGTGACATTGCGCGCGGACAATTTGTAAGTAACTAACGATATCCGCGTAGCTGGAAGGCCGCTCCTCCTCAACCACTGGGTGCAGGGCGCTGGCAAAGGCCTGTGCCAGAACTGTAAACTCCTGTGATGCTCGTGCATGCTCTTCCATGACCATGGCTGCGACCAGCTGAGTTGATGCATATGGTGACCGCAGGTAGGGGACCAGCCGAGCGCCAAAGATCCCTATACTTGCATCCTTCGGCCACAAGCTCATTGCTTTACCAAGCGCTTTGGCTGCATATATCTTGGACCTAAGCAAGACGTCAGCTCCCACCAAGTCGACGTCTCCCTGTATCATATGCCCGTCCACATTGTGGGTCGAAGATGGCGGCTCTTCCTTCTTTTCCGACTTGCGTCTCCGTCGAGGTTGTGAATCGCCGACGCCCGCTACGGATGGCCTCGTCGGCAGTGGACCAGGGATGGTGTAGGTCTGTCCAGATGGGCGAATGAATAGTGAAGGATCCATAGGAAGAGGATACCGCGAAACCCCAATCGGATGAAGCGAAAGTGTTATTAATGGATCTAGATGCGGGAGGAATTCCGTAGCAAACCGATCGAGACTGCGGGCTGCTAGAACGTCTGACAAGGCGGTCCACACTTGCAGAGAGAGCTCGAGGACGCCTTCATTGCGCTCTACCAGAAGGTTCTGAAAAGTGAGACGCAAGATTTTCCCATCTACCCAGCTTTTCGTGCCGTCCCCATCGATATCTAAGAATGTCAAAAACGCCCGAAGGACAGCTGACCGAACGCTCGTAATGGTATGTCGTAAGAATGGATACAGCCTTGGTACGAGCAAACTAAAGGACTGATCCGGGTTAACTGAAGCGTTCTTCTTCATCGCCTCCAGGACCTCTGGGAAATTGCAGAGCTTCGCAAGCAAATCCATGACTGAGCCAGTACTTGCACTCAAGTCATCCCTTAGGTTCGACAGACAGTTCCAGACTATATCTATCAGTTTGTTTAAAGCTTCTGGTCGGAAAGTCACGAAGTCCTGCGCGATGGGTATCAACGTTGCCGCACTGACTGCTCGAACATCATCATCCATGTCCTCCAAACCCTTCATCACCGCCTGACCAACGCCATCCAGCATGTTGTTGTCCTTCAAAAGAATGTCTTTGCGGACAGCAACCAGGTACCTCAAGCCAATCATCCCACCATGACAGACCTCCCAGATGGGCATTTTGATGCCTACATCATTTTGCATGACCAACCGGTACAAAACGCGGTACACCGCGTACACCGTAGATTCTGGAAGGTGTAGAAGAAGAGAGCCTAATGTTTGTCCAATAGTTTCTCTGATTGGTGCGACAACATTGTCGGAGATGTAATCGCCGAAGCGATCCAGCATGAAAACACAGCAGAGGCGGCAAGCCAGGTCATCGAGCCACCGTAAACTCAAAATCGCGTTTTCGATTGGAGTTTTGCCCCGTTGGCGACCGGCGCCAGCACCGTGAACCCGGATGACTTCTCGGAGCCCCATGGCAGCCCCATGACGTATTTCCCAGTTGTGGTCAAACAGATCAACGGTCAGAAATTCGCACAGTCGTTCAAAGGGCCAATCAAAACCTTCCTCGTCGGGCTCAGCCTGGATGGCGGACCTTTCCGGTACAGGTTGGCCCTTGAACTCCGAGACGATCTTTGAGCTGTCGTCACCGTTCAAGCGATCCGTGGAGAAATAGCCGGATGGATCATCCACAGCATGCTCGCTCTTGATCCCCGTCTTGATGGCATAGGGCTCTGGGATGGACGGAGTTTGAGGCACGTCCACACTTACACGGCGGACCGACAAATCTACGACTCTGACCTTGTTCGCCTGGTTTTTGGCATTCATCTTGTTCTTTCTCTTCAGTTGATTCAACTGTCTCTTACTGAGTCCGGAATCTTCTGTTGGAGTCTGTGACATGAAATCATATGGCGACACAGCCGAGTATGGCGACGGTGATGTTATGCTGTTGGTGCGGGAAGGGAAGCTCATCGACGTGTCGACCCTAGGCAATCCTGGAGTGTGGGGGACGCCGTGTGGTGGATTAGGCGCGAAGTCCCTCTCAGTGACCAGATCATCCTCCATATACTCCCCTCCAAGCCCCAATCTTGCGGTCAAACTCTTCTTCTGCAGCGCAAGTCTCGCACCCGGATCCAGAGACGCCAATGAATAGTCATATTCCTTCCCAGCACTACCGAGTAGTTTCTTCCCATGCGTCAGTATAGCGGCAATGTCAAGGGTTCTGAGCTGTAACTGATCGTCCGATGGCGAACCAGGAACACCATGTTCTAGTTTCAATGTTTCCAAAGCCGTCAGCTCATCATCAGTAATAGGCTTCACGGATGGATCATCTCCGTTGGGATCGAATCTTTCTGCATTTTCGACGATGCCGCCTATAGCTTTGGCGGCCGTTATCCGAGTGTCCCATGAGTTGGATCTCAGATAGGGAACTACTCGGGTGAGTAGGTTGAAGAGCTCATGAGGATGCTGCTTCTGAACATCCGCGAGCTGCTGAGCTGCAGTATTCCGAATCAGTTGTGTACTACCGGTCTCGAGAAGTCTGGTAAGAGCAGTCAGTAAGGCGCCAATAGCGCCTGCATACGGATACACCCCCTGGTGTAAGGTAAGTAAGCAAGGGTTTCAGGTCACATACGTGACTAAGCGATCAAGTCTAGTACAAGTAGCACGTGACGTTAGCGGCGGGCCAGATGCAGGGAGTGAAAGTGAGTGGGTGGGACAGATTCGCTCACCTTGAAGTCATCTTTTGCGATAATGGATTAAACTGTTGGACTTAAGCGCCCATGGACAAAACCCACATCATCCTGAATGAGAGGAATGAATATAATAATGAGAAGGTAACATTGCCGCTTTGGTGATTGATGATCGATCAGATTAGGAAAGGTCGAAAGGGTGTTGTTATGTGTAGTAAGCTGCACGTGATATAAGTCTAAGTTAGAAGAAAGAGTTGCGCTGTTTTTCGCGTTTGAGGGCAGGGGGGTCAAAGATGTGCAGCAGCAGCAAAGCAAAGGCGGCGGCGGCGGCGGCAGCTGGCTGGTCTTAAGTAGAAAGTCGCGCCAGCCCTGAAAGGAGGACAGCTATCCGGGTACGTCGCCATTGGTTTGTTTACTAGCACGCATGTGGTTAGGCGCATCTGCAGGCTTTTATGGAGGTCGTCGATAACCTTTCGGTACCTCAGCTGCCTGGACCTCACCTCACCACCCCTCAATCTCCATCCCATCAGGTCATGGTTATGTTCATGTTCATGTTCATTTTCATTTGTACGGATGAAGAGTCGGGGATTGTGGACACCTTATGTTTCTCTTTCACGCTTTCAAGTTGACGCACTTGCCGCAACTGCCGCCCGTCGAGATGACTCTAAAGCATCCGTACATGTCTTTTTGATATTCCGTCATTGTTAGGGCAACAGTCTGGAAACCATGCATAATTGGAATATCACTATCCTTACTCACTGTTGTGAGGCGGATGTTTGTTTTGCTTATCTAGAGTATAGATGGTGTGAGAATCGTTCATCCTCAACCTTCAACGCTGCTCTTGACATAGCTTTCTAGGCTTCAGGAAAGCAAGTGGGATTGTATTGTCAGTCCATCGCCGTTCTACAGTGGATGACACTTCCATCATGACTCCCAGAGCTACCTACCTAGGTAGTGAGGACAAGATTTCTTCCGATGGTGCCTAAAGTGCACCTTCTGACTCAACATACCCCAGATCTACCTTATGCTGTCTATCCACTCCAATCAATGACATTGCAACAATTTGCTCGCAGGAAGAGTATCAGTCAGCCGTCCTAAGTGTGCTTTGAATATTGGCAGCCTCACATGGATCATACATACCCACGACCTCTGTACAATCTCAGTAGATATCGCGGTATAACTTAGGAGCCATGCTCTCCATAAAAACTGGCGGGATGTTGTCCAATGCTCATTACAAGGACGGGGGTGATTTGTACATCTATTTTTGACCATTAAGACGGGCAACGTACACAGGATGCTCAGTGGCCATGTTAAAGATGAACCGGCTGTGTCCATTGAGCTGACAAGTATCCAACAAATAATATTGAAGGGCGTCTTCGGATGTTCCTGACTGCGCCGCACTGATGCTCTAAGGTTAGGTGCCTACCAGGTACTGAATGGGCCAAATGACATGGAGAATGCCGAACCGATACCTCGTAAATCAGCAACATCCCAACGCCTCATATCTGTTCTGACTTTACCACTTCAAAGACCTATGGCTCATAATCCCGGCCCAATCAATTTACTTGTCCTCTAGATGCCTTCTAGATAGCTCCGGTGAAACACTGCTCGGTCTTGGACCACGGGCACACGTCTCACCCGGGGCATGGCTTCAGCTCTCAATGCTCCCATCGCGGCAGCTACAGTATTCCCTCCCCCGGTCACTTACAAGACACCAGTCGTGGTAGCGGCAATCCCGGCAGGCACGTTCGCTCCGGGTACCAAAGTTGACGTCGGCAAACATAGGGTGGTAATTGAAAAATATCTGTCCGAAGGGGGCTTCGCTCATGTCTACCTGGTCAGGCTGCCAAAGCCGATCAATGGGGACCATCATGCCGTTCTCAAGAGGGTTGCGGTACCGGATAAGGATGCTCTGGCGGAGATGAGGACAGAAGTGGAGACGATGAAGAAGTTGAAGGGTCACCGGCACATTGTCACCTACATAGATTCCCACGCTTCGCAGTTGAAAGGCGGAGGCTACGAGGTGTTCTTGCTGATGGAGTATTGCGCCGGCGGCGGTTTGATCGACTTGATGAACACTCGGTTGCAGAATCGCCTCACGGAAACGGAGATTATGAAGATCTTCTCCGACGTTGCGGAGGGAGTTGCCTGCATGCACTACCTCAAGCCACCGTTACTGCATCGCGACCTCAAGGTAGAGAACGTCCTCATATCGGCATCAGGGTCCGGTAAGAGATACAAGCTTTGTGACTTTGGATCCACCGCACCTCCGCGGCCTGCGGCAACCACGGCCGTTGAGGGCAGGCTGATCGAAGACGACGTACAAAGGCACACAACTCTACAATACCGAAGTCCGGAGATGATCGACGTGTATCGGAAGCAACCGATTGACGAGAAGAGTGATATCTGGGCTCTGGGGGTGTTGCTCTACAAGCTCTGCTACTATACCACTCCATTTGAAGAGCTTGGCCAGATGGCAATCCTTAACGCGAGCTTCAAATTTCCTAACCACCCAGCGTTTTCAGACCGAATAAAGAAGCTAATAGGTTGGTGACGGTATGACCACAATCTATGTTTTCCTCAGACTGACTCAGACAGCATCCATGCTACGTGAAAGTCCGCAGCTTCGACCTAATATCTATCAAGTTGTGCGCGAGGTGTGTCTCATGCGCGGCAGCGAAGTCCCAATCAAAGATGTAAGTCTCTGTTATGTTCATTAAGACTTGGCTTATGTTTTAAAGATCTATACTGGAAGATCAAAGTCAGAGAATCGGGAAAACCAACATCTGCCCTCACCCGATTTCACAGTGGCTTCTCCACCCCTGGTTGGAGCATTCAGGGCACCTCTCCCCCAGATACAACAAGCTGTACCGGAGATTGTCCCAATGAGGCGAGGTCGACCTACCAAGCCGCACTCAGAACACACGTCCACTAAGCCAAGCCCATCTCCTCTGCGAGGCGCCACAAGCGATCCTTTCGCGGCACTCGATACCGCCGGAGGGTCCACAGAAACCGCTCCGTCAGCGGATGAATTATCTGGTCGCTTTCCGACTATGGATCAGTTTTCTTTGCTTCACGATTCCGGTAGCAAGTTTGCGTTTGATAATATCTCAACTGGCGGTATGGCGCAGAAGAAGAATATTTCGCAGAGGGTCACGGAAGCGTTGGCAGATGAAGCATTCGCTGTACCCCCACAGAGCACATCAACACCATCCACGCATCTCAACGCTCCTGCACCAAATTCGAAACTCGACACCGTCGCCACGCCAAGGTCGGTAGACGGACGAAGAGACATACCTCAGCAGTCCTCTCTGTCTCACCAACCTACGCCTGCCCAACCAGTCATGGTATCCACGGGGACCATGACTACGCCATCTCCGCCACCTGCTGATGTCCAGACGTTTGTGGCATCCTCGTTTCATCACCGTTTTCCATCTTCCGAACACCGATCGTCAAGCCAGCCGAGAGCTTACCCCACCTCAAGAATGGTAACATCATCACTGAGGCCTGATGCCTTGGGTCCGAAAAGACCTGCGTTTCTGGATCACCGGTCAAAATCACAAACCATCACGGTTACTGCACCGAAATCTCCAGCTTCTTCCCGTCCATCATTAGAAGGTCAGCGACCGTCGTCTCTCGATTTAGATACAACACTCAGTCGTTCAAAGTCTGTGAACACACGGCCAAGGCCATCTAGTGCCTATTTAGAATCGAATCTGGATTACCTGCGTGACCGTGAGGCGGCCCGTAGCAGAGGCGCTGCAGGTATATCGCCTTTAGACGGTCTTACATCCAGTACAACCATTACTGGCAAGTCCGGTGAAATCCAAGAAGAAACGAAGATAGCTTCAAATGTCGATTTCCTGCGCGCCATGGAAGAAGAGGAGGCGTTGAAGAAAAGAGACAAGCGTAGCAGCAGTGGCACCAAACACGTCAAACGTGCCAGCATGCCTTCGATGTCATTATCCGGAACGAAGACGTTACTGGCGGGCAAGTTCGGCGATGCCTTTCGACGATTTGAAACGAATGCTAGTAATCCAGGACAACGAACCGTGAGCCCTTCGCCTGATCGAGGCCGGCGTGGTCTTACACCCATTGCAGGGTCCGAGGCGACCGAAGGGAGAAGTGACGACGGAGACGCGCTGGAGGAGACTGAAGACGTATCACCAGAAATGCGGCGTGAGCTGGAACGTCGACGATTGTCTCAGGAAGAAAGGCGCGTCGCAACAGCTGGAGCTGATTATCGGAAGAGGCTGGCCGACAAGGACAAAGTTGATGGTAGCGTCAGCGGTGGTGAGACTAACCGTGCAGCTTCCATTCAGAATAAAGTCCAGTCACTCCTGAAGGAGAGCAACAGGACCTCATCGATTCAGACTGGCGACAGGTCTGCAAATTTTACTGGCTCGGAACGGGCGTCACAGCCACGACGTTCCGAAGACCAGAGGCCAAGCTCGCATGGCCCGGCGAGCGTGCCAAGAAAGCCTTTTCCGGAGATCATATCACCAATTCCAGGAGCGCGGCTACCTCCTGTAAGCGACCTAATGTTTGAAAAAACACGGCACCAACAACCCAGTACCATTGTCAATCCATCAACGACAGCAATTCTACCCCAACGTAATCAGCTCCGACCCACCGCTCCGCCCAAACCACCAGGTCTGCGGACCGGCGGTGGTCAGTCGGAATCACCCCTAGCATCGTCTACGGACCTCCCGATCCAAAGTACCAGATTGCCGTCGCAGCCCGGGACGGAGCTTCGGCATGAGAAACACGAGGACTGGGAGGCTAAGTTCAGTAAACGGTACCCGAGTCTTTCGGGCTTGGAGATGGTGGAGACGGAGATTGATGGCAGTGGTACTGGGACCGGGACCGCGATCGGGACTGGTGGGGGGTTGCGGGTCAAGGACGTGTAGGCTATATATACTGTAGCTGAACTGTCGGATTAATACAAATATGTGCAGGATGTTGTCAATTGGAGGTGTACTCGCTCAATCATGCAGGGCAAAGAGTCCTTCTGTTCTATCTGATTTTCTCTCCCTCACCTACGTCCACCTATCCAATCCATCCGTTCAGAGACGACTGACTATCTCTGCCTTCTTCCTATCATCTCCACTCTATGGTCTTCAACTCCTTCTTTCCTTCGACTCCTTGGCCTGCCCCCTCTCTCCCTCCCTTCCCCCGCCGCCTATCTCATCTTCCTCCTCCCACATTCATCTACCATGGTCCCTTCTCACCCTCCACAAATTAATACTCAACAAGAACCCCTCCTTGACACTCCCACACCATCAACCCCCGCCCCTCCCCTCATCCACAAGTCCACCATAACAAAATCCAACCACCGAGCACAAACAATTGCGCATATTCCCCTCCAAGGTCAAGCAAGCTATCAGAAGCTCCTCCGATAATCCCGCGACGCGAGCGCTACGACCTATTGACATCGACCCGCCATCAAGGACCCGGCCGCCCAAACGCATGTTTCTGGTTCTCGCAAGGTTTCTGCGCCTTGACCGTCAACCTTTGTCTGAATGATAGTGTATCTACACGCGTATGTGCATCGTAGACGTTGGGGGTAGGAGGGTGGAGGGTCCGGGGAAAGAGGACCGATGGGGCGGGCGGTGGAGGGTGGGTGGGGGAGGAGGGAAAGGGTTCGTTGATGATCAGGGGGTTCGTTGATGGCCAAGGGTTTGTTGATCGTCAAGGGCTCGTTGATGGTCGACGGCTCATTGATGGTCGACGGCTCGTTGATGATGAAAAGTTCGTTGGAGAAAGCGTCCAGAAGGACTGATGGACGGCATCGACGTTCGGGGGAGGAACGACGGGTAAGGAGACGGTATAAGATGAGATGAGATGAGATGGTCATGCATGGTGGGGATTCAGCTCGCTCTCATTGGGTTCAGGGTGACGAGGACACCCGTTGATCTTCATCAAGTGGAGTAGCTGCGGGTCCAGTGCATCGACACTGGCAGAGCAGAGGTGCTCTGCTCTATACCCACAACATTCGGCAATCCGCCGCGGTAGGACGGACGGACCAGTCCTGTGAGCCCGTGCCCCCGGACCCAACAGAACCCGTCCGTACCATCTCTCGCACACACCACACTTACCCCACCCCCCTAAAAAGCCAGTCTTCCCATGGACGCGACCAGCCCGCCCACTCACCCACTCACCCCTCCC
>JAABUJ010005350.1_pt1 | contig 12877 bp, 11 predicted proteins | sample 5559131 | NCBI WGS metagenome assembly JAABUJ01 (sample SAMN10711875, study PRJNA513366) | rock metagenome | isolation source: Antarctica rocks | place: Antarctica: Victoria Land, Mt New Zealand nord | collected 2016-01-07
CGGAGGGTGGTCGTCGCCCGGCGAGGTCAAGTTCGCAGGCGCCCCGGGCGCCGGAGAACGACCAGCCGCGACGGCCGCCCCCCGCGCCACCCACAGCGACCCGCAGGGTCGTAGCCGGCGCCCCGCGCCGGTGCCCTACACCCACCCCACGCGGATCCTTCGGGCGCACGCTCACCGCGCACGCCAGGGAGCGGACGACGTTGCTCCCGCGGTGGGATCACCCCGCGTGAACGGGGAGCACGAAGCCATCTGGCGTCGAATGGTGCTCATCCCGGGATCACCCCCGCGTGAGCGGGGAGCACAAAGGTTGTCGAGAGTTGGATCAATTATTGGCGGGATCACCCCCGCGTGAGCGGGGAGCACGTGGTGGACAGCAAGCCCCAGTTCCGGGCTGAGGGATCACCCCCGCGTGAGCGGGGAGCACCCTACCGATCCTGGTGTGGTTGTTCACCGCCGGGGGATCACCCCCGCGTGAGCGGGGAGCACGTCGAGGTGTGGTTGATGTCGGGGATTTCGTTGGGATCACCCCCGCGTGAGCGGGGAGCACTAGTTGGCGTAGTTGTTGGACGAGGAGTAGTCCGGATCACCCCCGCGTGAGCGGGGAGCACGGTGTTGCCTGCCTCGACCTGTGGTCGTAGGCGGGATCACCCCCGCGTGAGCGGGGAGCACGTGGATGTGTCCAGCGCCCCTGTCCGCTTCGCCGGATCACCCCGCGTGAGCGGGGAGCACGTCCTCGCCCAGCTCGCCACCCTGTCCATCACCGGATCACCCCCGCGTGAGCGGGGAGCACAAGCCGCCGAAAACCACCACGACACCCCACATGGGATCACCCCCGCGTGAGCGGGGAGCACCGGCTCGCCCAAGACCCCAACCGTGAAGACCAGGGATCACCCCCGCGTGAGCGGGGAGCACTCCTGTGCGTCGGGTTCTCTCCGGGGGAAACCAGGATCACCCCCGCGTGAGCGGGGAGCACTCACGTCGTCGCGGTTCATGCGATTTCCAATCGGGATCACCCCCGCGTGAGCGGGGAGCACATGAGGTCCACGGTGAACGCCCCGCCCGTCACGGGATCACCCCCGCGTGAGCGGGGAGCACAGACCCGTAGGAACTGTAATCGAGGGGCTTCGGGGATCACCCCCGCGTGAGCGGGGAGCACGCAAACTCGGGTTGGCGCTGTCCGCCGGGGTCGGGATCACCCCCGCGTGAGCGGGGAGCACTCCGGCCACTGACACCGAGAACGCCGCCAGGTCGGATCACCCCCGCGTGAGCGGGGAGCACCGACAACCCCGTTGTGACCGCCACCCTGGTGCAGGATCACCCCCGCGTGAGCGGGGAGCACGTCAGGCTGGTCACCGTGTTGGCATCCGAACCGGGATCACCCCCGCGTGAGCGGGGAGCACACCAGGGTGCGGGCGAAGTCGGGGGAGTTGTAGGGATCACCCCCGCGTGAGCGGGGAGCACTACCCGAACGGTTACTTCCCCAGCGGTCTCCCGGGATCACCCCCGCGTGAGCGGGGAGCACGCTTCGCGGCAGCAGGCGAACGTAGTGAGCCTGGGATCACCCCCGCGTGAGCGGGGAGCACGCCGCCTGACCTGCGGGACAAGCCGGGGGTGTGTTGTTCTGACATCACTTTAGGTTGTGCCTCTGCCGTATCGGCGTCGTCGGCTGGCGGTGCTCCATCCCCTGCTGTGTGGGGGTGGGGGGTCAGTGGTCGAAGGTCGGAGCATCAGGGTGAGCCCTTCGTGGTCGGTGGGCACCCAGTCATGCTTGTGCACCTTGAACGCGAGTCCTTGCTCGTTGTTCGCTCGGTAGACCATGAGGGCGCGCCCGGTTTTCACCATGTCGACGACCCGTACCCACATCAGCTCACGCACTCGTGCGCTGGGGGTGCCGACGAAGACTCCGGGGGAGATCTCTAGCAGCCAGCGGGTGAGGTGGCCTCGGAGCCCGGCGGGGCATGCTGTCACCACGATGACGGTCATCCGAGATCGTCATCGTAGGACGTTCCCCCGGGCACGGGGTGGTCGACTGCATCCCAGAGCATCACGACATCGGCGTCGTCGAACGCTTCGGGGCCGTATGCAACGGCGCCGTGGGACTCGTCGGCGAGCAGCGTCTTGATGTCGCGGACGCATCGTTCGAGGAAGGCGCCTCCTCGCATGCCGTCTCGTACCAGCCGACGTGTCTCGGCTCCGATGTCGATGGCACCTTTGGCGGCGATGTCGAACGCGGCGGGGATGCTGATCTCGGCCTTGTAGAGGTCGGCGATGTCGTAGACGAATGACCGGACGTGGCCGGTGTGGACGAACCCGAGACCCGGTGAGCAACCGAGTGCGACGATCACCGCGTGGACGACTCCGTAGAGGCTGGTGTTGGCCGCTGACAGTGCTTGGTTCACGGGCGACCCGCCGGTGAAGTCGTCAGGGTCGTAGTTGCGGCGGGTCCACTCGACGCCGGTCCGGTCGGCGTGCTCGCGGTAGATGCGTCGGACCCGGGATCCTTCGCGGCCACGGAGCTGCTGCATGGTCAGGCCGTCGGTGTCTTCTCCGGCGAACCGTATCGCGTACATGCGCCGGGCGACACGCAGCCTCGACGACCGGTTCGTCACCAGCTTGGCCTGGGCGAGGAGGAGCCGTGTGGAGCGGGCGAGGGTGCGACCGTGGGCGTAGTACCGGACGCCGTGCTCCCCGACCCACACGGCGGTCGACCCGCTCTCGGCCAGCAGCACCATGGCCTGCTGGGTGACTGTGGTTCCGGGTCCCAGGAGCAACGCACCGAGGGTCGCGGCGGGGATGTGCACCGTGCCCCGCTGGTCGAGCGCGGTGATGGCGTTGGCGTCGCGGTTCACGACGCAGTGTTCGAGGTAGAGGAACGTCAGCCGGTCCTCGGCCCGGACGAGCTGTCTGAGCGGGACCGGTTTGGCGCCGGGGATCTCGGGCACTTCTCAGCGCGCCAGCGTCAGTAGTCCGCAGCCGTAGCCTTTCGCGGGTCCGAGGCCGTGGGTGAGGGTTCGCCGGAGCGCGGTGGGGTCACCAACGGTGAGGCGCCCCTCGTAGGTCGCCGTGGTCAGGGTCACCGCGGTGCCGCGGCGGTCGAACCGGACGACCTCACGGTGTACGACAGCAGCATCGGGCTGGCCTAGCGCGCCGACGGGTACCTCGAACCCGGCGCCGGCGCAGCGGGTCGTGAGCCAAGCCAGCTGTTGTGGGGCGGTGAGGTGGCCGAACCGTTGGGTGCGTTCGGAGTCGGTGGTCTTGCGGCCGCTGTGGGTGGGGTTGGCGCGCAGCCGGAACGCCCAGGTGTCACCGGTGGTGAGACCGTCGAGCAGTGGTCGGTAGTCCTTGGTCACCCAGCCTTGGGTGCTGGGCCAGCCGGCGTCCTCGACGAGGTGGGTGAGGTCGGGGGGGTGAGGGCTGACGATGTAGAGGTGGGTAGCGGGGCCGGTGGTGTCGACCCGCCACAGCACCCGTCCGTCTTCTGAGGGTGTAGCGGTGCCGGCGGGGAATCCGCTGAGCACGCCAGCATGAAGGTTCTGCGGTGAGGACAGCAGCGTCCGCGCCCCGCGGCGGGCGGTGTTGACCTCGAAGCGGGTGAGGTGCATCAGCTTTCGCCCAACGGGGCGATCGGGTCATGCCCGGTGGAGATGGCGGAGACGGCGGCGGGGCGGTGGGGGTTGGGCACCCGGACCCGTCCGTGGCGGACTGAGCGCCACCCGTACTCGCGGCGTTCGGGGTCGAAGCTGATGGGTTCGTCGCGGACCACGTCGCTGCCGGGCGTGTCCGATGGGCAGTCGACAACGGTGTCGAGGTCGAGCTCGGCGCGGCGTTCCGCCTTCTGCGCCCACGCAGAGGCCGACCACGGTTCCCGGTCGAGGACCTCGGGCACGGTCCCGTCGCGTAACCCCCGCGACACCGGCCCCACCGGGGGGCAGGACCGGCGGCCCATAAACAGTGGGTAGGTGGGGTTGCGCAGCGCCTCGTCGAGCCCACCCAGCAGGCCGCTGTCGCCTTCCACACCGACGAGGAACACCGCGTCGGCCAGGTAGAACCGGTAAGACAGCGGCATCGACTCGGAGCCGTCGCGGGTGCGGGCGGTCTGGAAGTCGCGTTCCATCCGGCCGGGTTGTTCCACCCGGACCCCGACCCGCAGGCGCAGCAGCTCGTCGAGCGGGTCGGTCCGCCGTAGCCCCTGGGCGGCGGCGAGCAACCCGATGACCCCGCTTTTGCTGGGGGTGCGGTCGGTGCCGCGCCGGACGAAGCGGCTGCTGGTTCCCCACGACTGCATCGGCCCGGCCAGGCGCAGCAGGAGCACCGTCACGAGGCCGCCGCCGCGCGGTCGGTGACGAGGGCGCCGACCTCGGTGATAACGGAGTCCAGCGAGCTGCGGGCCGCGAGCGCGGTAAGGGGCTCGGATCTGGCGCCGACCCCGACACACCACGCGGTGACCGGGTGCTCGTCGTAGGCCTCGTGCAGCTCGCGGCCGTGCTCGGCGAGCCGCCGAATCGACCCCGCGATGCGGCCCCCGTCCTCCTCCGGTGGGACGGCGTCCTCGAACGCACCGACGAAGTTGATGGACTGCGACTCGCGGGCGACCACGAGGACGGCGTCGGGCAGGGTCCGGTTGGCGAAGGTGTTCTGCTTCCCGGTGGGCATGCTGGTGACGAACGCCCGGACGAAGGCCTCGACAGCGCGGCGGGTGACGTCACCGTCGCCGAGGTTGTCTCGCAACCGGTCGACGTCGATCGTGGCGTAGCGGTAGAGGGTCGCGGAGTTGAACTCGACGGTGCCGATCATCCCAGCCCCGGCGTCCTCCGCCTCGTCCGCCTTCTTGTGGTCGTCGACGGCGGTGAAGTAATCGTACTCGGTGGTCACGGCGTGCACGCTCAGCGCGTGCGCCACCTGGACGGCGGCGTCCACGTTGAGCTCGGTGACTTCGGCGACCATCCGACCGAACAACGCCACGTCGACCGAGTTCTGCTGGTCAGCACGGCGCTTCGCCTCACGGCCGTCGATGGTGAGCTTCCCGTCACCGGCGGTGTGGGCGGCCTCGACGGCGAGCTGGGCGATGCGGGTGAGCTGGCTGCGGCTGAAGAAGATGAGGTACCCCGCCTCGGGGAGGACCTCCTCGCCCGGCTTCACCTTGCGGGGTGGGGTGGTCTTGATCCCGGCGGCCTTGAGGACCTCCCCCGCCAGCTCGGCTGCCCGGGGTTTCAGGACGGGGTCCTGGGCGGTGATCTGCTCGGCGACGAGCTCGACGACCCGCTTGCTGCGCACCCCCAGCTCGCTGCGGTCGAGCAGCGCGTCGAACGCGTCCCGGGTGGCCCGCTTCCATGCCTGGCTGGACACCCGGGCCCGGCGGACCCCGCCGTAGGTGGCGGTCTTCGGGCTTCCTGTGTCGTCCCGGTTGAGGTTGCTCGGCGGCACGGTCTGGATGATGTGGACGTCGATGATGGTGCGGGACATGGCTCGCTCTCCCCTGCTCACGATGTGGTGGTGGTGGTCGGCGTGGCCGCGGTGGCCTGCTCCGCCGCCGCGGCGGTCTTCGTTGTGGACGGTTCGGTGCGGTAGAAGTCGCGAGCCCACACCAGCCGGACCCGGACCTCATCGCCCCGCTGCCAGGCGTTCAGCTGGTCGGCGAGGAGGCCGTAGTCCAACGGCTGCCCGGCCACCCGAAGGAGCTGCACGAGCCCGCGGGCGTGGTGCACGAGCTCGTCGAGGCTGTCGGCGGTGCCGACCGCCTGGAACCGGCGCCGGATCGGGTCGGTCTCGGCGTCCGCCGGGTGCAGGGCGCGCAGGGCGCGGCCGAACCCCACACCGCGGCGGTGCATCCGGTCAGGTCGGGACTGCTGGTGCACCGCGTACAGGGTCAGCGCGATGTGCACCGCGATTTCGGGGTCGCTGGGTTCGTCACCGTCACCGGGGCGGACCAGCTCGGCGGCGAGGGTGATCGGCCAGACGTCGGGGACGCTGCCCGCCGGTTTGCCGGCGGCGTGGCGCAGGTGCGCCATCATCGCGACGGCGCTGGAGTCCCCGGCCCGTACCCGTTCCTGCAGCGACGACACCCGCTGGTCGACGAGTGACCCCACCACCCCCCGCTGGGGCCACGTCACCGACCCCTTCGTCTCCCCGCGGACCGCTGTGCTCATGTCATCGCTTTCTGCTCGGTGGCCGCGTCGTGGAACGCCACCGGTGTGGCTGTGCGGAGGTCACGGTGGAACCACATCTCGGCGTGGGCGGTGGTGACCAGGTGGTTCCTCACCGTCCGGCCCGACCACGCGGCCGGGGACGCCTGGACGATGAGATCGCGGCCGTAGCGCTGAGCGATCATCCTGGCGGTGCGCTGCCACACCGCCTCGGCGTCGAGTTCGTTCGACTCCGGTCCCAGCCCCGCCAACCAGCTGCGGAACGGGGTGTCCAGCTCGGCGTAGGCGAGCTCCTCGGCCCGGTCGCGGGGCCCGCTGTACTCCCCACCACCGGCCTCGGCGAGGGTGCCCGCGAGGCGCCCGAGCGCCCTCGCGCACGCCTCGGCGGACTCGGCGGCCCGGACCGCGGTGCGGGCCAGTGGGGCCGCGCCCTGCTCGAGCAGGGTGGCGCGGATCGACAACGCGTCGTCGATGACCTCGTCGATGACCGAGTTGTTGCTGCCATAGACCATGCTGATGGTGCGGATCCGCAGAGGGAAACCGGGTTCCAACAGGTGCTCCCCGTCCAGGTGGGCGAGCCACTCCAGCACGATCGGGGCCAACGCCGGTTGCCCCTCACCACCCTGCCGCCCCGCGGTCCCGGGCAGCAGGGACTGCAGTCCCCGCCACACGGTGCGCTCCACCCTGTGCTCCTGGGGCATGTAGACCAGCGCCTCACCAAGTTTTTTCTCTTGATTCTGGCTGCGGCGCCACGCGGTGTGCGGTTCGACGATGTGCTTGTTCTGGGGGGTCAGGTGCTCACCGTTCGCCACCAACACCCCGGTGACCCGCTCACCGGTGTGGGCGAGGCGGATCCGGCGGCTCTGCCAGGTGTAGAGGTCGACCGGGCCAAGCACCCCCCGGCCGCCTGCGGTCTCCTCCCCGGCACCGACCGGGTCGCGCTCCCACACCGCGGCGTCGCTGCCCGCCCATCGCGAGAGCTCGGGGTTGTCGCGGGCGATGAGGTTGAGCAGCAGCGTCTCCTTCAAGGTGGCGCCCTCGGCGAGGACACCACCGAGGAGCCCGCTCCAGGCCACACCGATGGGGTACCCGCGGCCCCCCTTGACCCGAGGGTCACCCACGGCCCCCGTCTTGATGCCCGAGGGGTCGAAGGCCTGGCAGTGCACCACCCACCGCGCCGCCTCCGCGCACGACATCACCGTGTTGGCCCGACCGAGCCGGGTGGTGAAGAACGGGTTGCCGTTCGGGACGTCCGCGATCACCTTCGTCAGCGCCGACATCTCGTTCTTGCTGGTGCGCAGCCCGGCGACCTGGAAGAACGGGGCCACCGGGTCCCACAGGTCGAACCTGCCGCGGTACCGGTGCAGGTAGGTCGCCACCTCGTCCACCGGCAGGGTCTCCGCAACCCAAAGCTGTTCCCAGTGGTCGTCGTCGCGCGGGCCGTCGACCGCGCGGTGCAGGACCGCGAGCAACAACCGGGTGAGGGCGAACACTTGGGTGGGGACCTCCCCAACGAGCCCGGCGAGCTGGTGGGCCTGCCCGATGACGTCGAGCAGCGACAGCTCGTCAAGGGGACCGTCGCTGCGGCGCACCAACACCCACGGTTCGTCGATGAGGCAGAACCCGGGGCGTTCAGAGTCGCTCATGGCTGAGTCCCCACCGCGGGTCGTACACCAACCTGAAGTGGGTTGTGCGGTGCTGTAGGACCGCGGTGCGGTCGGGATCGAGCACCAGGACCAGCTGCCCCTTCAGCGTGGGGGACTGGAAGAAGCTGTCCACCTGCCCTGCGCTCTCCAGCGCCGTGATGACATCGTCGATGACACCCGTATAACAAAGCGCTGGAGGCAACCGCAGCGTGCATGCGGCGAGTATGCGGGACAGGTCCGACGACAGTGGTCCGAACAAGGGAATCTGCGCCCCCGGGTTCCGCTCGATCCAGTCCGGCACCCGCAGTCCACCGGCTCCGTCGGACTGCACGACCACCACCTCCAGCGAGTCCGCGCCGTCGCGGACCTGCGCCGACCCCACGGCGTCGTCGTCGACGTCACCGACCCCCGCCCGCACCCACCCGATCATGGTCTTGGTCTGGTCCGAGGTACCCAGGATGAAGTGTTGCGCCGCCTCCACCCGGGTGCGGGCGCGCTGCTCCGCCTTCTCCCGCGATATCTGCACGGCCGTCGCCCAGGCGGCGGGACACACCTCACCGGCCCCGTACGCGGCCTGTACCAGCGGGGAGATCTCCCCGGGCAGCGAGATCGACTGCCGGGGGGGTCCAAGAAGTGCCGCGGACCGCAGCAGAGTGTGCTCGTCGTAGACCGCGCGCGAACCGGGGACCGCCCGCACCGGTTCCTCCGTCCAGCTCTCCACCCCGGCAAGGACACACCACGGGGTGCGCACCCCGGCTGGGCGCTCCCGGACGTGGCGGTACAACCGACCCGTGCGTTGCAGCACCAGGTCGGTCGGGGCCAAGTCGGTCACCATCAGGTCGAAGTCGATATCGAGGGACTGCTCCACCACCTGGGAGGCCACCACGACATGCACCCGCGGGCGGGTCACACCCGGGCCGGGAGGGCCGAAATGGCGCAGCAGTCCCCGGTCAATCCGCGCCCGGTCACAGCTGAGGAACCGGGAGTGGGCAATGGTCACCTGATCCTCACCGAGCTCGGCCTCGAGCCGTTCAGCGGTGTCCTGCACGCGCCCCACGGTGTTGCGGATGACGACGGCGCACCCCCCGTCGACCAACCGGGCGCGTAGCAGTCCGACCAACGTGTACAGGTCGTCCTCGACGTGCCCCAGCTGGACCTCGATCCCCCGAGGTGACGCGGTGACCGCCCGCTGCCCGGCACCGTGGGTGCCGGTCACCACGGGGTAGGCGACCGAGGGAGCGAGCTCGGTATCAGGGTCGTAGGCGGCGAGGAGCTGGGCGCGGCGGGCCGCGGGCAGCGTCGCCGACAACAGCACCACCGGCACGCGGTACGCCCCCAGCCACTGCAGCACCCGGTCCAGGTACTGCGACATGTACACGTCGTAGGCGTGGACCTCGTCGATCACGACGACCTTCCCGGCCAGGGCGAGGTGGCGCAGCATGAGGTGCCTGCTCTTCAGCCCGGCGAACAGCACCTGGTCGACCGTCCCGACCACGAACGACGCCAGCACACCCTTCTTCCGGCCACCGAACCACCAGTGCGCCACCGCTGTCTCCGCGTCCCCATCCACCCCGATCGAGGCGAACCGTGCCCCCGGGCGCAATCCCCTGAACTCCTCGTTCAGCACTGCCTTGCCGTGAGCGAGGAACACACTCGCCGGGCCGTCCGCAGCCTCGCGCGGCAACGCCCGCACCCAGTGCAAGGCCCGCACGAACATCGCATCTGACGTGGCCTGGGTCGGCAGCGCGATGAAACACCCCCCCGCACCCGAGCGGGACGCGAGCTCCTCCACCACCAATAGCGCCGCCTCGGTCTTGCCCTCCCCCATCGGGGCCTCCACGATCACCATCCCCGGACGGGTCTGTGCCACCGCAGCCTCGACCGCGGCCCGCTGCACAGGTCGCGCGGTCGCACCCGCGATGGCGAACCGTTGCCCAAGCAGCCGATCGAGGCTTCCCACCAGCGGACCCGGCCGCCATGGCCGCGGGAGGTCGAGCGCCGCCCACGCCCGCTCCAGGCGGTAAGCCGAACGGTCAGCAACCGGACCCTCCTGCAGGGGGACAACGTCTCCAAGCAGGTGGACGGGGTCGAGGGGGAACAGGTCCGTCGACGACGCGATCCAGTCCGCCATAATCACGATCGCGGTGAGGAGCACCTGAGAGGGCAGGGACAGCGTGGCGGCACGCAACCCGTCCAACGCCTCCTCGCCCCCACACCTCGTGGTGGCCCCCTCCAACAGCTCATCGCGCACCACGGTCCACGGCCCCACGCCGGCCAGAGGACTGCTTTCCCGCGCAACCTGCAGCTGGCTCTCCTCGGGTGGCACCCCGTGATGACTGCCGACCACCACCGCTAGCTGCTGAGCGATCCCCCGCCATGCGAACCCGTGCACCCGGTGAAGCCAGTCCTGCACCGCGAGGTACCCCACCAGCTCGTGGCGCACCGAGCTGCGGTCCCGGCTCACCCCCACCCGAGGATCAGTCGGCAACCCAGCCCTGACCATCCGGTCGCACAACACCGGGACCTGCACCGCGAACGCCGGCGACGCCTTCCCCACGTCGTGCACCGCGGCCAACCACCCCGCCACGCGACGGACCCCATCGCACCCATCCGGCAGGTCCACCGCAATCCGCTCGACCACCTGCCGCGGCAACCACTCCTCCACCAACCGTTCCGCCACCCCACGGGCATCGTCGAGGTGCTGATGCAGCGGCAACCACCACTGCACCCCCTCCGGGGGGTACGGCGCAGACTTCGCCCACACCGACGCGGCGGCACGACCTATCACCACGAGTCATCCACTCCTGGACAGCACGCGGGTACGCCGTCAATCGGTGTCATCCCACCCTGCGGGGCTGTCCAACCGCGCAGCATCGAAACAACCGCCTAGCCATCCCAGGGACCTCCCCGCATGCGCGGGAACCGTACACCGGTCAGCGTCTCAGTTCTAAGGTTCTCCGACGACACCAACTGAGACAATCTCAAGCAGGATCGGCCCCATGCGGGCTCGTCGCGGAACACGGTCCGAAACCTGGCGCGTCGAACTCGGTGAGCACGCCGAGTTCTGGGGTGCCCCGGCCCGGCCTTGAGGTGCAGCCGAGAAAGTCGATGAGTGCCGGGCCAGACTGGGCCGGAGTCCTCCGCAACGCTAGTTGCGCTGCTGCCTCACCAACCGCCGTGCGCTGTCCACGAGCGTGTCGAGCTCGGTGACCGCGATCGGCGGCGGCGTGCTGGTCTGCTCGTCGCAGCACGGTGGTTTCGTGCGCCGTGCTTGCTCGGGCGGCGCCACCCCGGCGAGCTGATACAGCAGGTCATAGACGTTGCGGCCGGGATCGTCATGACGATGCGGCGCGACGAGCAGAATCCACGCCTCGTCGACGGCGGGGAACGCGACGACGACCCGATCTTGGGCCCGTAGATGCTGCACGCACAGTCGGGGCAGCGGATCGGGACCGCTCAGCCGGTAGCCCATCGCCGCGCAGCCCTGGGCTGCCAGATCGTCCAGGAACGCCTCATACCTGCGGCGGCCCGGCCCGCGCAGGCCGCCGGCCTGCATCGTGGCCACCGGCGTCTCCACGACACGGGTCGGCACAGCGGGTGTCAGGCCACGCCGCGCACGACGCGGCCCTCGCCGCGGCGCATCTGCTCCAGGCTCGCCTGCAGGTCTCCGCGCTCGAGCAAGGCCGCGTCGGCGAGGCGGTGGTAAACCTCGTCGAGCAAACCCCGGTGCCGCCCGGCGGCCTTCAACTCGCGCACCAGGTGCCACACATCGTGCAGCCGGGCCGGGTCCAGCAGCAGGCGAGGGCGTTCGGTGCGGGCGGTGAGGACACCTTCGTGGACCCATGCCCGGACCGTCTTCTCGGTCAGCTCGAGCAGGGCCGCCGCGATGACCGGGCGCACCGCCTCCGCCGCGGACAGTTCCTGGCGCACGACGATGCTCAACGTTCGCCGCCGAGGATCATCGGCCGCCAAGGTGTTGGCGACGTCCTCGATCTGCTCGACCCGAGAGAACAACGCGGACACCCGGTCCTGCTCGACCTGCACAGCCATGGCCGCCTCCTCTCCACCCAGACCAGCAACAACTACAGAATAGTATGCCATTTCTCGATACTGTTGGGTTTCTCGTCGAGGTCGATACGGCTACTCACTCCGCCGCCGCGTCCGGCGCAGCAAGCTCCACGGTGCTCGACTGCGCCCGCAGGTACTGATACACCGTCTCGCGGCTGACGCCGAAATCCCGCGCCAACGTGGCCTTGGGCTCCCCCGCCGCCGCGCGTTGCCGCAGCTCGGCGATGCGGTCCTCACTCAAGATGCGTTTGCGGCCGCGGTAGGCGCCCCGCGCCTTGGCCAAGGCGATGCCTTCCCGTTGGCGCTCCCCGATCAACGCCCGCTCGAACTCAGCGAACGCGCCCATCACCGACAACAGCAACTGCGCCATCGCGTTGTCCTCACCGGTGAAGGTCAGCTGCTCCTTGACGAACTCCACCCGCACCCTCCGACCAGTGAGGTCGCTGACGATCCGCCGGAGGTCGACGAGATTCCTTGCCAAGCGATCGAGCGAATGCACAGTGACCGTGTCCCCGGCCCGCACGAAGCGCAGCATCTCCCTCAGCTGCGGACGCTCGACGTCCTTGCCCGACAACCGGTCGATGAACGTCTGATCCAGCGCGATCCCCTCAAGCTGGCGCGCCGGGTTCTGCTCCAGGCTGCTCACCCGTTGATACCCCACGCGCTGACCGCTCATCCCCACCCCCACCATCACGCGAATGTGTCCGGTGAAGTCTTAGACGTTGCCTGCGTGGTGTCAATCAAGGGTGCCGGGCACCTCAGTCGGTCGCGGTCTGCGCCGGCCGCCTGACGTCAGGCTGGGGTGTACCCCAAGTGGACGTACTGGTGAACCTCTGCGATGGCACCGTGATCACTCATTAGCCTTTTCGGGGTTAGGCAGGGTAACCTGCCTGAGTGGAGATTGCCGACAACGCCCGCAAGCACGGCGTCGCGGCCTCCGACATGGAACATGCGGTACGCAACGCGATCCGGGTGATCGACCAAGGTGACCGTGACCTCTACATCGGGGCCGATCGCTCG
>JAABUJ010005351.1_pt1 | contig 12873 bp, 12 predicted proteins | sample 5559131 | NCBI WGS metagenome assembly JAABUJ01 (sample SAMN10711875, study PRJNA513366) | rock metagenome | isolation source: Antarctica rocks | place: Antarctica: Victoria Land, Mt New Zealand nord | collected 2016-01-07
ACAGTTCCCACAAGCTTCCAGATCCACAACACTCCTGATACGAACCGCATATGGCAGAAGAGCACGCACGTGTTTTGAGTATCAGCAGCGAATACTGATGATGGCGTTCAGAAATATAAAGCAGCTCAAGCATGAGACACTGATTAACTACGACCAGAGATCGATACTTAGTTTCTTTAAGGGTAGCGTTGGCAGCAGTACATTTGAGTGTGATATGCGTACCCCCGGGACGATGTAGTGTACCCTAGAGATCAGCAGCAGCACATGTTTCTTGTAGGAAGTTAAAGAATCCACTCTGGATGATAGCGGGGGCTGAGGATGTGGATCCGGTACAACACCGAGCGCAACGTGCTGCCTCGGACCACATATTGGCTGTGAAGTGACAAGAGGACTCACTAGACTTCACCATGTGTGATAGCGCGATAGAGGCCCAGATAAAGCGAACAGGGGGTCTAAATCACGTGAGCCACGAGCCCTATATTAGCCGACCGGCAACCGAGGATCACTTCTTCTTTTCTTCTTTTTTTCTCTTCGTCGAGGTATTTATACCCTTCCCAGATACAAATGTAGTCATTGCGGGACGCAGTGATACCCATACTACGACAGTAAGCAATCAAGCGGCATCTTCAAGTTACTTCACTGAATAAGTCTACCTTAGAGACCGAGAAGGAAAGCGCGGCCCTGCCAACGGGCCTCACGGCCACCGCGTTTTCTCCCCCCTCTCACCTGCCCGCCCTCCCCCTTTTCCTCGGGTTGGAATCTGTTCCGGCTCTTATGTTCAACTAGCGTTGCTCGAGACACTGTCTGTGTAACGATTTTTATCACACCTCCGGCCCCGGATCTCGTCTTCCGCAAGCGAGGCCGATCTCTCACAACTTGCTTTCTGACTGAGCACCGGTTTTGGTACGTCATCACGCCTTCCCGTCCCCTTCGAATCTGTCTTGGTAAGCTGAGCCGATCTCCTCCCCTTGCTTTCTCTCCTGACTGAGCAGTTGCTGGAGAAATAGTCACCTTGCTAGACACAAGCTGTATGGGAAGCAGCCCTTGATGAAGTAAAACGACAGCCTTTTGCACTGTGACTCTCGGAGCTAGATGCCCTTCGCCGCACACACCAAGAGAAGATCGCAAACCAAGACGCCTTGCACAAAGCAGAAATGGCCAAGCTCTCATCCCAGAAAGCCTTTTGCAAGCAGGAAGTGACTGATCTCACGGACCTATTGGAGCTTGTGCAAGGTGAAGTGAAAGAACTTTCCCAGGACCACGACGACTTGCTCGGGGGGTCTACCGTAGCTCAGGATCAGCTTGACAAGCTTTCTCGAGACCTGGAGGCGGCACGAAAGCAATATGCAGACAATAAAATCTCCCATTCCGCGAAGGTCCAAGCAGCTCAGGACCAGCTTGATAAACCTACTCGAGATCTGGAGGCGGCACGAAAGCAATCTGCAGACGTTAAAGGTTCCCAGCTCGCAAAGGACCAGCGTGTTGCACTGACTCGAAATCTGGAGACTGTACGAAAGCAATGCCCCGAACTTCGAACCGACCAGCTTGAAGAGTATAAGGTAGTCCAGGAATACCTTGATATACCAAGGGGGAATTCGGATCCTACACGGAAGCAATTTTCGGAACTCCAGAGGAAAAATGCGATCCTACGAAGCCCCCATCAAGCAAAGGAACGTGTATTGGGGGCCGAGCACAGCGAGGTCACACAGGACTTAGAGATTGCCAGTCAACATTATCAGGAACTTAAAGGGGCTCAAAGCAGACTTGCGAGCGAGCTTGGGAAGACAGTCACTGGTCTAGAACAGGACTTTGGCGCAGCAAAGCGGCGGACTGCCACACTCACTGGAGAAATAAAGGCAGTAGAGGAGCATGTCCATGATGTCGATACGCGAGCTGCGGATATCCAAAGCTCCCAGGACAAAGTCGCAGAGCTAGAACAGGACTTAGGCGCAGCAAATCGTCGAGTCGCCACACTTATTGCAGAACTAATGGTAGAAAAGGACCATAGCCACGATGTCGATACGCGAATTGCGGAGATACAAAGCTCTCAGGATAAAGTCACTGCACTAGAAGGGGACCTAGGCGGAGCGAATGAGCGAATCGCCACACTCACTACAGAGCTAACGGCAGCAAAGAAGCATAGCCACAATGTCGATACTCTGGGGAGTACACAAGTGCGGGAGCTCGAGGGTGATGTCGCTGCTCTGGATCAACACGTGGGGCGGTTGTTAGACGACAACGCGGAACTCATAGGCGGCATTCATAAGATCAAGGGTGAGGACGGAATTGCCAAGAGGGACGTAGCTAGACTCAAAGCTCGAGTGGCAGAGCTCGAAAAGGAGCTCATCGACAACCGGGTTGCTTACAAAAAGGAGACAAAGGAGAACATTACTCGCGTTGACCGCATCCTTCAGCTCGCAGTGCCTCAGGCGTCCGCACCTACGCTACTGCGAAACAGTAATTCTGTTGGCACAAAGCGCTCCTCGCCTACCTCCAACAGCGTCAGCGTCACTTCGTCTCAGAAACGGACGAAAATCAGAGACTCTCAGACTAACGATGCGATCGACCTGACTTCTAGCGATACAGAGCATAGCAAGGCGAAGGTCCAAGGCTTGGTCCCCGATACGGCTGATCAGACCAAGTTCACGCTCATCACTCAATCTGACTTGCCTCAAGCCATACAAGACAAGGTCAACGGGTGGATCCAGAAACTTGATGCACATCCCGTCAAGAATGGCATGTCTCCATGGCTGATAGCGGGAAATAAAGTCAAGACTACGTGCGCTGTTAGGAGATTTCACAAAGCTTCTTGTACCTGGAGGGATGACAACCTTGACCGCGCATGTATGGATTGCAGCAAAAAAGGATATCCCTGCATAGTCATTCGCACGACCGGTCCGGTTTTGCTTCCCTTATACCGCCCTCAAGGTCTATCTTCCTCGAACCCGGAATACTGGATCAAGCCTACGAAGTAGCCTCAATGGACCACGAATGCCCTCCTTTCATATGCTAGAAACGCTCAATAGCTATTCTGCAAATTTTTGACCACTAAGCAGATTTTACGATGGGGATGTAGAGTGCCTAAGCTAATGGACAACCACGGATGGCTTAGTGCTGGGAAAAAGCTGTTGCACAATATCTTAGTCTGTAGCACGCACAGTTGCATTGCTTGTAACACTTGTTAGAGCCCATAATACGTGGGCTCGAAAACCCAGCTGGATCAAACAAGTGTCACCATCAATCCATTTGCTGCTTCTCTACAAAAAACATCTTGCTACTTGAATGTCCCCTGTCCTACTGCAGCAAAGGACATTCAGGCCCTTTGCGATAAAGACGGGCCACTACGCTTATGATCATGCAGCTGAGACTTCGGGCTAAATGAAAAGAACAAAGACGGTTCCACGGCTTCACGCTTCCACGCTTTCCCAACCATGGCAAACTTCGGTACCAGAATCGCAGCTACATCATACCATACTACATCTTGTCAGCCTCCTGTCTGCCCTTTCATTTGTAAATTGGTCTATATAGAGGAGGCACAAGTCTAGTCTCATCGGTAACACAGACCGACAAGATTAGAGCCAGGAGACCACATGGCAAGCTCGCAAGCTGAGACTTAGAAGGAACAGAAAACCGTTTCTACGCTTTCACGTTTCCACACACTTTCCCATCTATGGGCAATTTTCGGTGCCAGAGTTGTCCGACCGCTTTCTGGCATGATGCTGATGGACTACTTTCGTTCTCTTATTGTGCAGCTATCGGTTCACGTTGATTGTATAAAGGCACAAGTCTACCCCCACCCCATCATCACTCAGCTCCACAACAGGCAAGTCAGGATACGGTCCAGCCAAGAGACTTACGAGATCAACCCGCACGCTCAGATTCGAAAGGAAGAGAAAGACGTTTCTACGCTTTGACGTTTCAACACACATTGGCATCTAGGGCAATCTTCGGTGCCAGACCGCTCTCTGATATGATGCTGATGGACTACTTGGATTCTTTCATTGTGTAGCTATCCGTTGTTGATGATCGTATGTAGAGGTAGGAGTCTATCGAGTGAGAACACAGTTCAGCTAGGAGCTCATAAGATCAACCAATGCGCATACACTTAGAAGGAAAAGAAACACGATTTTACGCTTTCACGATTCCACGAACTCCCAATGGTATCATTCCTCAACACGGAATTCGCTGTCCCACCCCAGAATTGAGGTTATGGGCTACGTCGACATCAGTCCAGCGGTCGAGTTCATGGAGAAACTCGAAAAGCGCAAGCATGGCAACGCGTGTCACAAATGCGGCGACCTCGGTCGCAAGAGCAGCGATTGCGACAAGCCGAAGATGTTCAAAGGCACATGCACAAGTGCAAAGAGATAGGTCATCGCGCCCAAGACTGTCCGAAAATCATCTGTCCTATATGTAAGGGCATGGGGCATAATGTGGATAATTGCACTGGACCAGAAACACGATCTCGCCGAAATTGCAACGAAGTCGGTCATCTCAAAGAAGATTGCATGGCACCGGTATATTGACGCGTCCGTTATACGCTACCGCATGAGACTGATACAGAGGAGTCCAATGGAAAAGCTGCCGAATCCCAAGTGAATGACGATGTCGAAGAGCCTAGATTTACTCCTCACACGCTGCCCAAGTCTTGGACAAAACTGGATGTCAGGAATCCTGAGATCTGATCTCAAGGACTTGGCGAGTCACCTCGAGAGCACCGCACTTGAGGAAGCTGACATTATCGGGGATCCTGAAGATTATGACCTTGGAGATTCCGACGCCGCTGTTGAAGAGCTGATCGCAGATATTGCGCGTAGGACAGCGGAACAGACTGACGTGCAAGAGGAAGAATGGATTGCAGGTATGGCTGAGGGTGACGACGACAACCTTGCTGATGTCGGAGAAGATGGAGACGGAGATGGGGACGATGAGGAAGAAGAAGAAGAAGACGTGGAATTCGACGAGAATGCCGCTATTGAACACTAAATTGAACACAAGATGAGCTGCATGGCTAAGTTGCTCCTTGATCGCTGTTTCTCTCTTCCTTGCTACCATGTAATAGATTGCTATCACTACTCCCAGCAGCCAGCTACACTAGATAACCTCTCTATTCAGTAGATACGAATTCAACGACTTCGTCACCGAAGCATACTGCACAAGCTAGCCATCATCTCCGAGTCCGTTTTGCTGCGTTTCCCTTCTTGATGTGCCTCTGACTCTCTCAACCATGCGGAGACTCTAACAGACAGGTTTCACATCCTCCTCGGTTTCTGACCTGTGTTGGCGCGCGGGCGCGCTTTGGTGGAATGCCTCCCTCCAAGGTAGATGCTGACAAGAGGGAAGAAAGTATGATTATTGGTTACCTCGGCAGCAACGCTCGAGCTGTGAGCGTGGCAGGCTACACGACCGACGTCTCACATCAGTCATCAATACCAATAGCCAGACAATAAGTTTTTGTTAGCCAAGGGATTGAAGCGAGGACACCAAGCCTGGGCCTGCCATACCTGTCCGTGGGATACTCGATAATGACCCCGCGGGCAACGCAGAATCTCATCAGATTTGAACACCTTCAATGGCGAGAACGCAGTGTCGTACAGAGACTTAGAGCGAAGGGCAAAATCAAAATTGGAGGAGCAGGGTCGGCGCGTAAGACAGGCAAGGAGGGCTCGAGTCGAGCATCGAGGAGTGATTGGAAAATATCGATTGAGACTCGGACGCAGAATACGAACATGCGTTGGGTGGATTGCTGTTCACTCGGCTTCGAGGAAGTGTGTCAGCAGAAGGCGACGATCTTTGTGAGAGGAGATCTTGGCACCGTGCGTGGTCTACCAGACAGTGCAGATACTTTGAGCTATGATCGGTGCAGAACGTAGTAGGTCCAAGGAACAATGTTATACACTCGGGGTTGCTGAACGACTGCTACGCCCTCAGTGAAGGGACATGGTGACTGCGGATGGTTAGAAAAGTGATTGAAAGTAAGAGACGAGACGCCAGGTCTTTCTGTTACGCACTTCGAGCCTCATTCGATCATTGACCATAAAGTTGACTGTCAGGTTGCTCACGAGCAGTCAGAGCTTGTCAGGCTGGGCGTGGCGGAGGCCTGTCCTTCGAGTATCTCGATACCCAGTCAGACCTCGAGCGACTCTGATGGCGTGGCGAGTGACAGTGTTCACTTGTATATGCCAAGTCAATGGATGCCTCCAACATCTGCGGGGCCGCGTTGATTTGTTCAAGTGCCGCACTGCGAAGGATGGCCTGACGTTCTAACGGATCGCTGCATCGGAAAGCCGTTCTCTCTGCACAGCAGAACGACAAAGATCTTTTGTATTGAACCATACAAGGATTGCAGCCATCTCGATTGTGCTCCGAAGATGGGCAAAGCTGTGGGAGTACCCTGCGCAGGCGCGTGCAGAGCCAGCCTCTACCCGAACCAAAGATTTCCATCCGCCATGCTATTCCCGCAGCTCTCCCTTTCCGTCAAGGTCACCTGGTGTGCGCGTTGCCGGGCACGACCAATCTCTTTTGTGGTCCTGGTATATCTCACGCAAGAGAAGTAAGGTGTTTGGCTGCAAGAAGGACTCGAAGGAAAAGGTTGAGGACGCCGCAACACGGAAGCTCTGAGACGGGGCGTGCTTTTGCTGGCTATCAAATTGGTTTTTTTGTGCGAGCCTGATCTTGACAAAGTTGCTTCAACGAATTTCGCTCTATTAATACAAGTCTGCAGTGAACAATCACGCTATCGTTATATCATTATTTGTATCACAATCTCTGAATGCACCGAGTCTTGCTAACTCAAGGGTGATGCCATATAGCTTTACTACTCTTATATTCATTTGCTCAGCTATATACCCGCCAGCTCGCGATATCCCCTAAGCCCACGCCAATCGTCTAGCTCCTCCTAGCGCATTAAGCACCACCTGCTCTGTTGCAGGAGCTCTCCTACGCCGATCTGTGAAGAAGTCATGATAGCCGAAGGAAGGCTACAGGGACTTTGGATTCGTTCGCCAAGAACTGGGTCATAGCAGGGCGGAAGATCCTGTTCAAGATGAGTATTGCCGAGAGGCTGCGCAGCATAATCCTCGCCTAGTTCCTAAGGGTCCTCCGATGGTACCAGCGATATGGTGTACTCTCGAACGCTTTATGGGGCTTCACTAGTCGTACTATCCAATGCCATTCCGTCATTGCGTATTTCAAGTCGCGAAGTAATCTTTCCATGTCCAGCAGGACCCACAGTGAACAGCATGTTCCATTAAGCACACATTCGAACAGTTGATGATTGGCTGGAGCTGTGATGAAGTCCGCATTTTGACAAATCGCGCGATTGTTGGATGCTTTTGCCCTCCACGGACTTAACAAGGACCTTGATGACATCGATTGTTGGTAGGAACATGCCAACCCATAAACCAGGAATTTCAGAGCCATTCCTTTCTTTCGCTGTCACATCAGGCGGAGGCACCTTAATCGTACTCGTTACTTTGTTTGGACGAATTCCTGCAAATTTCTTAACGCTTAGGACTGCGTAAGGTGTTCGATGCTTAAGACCATGGTCGCGGGGAATGCACCTGGAGTTGTACGCGAGCTGGTCTGGTACTGAATACTCACCATTCTTTGTTCGGTGTGATTTGGACGAGATGGGTGTTGTGGAAGCTTGGTGTGGGCTCAGAACACGGACGGGGGTGATGGGTCAGGGTGGATAGAACAGGAAGGCCGTGTTGGTGTAGACCCATGCTTATACGCCTTATCTCCAATCATCCCATCGGGCTTTGAAACATGGTAAGTCAAATTGTGGAAATTGTATAAGCCTTGTAATCTGTCCTTTCACTTTGTGAGTGTGCATGTTGCTCGTTTCTGTCAACAGATCATCACTGGTCGTTCTGCCCAACGCCATTCCGTCATTACGTGTATGAAGTCGCACGTCAACCACTCCGATTGCGGAAAGGGCAAGTATAATCAAGCGATTCTATACATGCTGGCGAATCCTTGGCAACTTTTGGCTATCAGAGGACTGCAATATAGTGCGAGATGGAGGAGTAAGAGGTTGAACTGGGCAGGGAATGATGTTTTTATATATGTACCGATTTTTGGAAAAGTGCCAGTCGTTGTGAAAATGGATCCATATACGTACCGACACATTGTTTGTGGCTTGCTTTTGACGCAGCGATTCTGTACTTCTGGTCTCCCACGATGATGACCAACTTCACCGTCTCACAGTTGTTGATCCAAGGCAGCAGACACTCTGATTCCATTGACTAAGCGCCTTCATCTATAACGACCAACTCGATCTTCTTGGCTTCCATGAGAAACTTGTCGGCACTATTGGACAAGGTAGTAAAGACGCCTCCAGCACGTCGCATCGTATCCAGAACGAGTTCGTGCTCCTTATCCTAGTAGTCCTTGGCTGCTTCGGGATTCGCAAAGTCTTGTGCATGGAGACTCTCGCAGAATTCGACGTGGGGATTCTCAGATTCATGATCGAATGCAGAACTTTGTGATCCAACACGCTTGCGTTTTGTAGCGCATGAATATTCAAACCCATGCTCTTGAGATTTGGGCGCTCTTTTCGAGTTGGGTTCCATAGTTGTGGTTTTGTCGTCAGATCGATCATGAACGCGTTGAACAATTTCCCGTCTTCAGCATCTTCCTCGATTGGGACAATGTAGTTGTCTTCAGAACCCTCTTTATCATTCCTATCGAGATCGAGCTCGACCGCAAATTGCTGTTCGGAGCGTCGCAATGCTCGAGCTTCACTGGCGAGAGAATAAAAACGAATCGCACCCATCTCCGGACATGCTCGCTCCATTTCGGTTACTAAAAGCTCTACTACCGGATTACTTGGCGCACATCCCATCCAAGAGAGCCTAATAATCGTAGCGATTTGCAGGAATGTTGAGATATTCTCTGTCTTGCCCGTACCGAAGGGACCCTGGACAAAGACAAGTGGATACTGCGAATATCTCATCTCGTCGAAAGCTCGTAGTTGAGACGGCGACAATTCGCTCAGCAGAGAATGCACACGTTCTGCATCTTCCTCAGACCATCGCTCAAATTGTTCACCGCTCAAGAGACCATGGCTAGCTTGTGGAGACAAGTCGTTTCCACAGATGAGCTGGCGCAAAGAATGAGCCTCGGATCCTTTGGCTTTGATGTTATTCGCGGGCATTGACCAGACGACGCGGAGCAAGATCCGAAGCATTGGGGAAAGCCCACACTGGCATTTCCTTGATCGCACGCTTCGGCATTCCGTTGTTAAAGATATCGCGAGCATCTTCCTTGGCTCGACGAACAAGAAATAGGAGATTGCCGGGACATTCGTACTGAGGAGTGGGTGATTTTATAGTATATCGCCAGCTGGTGGGTTGATAGTGGGACTCTAGCTTTTCGAAAGACATAATTCCTGAGCTGCCGACTCGAAACACTTGTCGACTCAATTCTTTGTCGTCGTATTGAGCGAACGCGAGATACGCAAGAGTTTGGTCGTTCACAATCTTGCTGCCTGGCAAATGTTCAAGAAGAGCATTGCCGAGAGGCTGCAGACTGCTCTGGTCCCTGAGGGTCCTCCGATGATACTATCACGGAGTACTTTCGAACGCTTAATAGGGCATCACTGGTCGTTTTGCCCAACGCTATTCCGTTATTGCGTATATCGAGTCGCAAAATAGTCGTTTTGTCCAGCCAGCGCCCCGGTGAACAGCATGTTCCGTTAATCAGACATTCGAACAATCGAGAAATGGCCGGAGCTATAGCCGCTACCTATCTCCGCTAGACCTTCGGCAAAGCGATACTGTGATGTACTGTTCTGTCAAAAGGAACACTGGTCATTCTGTCCAACGCCAACCCGTTGATACGTATATCGATTCGCCCAGCAATTGTCTCTTGTTCAGAAGGCCCCCAAGTGAACAGCATGTCCCATTAAGCACACATTCGAAAACCTGATTTTTGGCTGGCGCCTTTCGCTACTGTATAGTTCCGCTAGATTCTCTGTCGAAAGAAAAGTCGGAAATCCACGAACATGCATCGGCTCGTAATAGGATCTCATCAATTGCGCGGCGAAAGGATTAGTCGTGCCGTCGAAATTCCTGGACTTGACCGTTGGTGGGAGCTGCTTAGGATCACCGATTATGACGATGAGCAGTGCTTGCTAAGAGTTGCTGATCCATGCTAAAAGTATCTCCAGCTCTGAGACCTGACAGCCCTCATCGAACAGCAATAATTTGAAGGACTTGCTGTCCTTGAGCGTCTTGTCACCAAATTTATGGAGTGTTGTAACCACACAGCCCGACTTTTGGAGGATGTCGATAAGAAGCTTGTCGGCAGACTCCTCGTATGCTTTCTTTTCCTCTGGTGATTCTGAGAAAAAGTGCTTCGCCTTGATCGCTGTGCGGAACTCGGCGTGTATGTCATGGTCGAAATCGTGCGCGAAACATTTGATGTCGTGGCTAACATTGTTTGCATTCTGAAGGCCCCGTCGATGTAGACCCATGCTCTTGAAGTTCGGACGTGCCAACTTGCTTCCTTTCCATGGTTCATCGTTTGTCTCCACTTCAGTAAAAATTTCGAACCAGGCTTGCTCATCCTCGCTATTTGCAAATTGTTCTGCGGTCTTCTCGGTCTCCGCGAGCTTCTGCGTCGCTGCAGTTTGCTTGGTATCGTTGGACGAAGACGGAAGCGTTGAGTCTGCAAGTGGTCGTTCCTTAGTGGACTCGGATTTATATCGACGCAAGGCCCTAGCTTCGCTCTCGATAGAATGACATCTGATTGCACCTATCTGGGGACAGCGTTCTTGCAAGACTTCCGCGATGCGATCAGTGACCGCGTTGCTGGAGGCACATGAGATCACTGGTGTACCCAAATTGACTGCAGCTTCTGCCAAAGTCGATGAGAGAACTGTCTTCCCGATATCCGGTGGGCCTTGGATCAGTGCCAGCCCATGCCGAGTGAGTTGGACATGGACGAAGACCTTCCGCTGAGAGGGCGAGAGATTAGAATCGATGTGTATATAATGGTGGAGGTTGTAAGCTATATAAGGAATGTCGTATTTAAATATATACTAATGTCTGCAACAGAGAGTGACGTTTGATGTGACAGTGGATTCATAATCGTATCGCTGTTTTTCTGGTCTCCAATGACGATGGAACACTTCACTTAGAGTCAGCTTCTGAGCAGAATTGTCAGACAGGTGCAGCCACTTACACATGGCCTTAGAGATCGACCCATTGTACGCAGGCTAAGATAGCTGCCTTCTCGAGGTGGAGGATCTTCTTGTTTGCGTAGGTTCTGGCCGTAGAGTTCCAAGTCTGCGGATTCTTTCGAAGGTCGATCATGAACTTGCTACAGGCCTGTGTATCCTGCATTTCTTCCGTAACTGGTGGATCAGTTTCGGGTCCTGGGCCGACAGCAGGCTTGGGGACTTCGTCGGGCGAGAGTTCGAAAATTTGCTGTTGTTCGTCGCGTCGAAGATCTCGGATCTCTGTGTTGGTTGGGTAGGCGCGGATTGCCCATCTGAGGACATATCTTCGCCTCCGCATTTCGATATAAATTCTCTCACTTGGCGACTCCATCTCGTGTCGCATCTTGCTCTTGAGTTGACTCAGTGTTGCAATGTCCGGTCGAGGAAAGGGCGATGTTACGAAATCGCGCTGATCTCCTTTGTGGCGACAAGTCTTGGAGACAAGGTTCCCTGTGTATTCGTTCTTCGGAATCGGAGGTCTAATCGTGTACTTCCAACCAACTGGTACCTTGTTTTCCATGGGCGGGTAAAAGAGCAATTCTCCAGACTCGCCAACACTTAGTGGGTCGCGGATGACTACTTCGTTGTCACACTGGGCGAGACAGAGATGTCGCATTGGACGTCCTTCGGGAGATGATCTTCCCGGTAGAGCAACAAAAGATGCCTTCATCGGACATCGTAGCGCTTTGATCGTTGCATCTAGAGTCGTGGCGGCCTCGCGCATTACTGCATACCCTTGCGTCACTCGAAAATCGTCGATAGTGCGGTATGTAGTCGTGGCTTTGCGTATGCCTGTATCTTTCTCTGGTCCGAAGTGAGTGTTGCCCCACTGTACACTGCAAGAGTGGGGTCAGTATGAGATTCCATTCAAGCGGAGTCGACATTTGCCTGAGACTTACACGTAGTCCTTGTTCTTCGAGAGGTACTCGTGAAAGGGAGGACATTCCTTCTCATATTGCAGCTTTGCCTTTAGCCAATCGAGTGCCTGGAAATATCCATCGTTGTTGGCATGCACACAAACTTGGACGCGCGAGGTCGAAAGGATGCCACGAAAGATTTCGACACACCCTTCTTACCCGGAGAGGAACACTCGAGCTTGTCATACAACCCAATGGCTTCGACTTGATCCTTGACGTATTCTAGGTTCACTACCCAGAGTTGACCGCGCTTGATGTATTTGACGATGTCAGTGTATTTCACCAGCGGCTTTGGCAGCGCCTTGGAGAGTATGACCGTCTTAGACCACAGTATGTCGGGATCTTCAAAGGCATTGTGGTAGAAGCGGACACTCATCTTTTGCTTATCAGGCTGGTCGGAATCGGTGAACGAATCCTTGTCGCGAACAAATTGCGCCATGATCTCGATGTAACTCTTGTCCCTATCGAATACCAGTTCGACGGTGAGTTCGCAGTCTTCGCAGATCTGGTCGATACCAGGCTATTGTGACATGGTCAGCACAGTTATAATCTAAATTATGGCAGCAGAGTTGACTCACAATCCCGTCCAGTTTTACACCGCCACCACGAGGCACTATCAGACTGGAATGACGTCGAAGTTTCCACTGGTACCGTTCATCGAAGAGTACAGCATGCTCGAATGGGTTAACGACCTGATGAGGGTTAGGTTCATTCCCAGTCGTGGTAGTA
>JAABUJ010005360.1_pt1 | contig 12864 bp, 9 predicted proteins | sample 5559131 | NCBI WGS metagenome assembly JAABUJ01 (sample SAMN10711875, study PRJNA513366) | rock metagenome | isolation source: Antarctica rocks | place: Antarctica: Victoria Land, Mt New Zealand nord | collected 2016-01-07
CCGCCGCGGCAGCCACAGGTGCGGCTGCGGAGACGCCCCACTTCTCCTCCAGCATCTTCGACAGCTCGGCTGCCTCGAGAACGGTCAGCGCCGACAGGTCGTCCACGATCTTCGCAAGATCAGCCATTGTTCAGCATCCCTACATTAGTCTCTGGTCGGTTCCATGCAAGGCCGGCTCGCGGCCCTACGCTCAGTCGCGGCGAAAGGTCAAACGGCTTCTGCGGCCGGCCCCTCTGGGACAACCTCCGGCGCGCCGTCGGGCCCGCCTTCGGGAATGCCCTCGGGCTCCCCGCCAGGCTCGCCGTCCTTCCTGGAGTAGGCGCCAATTACCCGTGCCACGCCCGCGGCCGGCGCTGCGATCACGGCGGCGATCCGGGTGGCGGGGGTCTGGATCATCCCCACCAGCCTGGCGCGCAGCGCGTCGAGCGACGGCAGCTCGGCGAGCGCCCTGATCCCGTCCGCATCCAGCGTCTGGGAGCCGAGCGCGCCACCGAGCAGCACGAGCTTGTCGTTGGTCTTGGCGTAGTCCACGGCCGCCTTGGCCACAGCCACCGGGTCCTTCGCCCACGCGAGCGCGGTCGGTCCCTTCAGCAGCGGCGCGATGCCGGCGAACGAGGTGCCCTCCAGGGCGAGGACGACCAGCCGGTTCTTCGCGACCTTGAAGGTCGCCCCCGCCGCCCGCATCCGCTGCCGCAGCACCGTCACCTCGGCCACCGTCAACCCCTTGTTCTGGGTGACGACGACCATCGACGTGTCCGCGAAAACGGTGGCGAGCGTCGAGACGAACTCCCGCTTCTCCGTACGGTCCAAATCCCGTCTCCATCGTGGCCCGGGCGCAGGCAAGCCGCGCCGGGCCTGGTTGCCCGTGGATCGCGCGATGTCGCGCGGCCCGGTTCGCCTGTCCGGTCAAGGCGGAACCGCCAACCATCATCAGGGTCGCGACCCCACCATGAGCGGGATCGCGAGCCGAATTCCGTGTGGCACCCCGTCTCCCGCGCGCGAACCCTGGGGCCCTTTACCGCCGCCCGGCCCTGGGGCTGGACGGCGACGTGCGGTCTCGGACAGGTTCGGGGCAGGCAAGCCTTGCCGCCCCTGGCCGTCACCCCCTCGGCAGCGCCGGGGGGCGTCGAATTCCCTAGCCGGCCGCGAGGCTCGCGACGTCGACCTTCACGCCCGGGCCCATCGTGGAACTGAGCGACATCTTCTTGACGTAGGTGCCCTTTGCCCCGGTCGGCTTGGCGCGGTTGATCGCGTCCACCAGCGCGCGGATGTTACCGAGCAGCTTGTCCTCGTCGAAGCTCGCCTTGCCGATGCCGGCGTGGATGATCCCCGCCTTTTCGGCGCGGAACTCGACCTGGCCGGACTTGGCGGCGGTGATCGCGTCGCGCACGTTCATCGTCACCGTGCCGAGCTTCGGGTTCGGCATCAGACCGCGCGGACCGAGAATCTTACCCAGGCGCCCGACCAGCGCCATCATGTCCGGCGTCGCGATGCAGCGGTCGAAGGCGATCTCGCCGGCCTGCACCTTCTCGGCGAGGTCCTCAGCGCCCACCACGTCGGCGCCGGCCGCCGTCGCCTCGGCGGCCTTCGGGCCGCGGGCGAACACGCCGACGCGCAGGGTCTTGCCGGTGCCGTTGGGCAGGCTCAGCAGGCCGCGCACCATCTGGTCGGCGTGGCGCGGGTCAATGCCGAGGTTCATGGTCATCTCGACGGTCTCGTCGAACTTGGCGCTGGCGTTGGTCTTGACCATGCGCACCGCCTCCTCGATGGAGTATGGCTTCTGCCGGTCGAAGGTCGCGTAGGCGTTGTTCAGCCGCTTGTCGTGCGCCACCGGATCAGCCCTCCACCACGCTCAGGCCCATCGACCGCGCCGACCCGGCCAGCATCCGCACCGCGCCGTCCACGTCGTTGGCGTTCATGTGCACCATCTTGGTGGCCGCGATCTCGCGAAGCTGCGACATCGTCACCCGGCCGACCGCAGCACCCTTGCCCGGCGTGGTCGTGCCCTTCTGGATGCCCGCCGCCTTCTTCAGGAAGTAGGTGTTGGGCGGCGTCTTCATGATGAAGGTGAAGGTGCGGTCCGCGAACGCGGTGATCACGACCGGGGTCGGCATGCCGACCTCCATGCCCTGCGTCAGCGCGTTGAACTCCTTGCAGAACGCCATAATGTTCAGGCCGCGCTGCCCCAGCGCAGGGCCGACCGGCGGCGATGGGTTCGCCTTGCCCGCGGGAATCTGGAGCTTGATGTAGCCGACGATCTTCTTCGCCATGATCCTGGCCTCCACACGTGAAGCCGAACCGCGGTCCATGCGACCCAGCCCCACCGCGGCGATATCGCCAGGGCGGAGGCACGGGTCTCCCGCGTTCCGATGAGCGGGGGTCCATAGGGGAAGCGCAAGAGCGAGTCAACGGCAGCGCAGGAAGCAAGGTTGAGGCTCTGCCTCAAACTCCGCCAAAGGGCGAGCCCTTTGGAATCCATTACTTAAAAGAAGCCGGTCCAGGGGCGGCTTCCCCTCTGGCGGGTCTGGGCAGAGCCCAGCCTTGCTTCCTCTCGTTATCTGGCCGCCCTGCGTGCCTCCATCGCCTGCCACACGCACAGCGCCGGCACCGCCAGCGCCAGGTCGCGCGCCCGCCGCACCAGCGACAGCGCCAGCGCCGCGTCCGGCGCCACGCCGAACAGCCCGCCCACGAGCACCAACGTCGCTTCCTGCACGCCGACCGCGTTCGGCACCAGGAACGCGAAGCTGCGCGCCCCGTACAGCAGGCTGTCGATCACCAGCCCGCCAGCCAGCCCTGGGTGTAGCCCCATCAGCCGCAGCGTCCCCCAGGCCTGCACGCCGCTGAGCACCCACTCCGCGGAGTGCAGCGCCACCGCCGCCAGCAGGGCGCCCCGCCGCGCGTGCATCCCCCGCACCGCGCCCGCCAGCGCGTCGCCCCGCTCGCCCGCCCCGGCGCCCAGCCGCGCGGACACCCGCACCAGCAGCAGGTCCACCACACCCGCACCGCGCGCCTGCACGGCCACGAACACGGCGACCAGCCCCGCCATCGCAAGCGTCGCCAGCAGCACCGGCGCCACCAGCCCGCTCCCCGGCCTGTACCAGCCCAGCAGGGCCAGCCCCAGCAGCGTGTAGCCGAGCTGCCCCACCAGCTCCGTGCTCACGTCCACCACCGTGGACGCCGCGGCGAACGAGCCCGCCACCCCGGAGACCGCGAGCGCCCGCGCGCCCGCGGCATACCCACCGAGCTGGCTGAACGGCAGCGCCTCGCCCGCCGAATCCCGCACCAGCCTCGCCCACACGAACCGCCCCAGCCGCGCGTCCGGCCGCCCGCGGCCGAGCAGCCACCACGCCACCCCCATCGACACGATCAGCGACGACTGCACCGCCAGCACCAGCGCGAACCCGCCCCAGCCCAGCGCCGACGCGGCGTGCAGCACCGCCGACGCGCCGGCCTGCGCCACCAGGCGCCAGACCACGGCAAGGCCGGCCAGCATCAACAGGGCGGGGAGTGCGAAGCGGGTCAGGGAAGAAAGACCAGGGCTCTGCCCCAGGTCCTGGAAGCGGGGACCCGCCAGGGGCAGCGCCCCTGGACCGGCATCCGTTGGGGTCTACGGCACGCCGGATGGCCGTGTACTCCGGCCCAACAAGGGGTTTCCAAAGGCGAACCTTTGGCGGGGTCCCCGCCTGCAAGCATGGGGGGCAGAGCCCCTGGCCTTCCTTGCTTGCTCGGCAGCGGCCGCTACTTCGCGCTGACCGCGATCGGCAGCGTGTCGTGCGTGTTGAGCCAGATGCCGTGCGGCGAGCGGCCGACGGGGATGGTCTCGACGCTGCCGCTGACCGGGTCGATCACCGCGACCGCCTGGCGCCAGCGCAGCGTTGCCCACAGCTTGCCGTCCGGCGCGAAGTCGATGTCGTCCGGCCCGCCCGGCACGTGCAGGGTGCGGACCACCGCCAGCGTCTTCGGGTCGAGCACCGAGATCGTGCCGTCGACGCGGTTGGTGGCGTAGATCACCGAGCGGTCCGGCGACACGAACAGCACGTGCGCGCCGCGCCCGGTGGGCACCAGGCGGAGCACGTGTCCGTCGCCTGGGTCGACGGCGGCGATCTCGCCCTGCCCCATCAGCCCGACCAGCAGCTCTCCGTTGTTCCACAGCACGCCGGCGGGGACGTGGCCGATCTTGTTCTTCCAGATCACGGCGCCGGTGCGGGTGGCGATGGCGACGACGCTGTCGGTCTGCTGCAGGCTGACGAACACCGTCGAGGAGTCGGGGGAGAAGTTGATGTGGCTCGGCATGGCGCTGGCCGGGATGCGATGCAGCAGCGCGAAGCTCTTCGCGTCGTACAGGTCGATCTGGTTGCGCGCGAGGCCGGTCACGGCGAGCAGCGTGCCGTCGGGGCTGAACTCGACCTGGTAGGGGTCGCTCATCGTGACCTGGCGCTGCACGTCGCCGGTGCGCGGGTCGAGCAGGAACAGGGCGTTGCCGTTGGTGTCGCCGATGGCGAGCGAGCGGTGGTCCGGGGTCAGCGCCATGTGGTGCGGCTCGCGCAGCACCGGGATGCGGCGCAGCTCGCGGTGCGTGTCGACGTCGAGCACGCTGACGCTGGCGTCATTGGAGTTGATGACGAACGCCAGACGCGCCGCCAGCGCCGGGTGTGCCAGCAGCAGGGCCGCGGCCAGGATCGGCGCTGTGGCGCGGAGTCGCTGTGCGAGGCGCGGTCGGATGGTCATGGGGTCTCTCCGGACAACCCGCCGCCTATAGCGCAGGCCTCCGCGCCGTGCCTCATCAAACATGCGGCTTGCGGTGACGCAGGGATGCGTAGGAAGCAAGGTTGAGGCTCTGCCTCAAACTCCGCCAAAGGCTCGCCTTTGGAATCCATTACTTAAGTAAAGCCGGTCCAGGGGGAGCTTCCCCCCTGGCCGGTCTGGGCAGAGCCCAGCCTTGCTTGCTTTCCTTTCGTTCACGCTTCCTCAACCATCCCGCCCGCATGGTGGCCTGCCCGGGGTGGGCGAGGAGCCTGCGACGCCATGGCCACGAGGATCGGCGTGCTGCTGCTGGCGCTGCTGGCGCTCGCGCGTGCGGCGCAGGCCGGGGTGCCGCCGCCCCTGCCGGAGCGGCCCGGGATGCTGAACCCGCGCAACGCCGGGCGCCCGGTGGGCCACTGGGCCGGGGTGCTGCCCGACGCGGAGTGCGGCGCGGTGCAGACCGAGCTGCGCCTTGTCACCGGGCTCGACGGCCCGGACGGCAGCTACCTGATGTCCGAGCGCTGCGTGAACGACCCGCCAGGCCTGCCCTCGCGCGTCAGCCGCGGCCGCTGGCAGACGCTGCGTGGCAGCACCGTGTTCCAGCTTCTCGACGCCTCGCCCGACGAGGCGCGCAGCTTCGCGCTGCAGCCGGACGGCGACCTGCACGAGCTCGACACGGCGCTGCGCGAGCCCGGGCCGTCGCGGCTCTGGCGGGTGCTGTCGCGCGTGCCCTGAACCCTGGTAGCCTGGCGCACGAAGCGGGTCCGCGCGGGCTCGCCGCAGCGCGTCCCGCGGCGGCGCACGTGCGCCGCCTGGAGATCGTCGCGAGCGGGGAACACGGCGGATGGAAGACAGCGCGGGGATCGTCGTCGTCGGCACCGGGCAGGCCGCGTTCCAACTCGCCACGTCGCTGCGCGAGGAGGGCTACGCGGCGCCGATCACCCTGGTCGGCGACGAGCCCGGCCTGCCGTACAACCGCCCGCCGCTGTCCAAGGCCTACCTGAAGGGCGAGCGCGGCACGGTCGACCTCGCGCTGCGGCCGGAGGCGTTCTACGCCGGCAGGCAGGTCCGCGTGCGCGCCGGCACCCGGGTCCTCGCCATCGACCGCGCCGCGCGTCGCGTCGCGCTGTCCGGCGACGAGAGCCTTGGCTACGACCACCTCGTGCTGGCGACGGGGACACGCAACCGCCGCCTGAGCGTGTCCGGCGCCGACCTGCCCGGCGTGGCCTCGCTGCGCACCCAGGCCGACGCCGCCGCGCTGTGGGACCAAGTGCGCGCCGCGCGCCGCGCCGTGGTGGTGGGCGCGGGCTTCGTCGGGCTGGAGTTCGCGGCCGTGGCGGCGGCGATGGGCTGCACGGTGCACGTGGTCGAGGCTGGCGCCCGCGCGATGGGCCGCGCCGTCACCCCCGCCACCGCGGCCATCTTCGTCCGCTGGCACGAATCGCAAGGCACCGGCTTCTCGTTCGGCACCGGCGTCGCGGCGATCCTGGGCGGAGGGGCGGTGCGCGCGGTGCGCACCACGGACGGCGCGGAGCACCCGGCCGACCTGGTGCTGGTCGGCATCGGCGTGGAGGCCAACGACTCGCTCGCCGCCGAGGCGGGGCTGACGGTCGCCAACGGCATCGTGGTGGACGAGCAGCTCGCCACAGCAGACCCCGCGATCTCGGCGATCGGCGACTGTGCCGCCTACCCGAGTCGCCACGCCGGCGGCGGCGTCGTGCGCCTGGAGTCCGTGCAGAACGCGGTGGACCACGCCCGTAGCCTCGCGGCGCACCTCGTGGGCCGCAGCCGGCCGTATGACGCCGTGCCGTGGTTCTGGAGCGACCAGGGGCCGCTGAAGCTCCAGATCGCCGGCCTCACTGCGGGCAGCGACGCGCACGTCACGCTCGGCGAGGGCCAGTCCTGCGCGGTGCTGTGCTTCCGCGGCGGCGTGCTCGCGGGCGTGGAGTCGATCAACCGGCCGGCGGACCACATGGCGGCGCGCAAGCTGCTGCGCGGCGAGGCGCGGGTAACGCCGGAGGACGCGGCGCGGCCGGGGTTCAGCCTGCGCGGGGCGGTGTCGTAGGAAGCAAGGTTGAGGCTCTGTCTCAAACTCCGCCAAAGGCAGGCCTTTGGAATCTACTCCTTAAGTATAGGGATCAAAGGGCCGAGGCCCTTTGCGGGTCTGGGCAGAGCCCAGCCTTGCTTGCTAACCTGGCCGCAGTCCCTACGGCAGGAACGGCTGGTTCCGCTGCAGGCTGTTCTTCGACGGCAGCTCGGACGCGGCCCAGCCGCCGCCCAGCGCCTGGATCAGCACGACGCTGGCGACGAGGCGCTCCTGTTGCAGCGTGATGAACGTCTGCTCGTTGCTCAGCGCCAGTGCCTGCGCCGTGACCACGGCGGTGTAGGCCTGCGTGCCCGCGCGATACTCGTTCAACGTGATCTCCACCGAGCGCCGGGAATCCGTGACCGCGGCCTGCGCGACGCCGAGCTGCTGGTCGAGGATGCGCAGCGCGGCCAGCTCATCCTCGACCTGCTGGAGTGCCACGAGCACCGTCTGCCGGTAGGTGGCGACGCTCTCCTCGTAGGTGGCGCGCGCGGCCGCGACCTGGGCGGTGCGCGCGCCGCCGGCGAACAGCACCTCGCTGGCCGAGGAGCCGAGCGACCAGACCTGGTTGCCCGCCGAGAACAGCGAGCCAAGCGGCGAGCCGCTGTAGGTGAGCAGGGCGGACAGGCTGATCGTCGGGTAGTACGCGGCGACGGCAGCGCCGATCAGGGCGTTCTGCGCCGCCACTCGCCGCTCCGCCGACGCGATGTCGGGCCGGCGCTGCAGCAGCGTCGCGGGCAGCACCGCAGGAATGGCCGGTATCGCGCGCGCCAGCGACGTGGGCGGCAGCGTCAGCTCCGCGGGCGCCCGGCCGGTGAGCACGGCGATGGCGTGCTCGTACTGGGCGCGCGCGATGCCGGCGTTGATGAGCTGCGCCTCGGTGGTCTCAAGCAGCACCTGCGCGGTCAGCGTGTCCGAGCGCGCGACGACGCCCGCGTCGTACTGGTTCTTCGTGATCTGCAGCGAGCGGCGGTAGTCGGCCACGGTACGGGTGAGCAACGCGATGATCGCGTCCGCGGCGCGCAGGTCGAAGTAGTCGGTGGCCAGCGTCGCCTGAGCGGAGAGCCGGGCGTTGGCGACGTCGGCGGCACTGGCCTGGGCATTGGCGACGCCGCTCTCGACCTGGCGGCGGATGCGGCCCCACACGTCCAGCTCCCAGTCGAGCGAGCCCTGCGCGTTGTAGGTCGTGCGCGGCCCGGACCCACCCCGCAGCGAGGTGGCCGAGATGCCGCTGCCGGTGGTGCCGGCGGTCGTGTTCCCGGTCGAGGCCCCCGTGGTGCCGACACCGGATGTGGCCCCGCCGGTGCCCCCAATCCCGCCGCCCGTGGTGCCGGTGCCGCCTGTGATGCCCGGACCGCCTGTGATGCCCGAACCGCCCGTGATGCCGGTGCCGCCTGTAGTGCCGGTGCCGCCTGTAGTGCCCGTGCCGCCCCCGGCCAGGGCGGAGTTGAGGCTGGTGCTGTTCGAGCCGCCGCCGCTGCCGGAGCGGTTGGCGCCGCCGCCGAGCGTGGCCTGCGGGAACAGGTTGGCGCGGTCCTCGTCCACCACGGCGCGCGCGACCCGGTAGGCGGCCTCGAACTCGCGCAGCGTCTGGTTGCCGCGCTCGACCTCGCGCTCCAGCGAGTCGAGCACCGGGTCGTCGTAGACGCGCCACCAGTCGCCCTTGGGCAGCGTGTCCGCGGGCGCAGCCACGGTCCAGCCCGGCAGCTCCTTGTAGGCGGCGGTGATTGACGCGGCGGGCCGGCGGTAGTCCGGCCCGACCATGCAGCCCGGCAGCGCGAGCAGCACGACGGCGCGGGCCGCCCAGCCGCCAGGCGAGCAGCCGCCGCCACGCCGCCCGCGCAGGGACCGGCCGCTCATTCCGCCGCCACCGGCGCGGCGCGTCGGCCGCGGTATCCGCGCAGCCGGTCGAGGTAGATGTAGACCACCGGCGTCGTGTACAACGTCAGCGCCTGGCTGACGATCAGTCCGCCGACGATGGAGATGCCGAGCGGCATGCGCAGCTCGCTGCCCGGCCCGCCAAAGGCGAGCGGCAGCGCGCCGAGCAGGGCCGCGAAGGTGGTCATCATGATCGGGCGGAAGCGCAGCAGGCAGGCCTGGAAGATCGCGTCCTCCGTCGAAAGCCCGTCCTCGCGCTCCGCGGCGAGCGCGAAGTCGACCAGCAGGATCGCGTTCTTCTTGACGATGCCGATCAGCAGGATGATGCCGATCAGCGCGATGATGCTGAACTCCTGCCCGGTGACCAGCAGCGCCAGCACCGCGCCCACCCCGGCCGAGGGCAGCGTCGAGAGGATGGTCAGCGGGTGGACCGTGCTCTCGTACAGCACGCCAAGCACCAGGTAGACCGCGATCAGGGCTGCCAGCACCAGCAGCGGTTCCTGCGACACCGAGGACTGGAACTGCGCCGCGGTGCCGGCGAAGGTGCCGTGGATGTCGCTGGGCACGCGCAGCTCCGCCATCGTGCGGGCGATCGCCACCGTGGCCTCGGACAGCGAATGCCCGACGGCCATGTTGAACGACAGCGTGGACGCCACGAACGGCCCCTGGTGGTTGACCGCGAGCGGCGCAGCGCTCTGCCTGACCTGGGTAAAGGCGGACAGCGGCACCATGGTCTCGGCCGAGGTGCTGACAGAGGCGCCGGACGACGCGCCCGACTTGCCGCTGGCCGCCAGCGCGTTGTTCTGGGCATTGATCTGCGAGTTCTGCGACGGGTCGGCGCTCGCGGTCGCGGCCTGGGCGGTGCCCGCGCTGCCGCCCCCGCCCGCCTGCGCAGCACTGGCGCCGGTGCCCACGGGCGCGCTGGCCTGCACGGCGGCCTGGGCGGCGGTCTGGGTGGTGCTGCCTCGGCCGGCGGGGCCGCTGATCGCGCGCGCCGAGGCGTTGGTGGCCGAGGTGCCCGACGCGGTGCCGCCCGCGGTGCTGACGCGCACGATCTGCAGCGAGTCCGGGCTCTGCCACCAGCGCGGCGCCACCTCCAGCACGACGTGGTACTGGTTGAGCGCGTTGTAGATGGTCGAGACCTGGCGCTGGCCGAACGCGTCGTACAGCGTGTTGTCGATCTCGGCCGGCGTCAGGCCGAGCCGCGCCAGCGTCGGGCGGTCGTAGGTCACGAACACGTTGTGGCCGCTCTCCTGCTGGTCGCTGTTCACGTCGGTCAGGATCGGCAGCTTCTTCAGCGCCTCCGCCAGCCGCGGCGTCCAGGCGTACAGCTCCTGCGCGTCGTCGCCCTGCAGCGTATACTGGTAGGCGGCGTTGCTCTGCCGCCCGCCGGCGCGCACGTCCTGCGCGGAGGCCAGGAAGGTCTGCGCGCCGGCGACCCGGCCCAGGCGGCGGCGCAGGCGGCCGAGCACCCTGGGCGCCCCGTCGCGCTCCCCTGACGGCTTGAGCGTGACGAAGATGAAGGCGGAGTTGGTCTGCCGCCCGCCGGTGAAGCCGACCACGCTCTGCACCGCGGGGTCGGCGCCGATGACCTGCTGGATGCCGGCGACCTTGTCGCGCATCGCCTGGAACGAGATGCCCTGGTCGGCCTGCACGCCGCCGATGAGCTGGCCGGTGTCCTGCACCGGAAAGAAGCCCTTGGGCACGACCTTGAACAGGGCGACATTCAGCCCGACCGTGGCCAGCAGGCTGAGCATCACGATCCTGGGGTGGCGCAGCGCCCAGCCCAGGCTGACCTCGTAGCCGTGCAGCGACGCGTCGAAGGCGCGCTCGAACACTCGCGCCAGCCCCGCCCCGCCCCGCGCCAGCCGGCCGGGCGCGCCGCCCTGCCCGGCCGCGTTCCCGTCCAGATCCGCCCCATCCAGATCTGGGTGGTGCGGCTCGCGCAGCACGAAGGCGCACATCATCGGCGTGGTGGTGAGCGAGACCACCAGCGAGACCAGGATCGATAGCGACAGCGTCACCGCGAACTCGCGGAACAGCCGGCCGACGATGCCGCCCATCAGCAGGATCGGCAGGAACACCGCGATCAGCGACAGGCTCATCGACAGCACGGTGAAGCCGACCTCGCGCGCGCCCTGCAAGGCGGCTTCCGCCCGGCCCATGCCGTGCTCGATGTGGCGCTGCACGTTCTCCAGCACCACGATCGCGTCGTCGACCACGAAGCCGGTCGCCACCGTGAGCGCCATCAGCGACAGCGTGTCCAGGCTGTAGCCCAGCACCGACATGCCCGCGAAGGTGCCGATGATCGACACCGGCACCGCGACCGCGGGGATCAGCGTCGCCCGCCAGTCGCGCAGGAAGGCGAACACCACCAGGATCACCAGCACCACCGCGATCAGCAGCGCGCGCTCCGTGTCGGCGAGCGAGGCCTTGATGGTCGGCGAGCGGTCCAGCGCCGTGCTGATGCTCACCGAGCCCGGCAGCGCCGCCCTGAGCTGCGGGATCGCGTCCTTGACGCCCTGCACCGCGCTGATGATGTTCGCACCTGGCTGGCGGTACAGGATTACCGTGACCGCCTGGCGGCCGTTGTACAGCCCCGAGTTGCGCACGTCCTCCACGCTATCGAGCACCTCGGCGACGTCGCTCAGCCGCACCGCGCTGCCGTTGCGGTACGCCACGACCAGCGGCGCGTATTCCGCGGCCTTGCGCGCCTGGTCGTTGGTGTAGAGCTGGAACCGGCGCGCGCCGTCCTCGATTGCGCCCTTGGGGCTGTTGGCGTTGGCCGAGGCCAGCGCCGCGCGCAGGTCCTCCAGCCCGATGCCGTAGCGCGACAGCGCCAGCGGGTTGGCCTCCACCCGCACCGCCGGCAGCGCGCTGCCGCCGATGTCGACCTGGCCGATGCCGGCGAGCTGGCTCAGCTTCTGCTGGATCACGGTGGATGCCGCGTCGTAGAGCTGCCCTGGCGTCAGCGTGTCCGAGATCATGATCGGGCTATCGGCCGGGTTGACCTTCTTGTAGGTCGGGTTCTGCCGCAGCGCGGTCGGCAGGTCGGCGCGCGCGGCGTTGATCGCCGCCTGCACGTCGCGCGCCGCGCCGTCGATGTCGCGGTCCAGGCCGAACTGCAGGGTGATCCGCGCCGAGCCGATCGAGCTGCTCGACGTCATCTCGGTGACGTCCGCGATCTGGCCGAGGTGGCGCTCCAGCGGGGCTGCGACGCTCGTGGCCACGGTGTCGGGGCTGGCGCCAGGCAGGGTCGCCTGCACGAAGATCGTCGGGAAGTCGACCTGCGGCAGCGGCGCCACCGGCAGCTTCACGAAGGCGAACGCCCCCGCGAGCGCCACCGCCAGGGTGAGCAGCGTGGTCGCGACGGGGCGGCGGATGAAGGGGGAGCTGATGCTCATGCGAGGAAAGGAAGGCCAGGGCTCTGCCCTGGACCCGCCAGGGCGAGCCGCCCTGGACCGGCGCAAATTAGAGTCGGTCTGAAGTCGTGGTTTCCAAAGGCGAGCCTTTGGCGGAGTTTGAGGCAGAGCCTCAACCTTGCTGACTGCCTTTTCACGTGGCGACCGTGTCCGGCATGTCCAGCCGCGACGGCCGCCCGAATCGCTGCGAGATGCGGTCGAACAGCAGGTAGACCACCGGCGTGCTGAACAGCGTGACGAACTGGCTCACCGCCAGCCCGCCGACGATGGCGATGCCCAGCGGCCGGCGCAGCTCCGAGCCGGTCCCCGTGCCCAGCATCAGCGGCAGCGCGCCCAGCGCCGCCGCCAGCGTGGTCATCAGGATCGGCCGGAACCGCAGCAGGCACGCCTCGCGCACCGCGGCCAGCGCCGGCACCCCGCGCTGGCGCTCCGCCTCCAGCGCGAAGTCCACCACCAGGATGGCGTTCTTCTTGACGATGCCGATCAGCAGCACGAGCCCGATCACGCCGATCACGCCGAGGTCCGAGCCGTCGAGCATCAGCGCCGCCAGCGCCCCCAGCCCGGCCGGCGGCAGCGTGGACAGGATGGTCAGCGGGTGCACGAAGCTCTCGTACAGCACGCCGAGCACGATGTACATCACCATCACCGCCGCGAGCACCAGGAACAGTTCGTTGCCCAGCGAGGATTTGTAGGCCGCCGCCGCGCCCTGGAACGCGGTCTGCACGCTGCCGGGCA